>Ga0105055_10003548_pt1 | contig 23519 bp, 20 predicted proteins | sample BON03_FD_78090 | JGI IMG/M metagenome (GOLD analysis project Ga0105055, IMG submission 78090) | Freshwater microbial communities from Lake Bonney liftoff mats and glacier meltwater in Antarctica - BON-03 | ecosystem: Environmental > Aquatic > Freshwater > Ice > Glacier meltwater | place: Lake...
ACGCATGAGGTTGGCAACCAATTTGAGATCTTCGGAATCATTACTGATTGCAAGTTGATCCTCGTTTTCTTTCTTTTGGCAATGCAGCCATGACTGGAATATTTTACACAGGAGAACTTTATTTTTCAAAATGCGAACATTGTGGAGAATGGATCTCAGTAAATAAGTTCTTTTCGTGTGATCCTTCCAAGCTTTGAATCGCCTTCGAAACCAAGATATTCTCTGCAATCTGGAAACATGAGTTATCCAATGCTGTTCCTCAATTGCAAGATGAACATGTTGCCTCCAAACATGAAAATGATGAGTCAATTCCCGCAATTTGTTCTTCTTCTGAAAAAACGAATCAATGCAGTCTACATGAAATCGGCCTTCTACAACGGACAACCACGAGTCGAAAATAATCCTCATGTGTTTCAATGACCTTCTTTTTTTGAACGAGACTTCGCGTGACTCCATTATTGTTTTTGTTTTTGAGATCGTAGACCAAAGTGCAAACGATTTTAAAACAGTTGGTGGAGAAGGATCTGATAATCTCATAAAAACGATTTTCAGTTTGTCCCTCACTTTTGTTTTCATTCGAACTTGACTTGTCCATGTTGAAAACACATTATGAGCTACACGTCTTGATCGCCTATCTATGAGAACCCTCGCCTTGGCTTGTCCTACAGATTTTGAAAATGCCCTTTTAATACCGGATTCTCGCTGCTTTGAGGACTCCATGAAATCATGCAATGCAGTCGTTTTCAAACCAAGTTGCCGTTGGACATCATCAGCTTCCAAACGAGCCTTGTTCTTTTCTTCGACTGCTTGCTGCAGAGATACATGTTTTTGAGAACATTCTTTTTGAGAAGAAACAAGTTCTTGCTCCAGTTGCATCACAGCCGCTGATTTATTCGCTTGCTCATCTGCATTTCGATCATGACGTAGATCAGAGAGTTCAATTGCCAAAGCATCCCGTTCTTTATGCAAGTCTTCAATGGTAGTTTCATATTCCTCCTGCTTTTTCTGAAAAAGCAGCAACTTCATTTGGACCTCGCCCTGCTTGATATCACTGAAAGCTTTGGCATTTACTGCCTGACCTAGCGCCAATTTGCATTCTTCCTGCTCGTTTTCGATTGCAACTATATACTCCGAGGATCCAATATCCGGGATCTTCAGTTCAGAACTCTCGATGCTTTGCCTTTTGGTTTCTACACTTTGACGCTTGCGCTTCAACTCTTCTTCAATTTGTAGCTTTTCTTCTTCAAAATTTCCCTGGAATGGAGTTTCCTTGGGACCGTCAATGAGATTTATGTTCTCCTTTTGGGCATTCTGCAAAAGTTGAAGTTCGTCGTCAAAAAGATCAGTGTACCAATTCTCTGCTATGAGTCCATTTGATTCGGTTTCTTCTGTTTTAATGAGTACCGGATGCTGTTTAAATGCGTTTTGAATCTGAGAAAGACAAGAAAGCAGCTTCACCGTCACCATTGCTGTTGAACATAGTAAAATAGATTTACGTCTGACAGCGTCTGTAAAGCCTGCCTTCCAATTAGGGATTCCTTGCGACGCTTCTTTCAATTGTGATACTTGCAAACGAAGGGCATCTCGTTCTGCGGCAACATGAAAAAAATCTTTCGCAGTTCTTTTAAGTTCAAGGAACACCAATCTCGCCTTCACTCGGCGCATCATTTGTTGCAGCGCTACGGCGGCTTTGAGCTTCACGATAAACTGCCTTCTGCGAGGAGCCCCTCTGAACCAGCATTGTAGTTTAAGTCGGGCTTGTATCACTTTCAGCTTCATCATTTCAGCACGTCCTCGTCTTCCTCGCTCCATTTTTTGAATCACTTTGATTGAATTCCGAATCACATGGAAAGCTGCTTTAAACATCGATCCTCGTATCCACGATTGCAAGACAATGGATGCTCGTTTTTCAACCATTCGACGAAATGATAAACGAGCAAGTCTTCCTCTCGCACAAGTTTGAATCTTTATCGTTCCTAATTTAGTACGGAGATATACTTTGCGATGAACGTTTGTAACCAGCAATTGATATATCACTCTTGAGGCATGCTTCGTCCACTGAGTCAACCACTTTTCAAGCACATCGTGAGCGTGCTTTCGTAAGAAAACTTTAGTAGTTCCAACTTGAGTAATATCCTGGATACTTTCTCTGGTCAAGATATTCATCATTTCTTTGCAGAGAGATCTTGCAACCTTTCTATCCAATGATAATTTCGATAGAATTTGAATTTGGAAAGGATTCTTGGGTATGGTATCGTTAAATAATGCTCTATTCGCACTCGCACCAACCAAACAGCCGTATCGTTCAAGAAATATTTTATGAGGCATTCGTATAGGAAATCCAGCACGAGCTACTCGCACTGCTTCCAATACACCGCCACAACGAAGTTGGTCTACGACGCGTGGCTTGTTGAATAATTTCGCTCGATTCTTGTCATTGGGTTTTATGCAGCGGATATAATGAGGCGCAGTCTTTCCAATGGTTGCAATAAGATCGCCAAGTTGTTTTTTAAAATCAGCCCCAACAGAAGCCAAAGCAAGTGCAGACCTTCTATCCAAAGAGTTATGCACATTAAACAGACTGCTCACAAATTGCAGCTTGGAAACAATCATGAGATCCACTACTTCTTGACGCAAAGCATCACGGTTTTTATCACAGAAACCCTTTGTCGTGTACACTACCTGACCAGCATAATGCTCAATTACAAATTCGAGTCGTGCTTTCTGAGACTTGGAACAAGAGAACCGCTTCATATCATAGCATACAGCAAACACTTTATTGAAAAATCCTTCATCGGTACCTTTGGGTAGTCGACACTCGTCATCCAGTATTGATAGTATTCCCATCGCCTTGGGATCATCAATCAAGGCCACAGTTTCTGAATTGGATGGAAAGTCAATGAAACTCCATGAGATCTTCTCTTTTGTGTATATTGATTGTTCATGTTTAAAAACAAAGTCATTGAATTGCTGCTGAAGCCGCTCATTCGCATAATTGATGCACAACTGTTCAAAAGAGTTCACATCGAATATTTCGAATCCGAATATATCCAACACTGCTATAAAACGTTTGGCTTTGGCGGTTTGATTAATGCACTCGTTAATACGACGTACTAACCAGTCAAAGGCTCGACTGTAAAGACTCTTGGCTAATGCATCTCTTGTATCCGCAGCATCCTCTGCCGACAACTGGACCACGAACTCTTCGCCTCCTGCATTCACTTTTCGGTTGCATAAAGCATGAATAATGTCATCCTGAGAAATACCCAATAAAGACTCTAGCGCCTTTATTGACTTGCACGATTCAATGTTTTCAAGATCAACCTGAGATTGGTCATCGGCCAGGGTGACGAATTTCAAATTACCCAGATGCAGCACTGCTGCAATTATAGAAAACACGGAGTCCGAGTCTTCGATGCCCATGATACGCATTGCTCGTTTAGTGACTGCTAATTGTCCTGCATCTAGAACTCCATCGCGTCGATCAACGCATCCGTTCGCTAGAAAGTAAAAATCCAGAGGCTGGGTACTTTCATCAATAAACCACGATTGCTTCTCTTCTTTTGATCCTCCGTAAATCATCTGAAAAAATACGTGGTATCCGCGCTCTTCTCCGTGCTGGTGAATGATACGAACCTTTTCCAACAGATATGTTGAAATGGAAGCTCCGATCAAATTACCCTTCTCATCAAAGTGCATTTGAATAAATTTACCAAATCGAGATGAATTGTCATTTCGAACAGTTCTAGCGTTTCCAAAACTTTCGAGAATTGGATTACTTTCCAAAACTCGTTGTTCAATAGAATAATGTTCGCTCTCTTCCTCAATGTTAGACGTCGGTGCTCCTCCAAGGTAGTCGGATACGTGGAGTGTACTATCCGACACAGATCCAGCAACAGTAGCAAGATATTGCATAACAATCTTTGTAGACTCAGTTTTTCCAGCTCCACTTTCTCCACTAATTAGAATCGATTGATCACAATTCGAAAAATCAGCTCCACTTGAATCGCGCATGAGTTTATAGGCGTTAGAAGCCACTGCATACACATGTGGTTCACTATTTTCACTTTTATATGATTGCAGCATTTCATGATTGTACAGAGGCAATTTTTCAAATGGGTTTAAAGCTAACAGTATGGGGCCACACCACGTATAGATGCTTTTCGCTCTAAACCTCAAGAATAGTGCCCGTAATATCGCCGGATCATGAAGATGAACCAATTGAACTAAATCACAAGGTTCTTTATCGTATATATTTCTATCAAGAACATCCTTAACTGCAATAGACACCACTGTATCCAATTCACTACCTACACTTTCCTCATCGTCAGTGCTGTCAACCGCTCCTACCAAATCTTCCCAACTTTGAAGCCTAACTGAAATCACGTCATCTAATGAATCTTCTACTTCAGCGGGGACCCATCCAACACCTTCCGGGTCTAATGACTCTCCTCTCCATACCCACACTTGTCGCTTCATCGTCGTTTTAGAACCCAGTTTTTGAAAAGAAAAAATGGCGAAACGAGTGAAATGGGCGACCCCATCACCTTTGATGCTGGAAGATGCACTTTTAAATGCGATAACGAACATGAAGCGCGAAGATTCATTAAATGATTATTTCAACGTAGAGTGCTTGAAGTCCCATCCGTTGGCTATGATGTATACGCTGTCGTTACTCGATTTGGTGGTGGACGAAAATGAATTGGTGTTGTTAGGGTTCATTGATATGTTTGCCAATGATATTATGCACATTAGTGATATGGTCGTTGGTGGAGCTGATGCTGTTGGAGTTCTGAAACTTGCGTGCATGCTAAGTCTCAGCACCAATACAATTTGCTACAAAGCTGATCTGTTAGTCCAAATGACGGATCCAATCAATATGATGAAAGTGTCGCATTGCAATAGATGGGCTTTTTATTTATTGAAAAAAGAAGCTAATCAGTGTCTCTGTAAAGATATCTGCAGCAAATTCCTTGTTGAACGAGCTTTTATCAGTCCAGACCGACTGCTGTAAGAAATGGGAATATAAACAGAGTGGTCGATGAAGCTAACAAAATTAAAGTTCGAAGATTGCTTGGATTCCATTCGAAAACAGTTTCAAGGCCAATAAAAACAGGTTGCACGATGAAGAAAAGTAGCATCATGTTGAACTTAAAAAGTTCAACGCCTAGCGGAATCAATCCAATACAGTGAATAATTCCTGATAATAGAAAAGTGATGAACACAGAAAGAGGTCGATTCAAACCCATCCTTCTACAAGGTAGGTATCCTAGCTCCTTCAAAACACTTTGCATACCAGTATCCCACCTGACTCCCCAAAACTCCTTTACAGATGTTCAAACCCACGGTCGAATCATCAAAGGTTTTACTCGCAAACATTGTTCACGAGATTCAGCAAATATGAAAAACAACGACTGGTAAAATGCATCTGTGATGTAAAGTGCACTTGTAAAACAAACACAACCACCAATATATCTAATCAATGGGTTCACAATCGGAGGCAGCTCAGGCACAACTGCTATCAATACGACGCAACTTGAAATGTTCAATATTAAACTAACGAGAAAGTGTTTCCATAGCGAATGTCGACGTTTCAAGAATTCACTTTCTGTCTTAATTTGCACCGCTTTACTAATATCTAGTATATTAACGATATAAGTCAATCTGTAACTTGCAGTCATGTTTCCTAAGAATGCATTATTAGCCAAAGCCGTTCCTCTTCCCACTAGATACATTAAAGTTGCTAAAACGTACACAGCGCGACAGAATATATTCGGTAGTTGGTAAGAGCAATACACACCTACCACAATAGAAATCAACACTCTCAAAAACTCATATCTAAAGAAACGAGGACTCAAAGCAATCGTGGCTACAAATGCATGCCAAGCAAAAAGGCAACATAACCTATACATGCCGAAGTCATGAAAGTACGAGTTTATAAACCAACATACAAAAAGAGGAAGAACATTCACAGCAATAGGAATCTTCCACGGGAAATTTGCATGAGCCATTCGTATGGTGACCAAATTAATCGCCTCTCCATCGTCCATATCTGTATCTACGTGACGAGTCCTCCCCAATAAAGGATAGGTCCCCGGGAAAACGACATTGGAGAATGTATTGAGATACATCGCTATCTCGTATGTCTTATGTGTAAGTGACTTTGCTGGTCGCAGCTGCATAATTTCAGAGCCTGTATCAGTCGCCTAAATTGTAGACTCGGAAGTTGCATCTGATTCACTTGAATTCGATTCGAGAGCCAACTTTGTGGAGTTTCTAGCTCGCTGATAAAATTCAATTACCTTATTATTCACGATTTAGACCAAGTATTTCTGCAAGGTTGGTGTTATAGTTGGATTGCAGAGTTTAATTTTTGTTGGCGCAGGTAGTTGCGTAGCTATGCCCGTCAATGATGCCTTTTTGACTCGGTATTCTCGTGGAGTGTCAATCATAATTTCGGATATTTATGCTGTTGGTGGGGTTGAAGGATCTAGGAGTGAGAAATGTTGAAGGTAGCGCCGAGATGACAAATAGGTTCACCAAGGGAGATTTCAAATTTTAATAGGCCAAGGGCATATAATTGCGTACAGATATTAATGAAGATGTGTTTTGCAATTACCTAGGTCAAGGTGCCACCACGAAGGTCTTTCATTATTTTTTCGTGCCGTTTGTGGCTGAAAGCTTCAGCCAAAGATAAGATATAGAACATTACCGCTATTACGAGCTCTGTGAACCATCCAACTGTTTTATGGATATTTAACTATTTAGTCGCCTCAAAACGGTTGGATACACTTTGAGTCAAACTGACCTATCACCGTAAGCCACCTATAAACTTGTTCAAATGAATTTATTTGAATTGAAGTACCAGTATCTGCAGCTATACACTCCGTACATCGACTCCGCGCTTGGTATTGTATCATGCATATCGATAAGTAGATCACCATTATTTTAAAAACACTTTGAAAAGTAAATAAGTTAAATAAATAAACAAGTTGAGAAACCAGAAATCTATTGAGTAAACTGGTCAGGGCAACTTTCTTTTATACTACATTCATCATTTCGAACCGTATGTTATCCATCTTCTTCGACACATTTGAATTCAAAATAGTCCGATTACCGGAAAAGGCAAAAGAGAAGAGAAAAACGGTTGCAAAGTAACGAGATCGCGACACATCAGCCTTGGGACCCTTGTAAAGTTAGAAGTGAACAATTCACGGTATCCCTTTCGAGTGAGTCTGCCTTCACTATCTGTTTCGTACATTGAGCACACCCATTTATATGCTTGGGTTGTTAGTTCTAAACCCACTGCATGGTTGACTTGATGAAGCTCCTCCAAGCTCAACATTCCGTCCTGGTCTTTATCAAAATAGTCGAAAATAGCATTACAAGCGCGAGTTCCGAATTCGGTAAGTTTGCCTTCAACCAGACCATATTCATTAGTCCTTCCGGAAGAACTGAAATACAACGACAAGAAACACTGACGCTGCAAATACAAGTTTCTGAATCGATCAAAATCTTGAGCATATTCTAGAAAACTTCTATGTTTTGGGTGTCTATCCAACAAATGCTCTGGTACCAAGGAATGATGTGCGTCTTTGACATTAAGATCCTCCTTGTCTATTAAAGAAGTGAACGAAAAAGCGTTAGACGATGTTGCACAACCTAGCATCTTGTCAATAAGTTCGTATCGAGATATAGTGTGCTCAGGTTGGGCACATTTCCACACTCGATGCAGATTCTTGAGCAGATGGTACCTTTCAATGGCCTCACTGGCAACAGAATTACCGTCTCCCAACAAAGTTGACACGATACGACTGAAGTGCTTACTACAAGGTCTTACATCGAGTATCAATTCCTCCACACTTAGGAATGAAAGACAATGGGTGGTGACGTCATCAAGTGAGAGTGTGGCAATCATTATCTAATTGATCAATCCTATTCTAACAATCGAAGTTGGTTGATGAATTGAATAATTCGCTCACTTCGCTCGTCTTGATTTCGCTCTCACCTTATCCTATTGTTAAGCGTAACTAACACTAGCCATTCATACTGGTCGTTTTCTCAGAAGTTCCAACTGAAGTTGATAAATAGAGTAATCAATAGGAGACCCTAGTCATTCTGCGTGGATATTACAAATGAATTTTAAAACGTCATCCAACTTTTACTGGATCATATATCCACTTCTACCGTTAAGCGTAACAGGCAATTAGGAGTTCAAGATACAGCAGATCCGATTCCAAATTCCATGGAATAACAGTGAATCACTAACTACAATCACTAATTGAAGATCAATCAAGTGCTTTATGATTGAATGATTGTTGATCATTCATCATTGCACTGGAAGTTGAATTGAAACCGATTGGTTCAAAATGAACAACCATAACCACAAATATTTGAATTATTGATGATGATAATCAAGGGTCATCGTTATTTGGTAACAAATCTTTTGAATCGACAGACGTTATAAATAAAAAGCCGTTCCTGATCGCCCTGCTGTTTTTTGAACCAGAATAGTCATCTTCCACTTTCATTAATAAGAGCTGGTCAACGGCTAAATTTTTAATTTCAAAAACCAAATTAATTAACCAATGGGTACTTGAAAAATCGAAAATGACCGACTGAAACTTTGTATGATGAACGGATTGATGGGAATCATGATTCAATAGTTGCTTCATCCTTACTTAAGATGACAACTTATTAGACGGGAGATCCCGAAAGTGATAAAAAACGATTTTGTTTACTTTTATGACTATTTTATTATTATGAAGCGGATCATACTCCCGCTTCAACAGCGTCTGAATCCACAATAATTAACTCCGAACGATTAGATCTCGTAAAACACAAGTTTGTTCACGTTAGTGGGATTTAACAAGTTTGTTGCATTGATCAAAGCTCTTGTCCGCCATAATCAGTTATTTCAGCATGAAGCAACTCGACATTCGCGACAAGATGCACAAGTCTAGTAGCCAATTCACCATATATTTTCTCCCTAGACGATTGCTTTCTGGACAACAACGTGCCTTGTTTTGCCATGTTCAGGTAATGGTGGACAGTTTGATCTCCGTGATCCAGGTTGCGTTCCTCGAGGGAGTTATTTTAGTTTATTGTGCTGTTTATAGTTCTCCCGTAATGCTCGTATATTTGTTGTTTAACCCCAGGATGAACCAGTTCAAGAGCTCGATCGAGGTGTCGACATCCATGCAGTCAGAGCTTCTGTTAAAACCAAGCTGATCGATCATGAAGACGAATTGATTGTCCATTACAATTGCTTTCTTGTATGGTATATCCTTTCCCATATCGCATGGTGAACCAGGGAGATGGTGAACAAATTCTTCGGCAACTTGTGTAGGTAATAACGTATTCAACGGTTCAGTGTCTACTCTATAATTCAAACTATGGATTTGAGTATCGTGACAACCCACTCGACATGCAAACAATGGCAAAAGGGAAATGACTTCTGTATTTATATTAAACAATAATTGCTTCGATAACGAATCACGTTTATAAATAGAATCACGTTTAACTAGCATCACTTTAGCACTCGTAAATGAAGACTCTATTCGAACTGCCATTATTAGTTGCGAAATTCCTTTATCTTAAGTTTCATTTGAGATATCGATTGTTCTTCGATGACCATTCTACGCTCGATGCTGTTGCTGTAGAGAAGCCATTTATTCTTCTTCGCATAGTTCACACAGTTATCAAATAATTCTTCACTGGCAAATGTTTCCAACAAACAGCCTCGAGTGGCAGTAATTCTATTCCGCTCCATTTCCCACAACAGAATTTGATCGGTAATGTTGTCAGGTATTAACGAAATACTTTTGTGACACAAAGGATGAACATGCTTTTCAAGAAAGTCAATTATCTGCTTTCCAGATATGCCTAGTTTAAGAGAGGATCGAATAGACTGGCGGGAAATCACACCAACCACAAGATTTGGAAGTATGATTTCAATATCAACAAACAACTTGAGCATCTCAATATGGAGAGATGACTGTGTGTATGCATACACTTTGAAGTTAGTCTCTACAATGATAAAAATGCCGCTGTTCTCTTCACCTTTGTCCATCTGTTTCACCCGTATCTTACGTACTGGTATTTTAGATTTAGATTCCGGATTCAAATCGACTGCTTTGGAGGCAGCGTCCACTTTTTGTTCCTTCGTTGGTCCGAATACTACGTTTATTGCAAGTGATGTAGGGTAAAACAGTCTGCTGTCGTTATTGTGAATCAAACCGATTAGCTCCAAGTCTTTCAGGAGAGATTTTTGCTCTTCGTCTAGTAAATTATACTCACAGGCGATGCCAGGTTCACAAAAGCTAAGCCTAAATAGCATCTGCAAAACACTTTCCGGTTCTGCCGACTTCAAAGTATAATGCTTGAGCAATAACCATACTTGATTTTGAACATCTCGAAGCATAAACTCGTATCCCCGTTTGGTTATTCTAGGTTGTCCGTCAATTCTCTTCATTAATTTCATTTGTAACAATAACACGATGACTTCATCTGGTGGTCGACGGTATTCAGATGATCCTACAATGAAATGTAAAACAGAATTCCAACGATGTTTTGCACTTTCTTCAACCGCAGCTGGGTTTAAATCTTGATTTCCTGACGAAGTCTGCCAGGGAAACTTGATCGGATCAACATCCATCACGGAGGAAAATAACTGGATGCGAAAAGTCGGTAACAATCTCAAGCTCCCAGAATCAGAAAACTCTAATAGCTTCAATAACTTCAATTTCTGAATCGCACTTTTGAATCGGATGATGTCTTGTGATGATTTTTGCAGCCAGTCCGCTTCAACGTAGGCCTCCACTGAGAGGAGTCTCATGACAAGTTGTTGCCCAAGTGAATCAATACTTCTCAGCACAGCAACAGCAGTCCATCTGCAATTTTGAAACACCTTCTCAGCAGCAGATTGAGGAAGTCGTTGTATAAACTCAAACAGATCGTCATCGTCTTCGTGACCGTCATTCATTGCAAATCTGGACACATGTAGACCCTATTCTTTAAACAAGAAGATGTTGTCGCGTACCGTAGTGCTGTCACGTTCACTACTATTGCGTCACGGTCGAAGCATAACGTCGCTTCCCAAGGAAGAGCCGCGTTTGCTTGAAATGGTCAAAGAGTATTACGATCGTGCTGGAAATTTCTTAGACATCGACGAAGGTGAGCTTGAACTAATAAAAGGGTGTGACGCTGTATTACGAGTGACATTTCCATTCAAGAGAAGAGACGGCAGGTACGTTATGCATTTAAATAATGGATTGAAATATTGATATTTCTAGTGTATTGGTAATACAAGGGTATCGAGCGCATCATAGTCGACATCGGATGCCTGTGAAAGGAGGGATGCGATTTAGTCCAACAGTGGATTTACAAGAAGTGGAAGGAATGGCTGGATTAATGACTTTGAAATGTGCTACACTTGATATTCCATTTGGTGGTGGCAAAGGAGGTATTCGAATAGATCCATCTCAATTCGACGAGAAGGAACTAGAACGAATTGTGAGACGTTTTACTACAGGTACGTTTATTATAAGATATATAAAATGATGTACTTACATCGATTAGAATTGGCTAAAAAATCGTTTATTGGTCCTGGGAGAGATGTTCCTGGTCCTGATTTAGGAACTGGCTCAAGAGAAATGAGTTGGATGGCTGACACCTATGTAAAACTGTTTGGTACGACAGATATCCATGCTTATGGTGTTGTGACAGGAAAAGCTCTCAGTATGGGAGGGATTGATGGTAGAAAAGAAGCCACTGGTCTTGGAGTGTATTATGCTTTGAGGGAATTTTTAAGTGAACCCACCATTGTTGAACGATTTGCTTTGACCGAATGGACTAATATTATAGGGAGAAAATTCGTGGTCGTTGGATTTGGTAAAGTTGGTTACAATCTCGCCCATTTTATTTCTCGTGCCGGTGGCATTATTATTGGTGTTTCTGATCGCTCCTGTGGTGTGATTCTGGATTCTGGATTGGATATTGAGAAGATGAAGGCTCACAAAGTAAGTATATATATTCAATATGTATATAAATAAATATAAATCTTGCAGGATGCCACGGGATCCATCTACGGTGCATATCCTGATGCGGAATTAACAAAAGTATCTCGGGGTATTGTTGGAGGTCAAGATCTTCTTGAGCACTCTTGTGATATTTTAGTATTAGCAGCGTATCAACAAATGGTTCATTGTGGAAATGCTGGCCGCGTGAATGCAAAAGTCGTGGTTGAAGCTAGGTAGGTTTTTATATAGTAGAGGAATCCTTTTGTAATTTAATTGTATTCACAGTAATGGGCCCGTTACGCCATTAGCAGAAGATATATTGGAGAGAAAGAATATTCTGATTATTCCAGATGTTGTAGCTTCTTCCGGGGGATTAGTCGTTTCCTACTTTGAATGGCTGAAATGTCTCTCGAATGTTCGCTTTGGAAGATTAACTAAGAAATGGGAAGAGCGAAGTAAGTTAATGATGCTCGATGCGTTTGAAGCTGCAGGAGGCAAAGTGGATGAAGAGCACAGACATAAAATCATTCAAGGACCCTCAGAAAGAGATATCGTGTTTTCTGGTCTTGCTGACTCTATGATTGCCGCATGCCATGAAACTATTGACACTTCGAAAAAGCACGGATGCAATCTTCGTCAAGCTGCATATATCAACGCTATTACGAAAATACATGATTCCAACAAAAGTTCCGGTCTCTTTTTGGCATAGTATTATTTTTTTAAAACAACAAGCAACTTGTTATACGTTGATAGAGCGAGAAAGTAGCTGAACTCGATTAAGTAGAACATCTCCATGCTTGATGATACTCTGATACTTGGCATTGGAATTATTTGGTCTGCTGGTTTCAATAACACCAGCTACTTTGTCAATTTTAGCGCTCACACGTCCGGATGATATGAAATGGGACAATTCTTTATCTAAAAATGATTTGGACACTCCAAAAGCACTGGACATAGAATCCAGAGTAACACTCTTATAGGATTCCAAAAACTGAACGTATGCAAGGATACGAACTTCCCGGTAAAACCAGTCACGATGAGAAGCTAAATACCTGTCAGTAGATATCTGCTGATTCAGTTTTACCAGCGACTCAAAGAAACCTTTGTAATTACAATCATAAAGATTATTCATGAACTCCTTGAGGTTTGGGATCTCATGAACCACCGAAAGCACCTCTGGCGAGTCAATAATCTTCTTTTTGAACGTCACCCTATCAAGTACAACAATACCCGTCATAATTGCATAGAAAATAAATTCTGCATAGGAACAAAGTTCTGTTGTAGTAAATGTGGCAATGGCTGATAAAAAATCTTCCGACGCTTTCTCAAAATCTCTCGAAATGAGAGCATGTATTCCGCGATATGATTTTAATCTGTTTCTTCTGTCCCAGTCACCTCCGCTTTCCATAAGCTCCTCCGATTCTTCAACAGATTTGGATACAAGCTGGTTATCATGCCAAACCAATCCAAGGAGAAGTTTTTTTAAAATGACATCGATCTTTTGACCTGTACTGCATGACTTGAGAGCGAATGCTTTGTCGTATGCTTCAAGAGCATCAGAAATTGAACCTGACAATGCGAAGAAACGAGAAATCTCAAGAAGAACATCCATCACTTCAATCTCACCGTGATTCTCTTTCATGTTTTTCTCCTTTTCTTCGAGTTCAGCCAAGGTCCCAGCGTTAGCAGCCTTCATTGAAGAAAGTAAGCTTTCATCTCTAGTCAGCAACCCATGTTCACATGTATCAATATAGAATGCAACCATGTTCTTCTCTTTAATGTTTTCCAACAAGGCCTCCTTCACTTTTGGTCGATCTGGTACAAGTCCCTCGCTACAAGTTAGTAAGAAACGAAGTCTAGCGGTATCCAACGCATGGTCTACTTCTGAATCACCGTCGAGAATTCCAGTTGGCGGTTTATCCACCTTTGCTGTTTTGACTTTCTTTAAACGGTTTACAATGGAGGTGAGCATTAGTATATTATATTCCTTCGTGCTTCGCTATCCAAAAAGATACAAGTATTTATATATTAATACACACGGTATTAAAATTGTACTATCAAATACCAATGCTAAAAATGTCCATCACGGTAGTTCTTGGGTTCCTCTTCAGCGCAGGTACAGCTTTTACTTTCTTTGATGGATCATTATTCTCATACCATCCCACCTTAATTTCCATCGCATTTGGGATCATAATGGTTGGTGGCATCGAATTTGGGCAAAAGGCAAGCAAATTAAGATATAAAGCCAACAACATACAAATCCATATGGCTTGTAATTTACTTGCGTTTTTTATTGCTGCTGTTGGTGTCGGGTCTATTGTGCTTGTCAAATTCCAAAACGGTAAGCAACACTTCCTCAGCACGCACTCCTACATGGCTATCATGTCAATACTCTGTGTGAAGGTCAGTATACTCTCCGGTTTCCTTCATGGCTCCACTGGGAAGTTGACTTCTGAAGCTCTCTATTTCCATCGTATGGTCGCTTCTATTGGCTATATTTGTGTGTTGGTGTGCATCATCACTGGTTTCGAAACGGTGACAGTGCATAAAGGTGTCCAAACTTTTGTATTGGAGGCCCTTTTCTGTTTAGTGTTTGTATCACTTTTCGGAACAAGCATTAAAAAAGGCCATGTTTTTGGAAAAGTCAAAATATGGCAGTTGATTGTATTCGCCTTAACTTTGGTAGCACTTTCAGAAGGAGTAGCAAGGTTCGCTGGCCCATTTATAGACCTCGTATTACAAAAAGTAACTTAAATTCGCTACTATTGAGTTTTCTTTAACCGGATTTCCACACTCTTTTTGCACAATGGACAACTAGTACTCACGTTCAACCATTTAAATCCACAATCCTTATGAAACACATGGAGTCTATGGCACGGAAGTTGAATAACAGAATCATTCACTTGGAAATCTTCGTAGCAAATAGAACATGTAGGTATCGGCATGGGATTTTGAATTCGAAAACTTTCATTTTCAAGAGCTAAAATCGTGCCTCGAGAGGTCGACATTGAACCTTGCCTAGTATTTGGTAGCGGAATATGAAAAGGTAAATAATAACCCCATAAAATGGTAAAGAAAATTCGTAGCAAAAGGCAAGCAAGAAGCCAATTCCATACAAATTTAGGGGAAGTGGAATTACTGTAACAAGTTTCATTGCCTCCTCCGAAAACAACACAAAAGGTAAAACCTCCCATGGGAACCAGATATTGTCCTAAGAAACCAAAGTAGTGATTAAGTCTCCAGCATCGATGCTCCATCGCAGTTTCAAATGCTGCAAGAATTGCTATCAGAGGATCTCTACCTATTCGCTTTCGCAACTCCCATACGTCAAGGAAAGAAAGAACTCGAAAGGGAATCTGCAAAAATTGAACGAAAATAAAACTCAAGACAAGAAGCCAGTTGATCCAATAAACAAAGCATGTTTCACATTCTGTTGAATGCATTTGTAAAATTGCTTTCAGAACAACTGGTATTGTAGTTGCTGAGAAAAAGGATCCAATCACAAATAACCCGATGAGTAGCTTGACCGCGTTCGCCGGATCATCTCTTTAAATATTCAAAGTTAGATACATAAAATTTCAAAAACAAAGAGAACTACTACGTACTCTACCAAACGCAGTAGCGATGCAATTGCAACTCCAGGTCGCATGTATTTGTTCTTTTTGCACACTTCCCTATTAATACAATGTACTACAGAGAGACGTTTGTCCATTTTATGCTCTATTTGATATTGTTGTTGCTGTCATTCGTATTGGCGGAAGAATTAGTATGCAATTGGGAGCAAAATATAATTGATACTGAAATACACTTGAATGACCTTGATGCAGTTCCGAGGAAAGGTTCTATGATTATAGGACTGACCCCATTTCTGCCAGATAGGATGCGTTTTTATGTCGCAGGACGCCTGTCGTTTTCTGAAGCCAATTTGAGAACATTGAATGTTTTGGATAATAGAGTGGATCATTTACTCGAACCCTTTATTTTTCAAGAAATGAATCATTTTGTTGCAGTAGAATCAACTTCCATTCTGGGGCCGAAAGGACAAACTTCGAATCTTAATATCTGCTTATTGGAAGCAAAATGGCTATCAACTCATGCAAAGAGAGTTATTGCTTCTATTCCTCTTCTTCATAATTCAGATGCTGCTATCCAAAACTACCTCGTAGGTCTTTCCCAGATTCCGGCGGTTATTGGAGTGAGAATAAATTTAAAACGCGCATCAGGAAACCCACCACACACTCATCTTTTGACGCTCAAATTAGAATCCATTATATCAAGCCTTCCATCGGGAGCCAATCAACTACCTCTTGTCGAAATACTTGTTTCTTCTGATCAACTGATGAAAACAGTCTTGCCTCTTGCTAGATTCTTCAAGGAAAAAATTGCATTTGTTGTTGTCATCGACTCAAATCCCGATAGCTCCTTCGAAGATATGTTGAAACTGTTTTCTGAGATGGAGAATATTGTATTTAAAGTTTTATACTTCAAAGAGTTGCCCCGTATTGCTGAATTGATGGTGAAATACAATTTCCACGAAGGTCGTCTTATCTTCGGATCGAATCTTCCATTTCAGAAACCCATTATTGATGATTATTATTCCATGTGGCAAGAAGTGATGAATTATTTGCCAACTGAAGTCTTCGTGGACAATCCAAAAAAACTTTATAATATTAATTTTTAACAACCTCCTCTTCGTCATCATTTTCGTATTCAATTTCAATCTCTTGTCTCTTTTTGCTTTTACCGACTGGACGAGCTCCTGGTCGTTTCTTCTTCATGTCATCACGGGGATAGACATCTTCGATATCGTTGTCAGAGTCATCAGAATCCGAAGGAGCCTCAACGTATTCGATTTGAGCTTTATATTCTTCGTCGTCATCAAAATCTTCCTGGTCCTCTTCGTCCTCTTCTTCCTCCTCCTCTTCAATCTCCTCAAGGACATTCTCATATTGTTTAGAAGGGAAATTATAGATATCACCATAGGTCCCTTGTTTAAGACGCTCGAGCAATTCTTTCTCTATAGATTTCTCCAACAAAGCTGCCGCCAAAGCTTTCTCCTCTCTTCGTTCTTCCCTTTGTTCAACTTTCCGAACTACATTGACAAGTTTCACTTGAGTTCGTTTTCTCAGTCGCCTCATTCGGATTAAATATTGGTGAATTTTTGTGAGTCTCTGTTTCACTTTCAATGAAAGGCCGTCTTGCCAATATTGTAGATGTTCGTCAATTACCTCCAAAGCTTTTGTGTAGTTTCGAGGAAGTTCTAATTTCTCCCAGAGATACTTGGGCATATGGGCTCGTTCAATGGTTTTCATGTACAAATAGCACTTGCCTTCTTCTTCCTTAATAGTAGCATATCTACTGTTAGCCAGTGGACACGAGGATCTGTTGCAAAGTCCGGTAACATTGTATTCATTTCTGCAGAAATCTTGCTCGTTACCGATTTTTGCTTTGAAAGAACAATGAGTTTTCTTGCCCCCAATCACAGTCCATATCAAATCGTCGTGTTGCATTGTCAAATACTTCCTTGACTATCAAGATAATTATAGAAACCGAATTGACACAATTACAACAACTTGAATGACTGGCACGAGAGAATTTTTATTTTGCTAGGGTCTACCTTCTTACCCATCCTACAAGAACACAAACAATATTTATTGATACTATTGGTTTTGCATATCGAAACTAATCAAGTACCATACCTGCACAGGTCCAATTATAATCAAATTGATTTTGTTATTACATTAGAAGTTGAAATCAACAAATAGAGAACCTGGTACGCCAAACGCACTTTCGCTATATTTGTAACGCTTCAAAGTTGAGTCATCGATTGTTTTAATACTTGATTATAAAAGACCGAAAAGGAATTTGAAAGCAGGACTTCCAACCATCGTAGTTTTCATTTGTTCGTTTTCGCTGTCCTCCGGACTCTCTTGGGTTTTCTGTGAAATCGAAGCCATTTTAACTAGCAGATTGAGTGCTGACTAAAAAATGATGATTCCCTGTTGCAAAGTTTAAACAGTGTGCAAAACAAAGTTTGAATAAATGCAATTTTTTTAATGATAACACGTGAACTTATTAATCCTCTTCGTAAACACCGGGAATCATAATGTTGCACTTTTCGGCAACACTCCGAACAATCCCGGCACGAAAGGCATCAATTTTACGGCCCTGCAACCAAAACCACATGGCATCGCAGTGCTCCTTCTGAGATATTCCTTTGCTCTTCAGTGTGAGAAATTTACCAATCAGTTGATGAGTTGTAGTGATGCTTTGATCCCCTTCCACGTCCTCCGCCAGTTTGGAAGCTGCAGCTGGACCAATACCTGGAACTGTGGTCAAGTCTTCGTTGACTTTGTTAGCAAGGAATATTGCCAGGGCTTCGGCTCCTACTTTACTTCGATTGACGTCGAAACCGCTCATAGCTCGAATTACAGTTGTTGATTGAGGAAACAAAAAATCAATTTCCTTTTAATTAAGATGGATCCTAGCTAAAACAATAATGCTATTTCAAATCCTCTCCATTCAAAGGATGCCGAGGCGGTCCGGTCCCCGCATCTCTTCTACGATTCACAAGAACAGGTTGTAGAAATGAATTGTGTTGATCTAGTCAGTGGAGACGAAGATGATTGCGTTGTACTCGATGATGCTATCAGCAAACACATTGCAGCAAAGAGGAGCCATACTGTTGTTGCCACTCCTACTAGAAAATTCAAGTGTAGAAAGAAAGCCACTGAATCGTCAAGTAGTTCCTCAACTCCGAAAGACTTTGTAAAAAAAGTTTCCCAACATGTTGAATTTCAAAATGATGACGATTTGAACCTTGCTTCTATGAAACCATCGCGGGTGAACTTGCATTTTATGGTCCAGGAACTGGGAAACTTGAAATCCTTGAGATCGTTAGATCTGTCAAAGAATAAAATAGGGGAGAACTCGTTGAAGGCAATAACAAACTGGCTGGAAAACGATAATTATTTCCTTCAACGGTTAAACTTGTCCAATAATCTTTTCGGGGACGATGGTTTAGAATACATCTCATCAATGTTGAAAGTTAATACTTCCATTGTTCATCTGGATATACAATTCAATCGTTTGACGGACGCTGGGATGCATCTTCTTGGCCAGGGACTCATTGCTAACCAAACTATTCAGGAGATTTTGATACTTGAAGATACGCTTGTGCCAGGGGCCAATAATGTCGCAGCTCTGCTTGAGAAGAATAAATATATTCTCTCGAGAGAAAGAGAGTTTGTCGAAAGGGATCCATTTTCATATTACACAAGCAAATTATTTGCTCTGGTTCCCAAATTACAGTCTCTTCGAAATAGCAACATGTTAGATAAACGTTGGGGATCGTTAGATTGCCCTCGTGGTGAATTCAGAGGTGAGCAATGGAAACAAAAGTGGGATGCCCAAGTTCGTGCCTTTTGTCTGATGGGAAACCTTGAACTGGAATTGACACAGCTTCATGTCACTCTTGGTAGTATCTCAGAATTACAAAGACTGAATGAGAAGTGGACCAAGAACCGAATATCAATTATCGATAAGAAGAATGGGGATATTAAAACTCTATCGCGTATTCGCAAATCTGATGGTGAATCAATCTTGAACCTTTCAAGCAAGTTTGTTGACTTCGTTAAAGCAATTTTTACCAAGGGTGACTTGGGCGACTTGACTTCGTTTGAAGACAGAATGATTGACGCTGAACTATGCCGTGAGCAGTTTCATCTTACAACACAAAGTAAAGGTTGTAAAATGCTTGAATATGTGGATGATGAAAACGACACGTCTACGAATGCTGTAGCACAAGACTTCTTTAAGTTATATCGTCATCGTTTCCTGCCAACGGAACTACTGTGGAAGGACCAAAATAATGTCGGTTTGCTTTCGTCACAAGTGACGCGTCAAATGAAGAAATTGTCATATTGCTTTCAGCTTGATGCTTCTCGTGATGAATCATTGGTAGATGAATTGAAAGAGGTTTTCGAAGTCGCTACTCTTGAAAATCAATTCTGGATTCATAATAACCCAATTCTATCCATACCACTATCATCCTTTCTCGAAACTCTTGGGGGATTATGTAGACTATACGCTCGCCTATACTTCGATATAAAACAAATCCATTCGTACTTGAAAACTGCCGAAGAACTTCGAAATCGCTTTAAGCATTGCAATTCACCACCGGTAACATCTAAACTTGTTTCTCTTAGGAAACAAAATCACGAATTATTGGACAAGCTGGAAAATATGGAATTGGAGGTAAAACAACTGGCTCGACAACCATCAAAAAACGATTCTTGTGATGCCTATTTTGAAAAGAAATCAAGTTTTGAAGCTTCGAAACTTGAATATGAAAGCCAGAAATGGAACCAGCAAATACAAGATGAAACATATCATTTATTTCAAATCGCGAGACATCACTATCCTGAATATTTCTGGAATCCTGAATGGTGTGATCAACTCGGTGTCGTTGATGATAGTGTGCTTCCGCGTGATTATCAAGTTCTGATTTCATCCCTCGCGTGGACAGATCCACACACGAATCCTCCTCACTATGAAAAAGTTATCAAGGGAAATGTATATTTGGTCGATGAAGAATTCGTAGTGAAAGTGTACGACCTACGACATGCTCAAAATGCGGTATGTTTCTGCAGGCAAACTCAAATACTGAAGGAGGTGGGCAAGCATTTTCATTTGGCAACTCCGATTGCTGTGTATACCACTGAAAACACAGGTGTGTTGAGAATGCCTTATCTTGTCAAGGGTGCTCTGTCAACTTGGATGACAGACGTTCCATCTAGTGCGAGGTCGATGGAAAAGTGCACACTGTTTCTGATGGATATTTTAAACGGGCTGTTTTTCTTGCACTCTAATAAATTGGTTCATGCAAATATACGTGCTGATACTATTTTGCTTTCGCCCAGTGAAAGAGCAATCATTTCGAATTTTGATAATTTGCGCCGAATAGATGAGTGTTTAGTTCGAATGGAAGGAAAGGATGAGTCCAAATATGTCGCACCAGAAAACCGTGAAAGTTTTGTGACGATGTATTCCGCGTCCACAGATATGTTTGCATTTGGTATTCTTGTTCAAGAACTATTTCAAGGTGTTGAAAAAATGTCTGACGAAAGACGCATTCATTACCATGCCTTCATTACTGGTCTGTTGCAAGATGATCCCTTGTTAAGAACAACTTCTGCTTGTGCGCTAGAAAGTCCGTTTTTAGCGTCCAAGGAGTTGGAAGTAAGAATGTGTCCTGTTTGTGGTGATTCACGACAAAAATCAGATGGCATCGAATGTTCAAACCATCATTTTATGTGTGATTGTTGTCTTTCAGGCCAATTAACCACCATATCAGAAGCTGGCTTTGATCATCAGCTCCGCGAGAATGGTGGCTTAGTGAAGTGTTACGATCCTACGTGTTCCAGTAAGCCGTTTCATCCAAAAGATGTATTGAGTCATGTTAATTCACAAGTATATGATAAATACATGACAGCAATAAAACGTCACACGGAAGCCAAAATATCCCTCGAGAAGGAGTCCGAATTTCAACATCGGCTTGATAAAGTGAAGAAACAAATGACTGAGGAAGGAAACCACGAAAAGATTCTTGATCATATTCGTCGCATTGAAGATGATATTTTAACTCTGAAATGTCCTCGAAACGGCCATGCATTTGTCGATTTTGATGGTTGTTTTGCCTTGAAATGCTCCAGTTGTCCTTGTAATTTTTGTGCATGGTGCCTTGCTGATTGTGGAAATGATGCTCATGCTCACGTCAACAGCTGCAGGCTTAATAAATCCCGTGGATATTATGGTAGTCCTGACCTATTTAAACAAGTTCATAAAGAACGGAAGTTGAAGCTTCTCTCCGAATTCTGGAATTCGAATATCAAGCACCAAAGCCCGGAATTTAAGAAAGAATTGAAAAATGAACTTGTAAAGATTTTAGATCGCAGTGACAAAAGGTTCGTTGCCAATTTGATCTAAGGGCTTATATTAAAAATAAATACGCACATATATGAAATAAGACATCTAGTTGCTTTTCAGATAACATTCAGCTTCGTGGAGGGTGTTCCCCTTCCGGAGAGACTGGGTAGCACCAGCCTTCGGGTCCTGGCCCCCGTCGTTTATTAAACGGTGGACACCACATTGAGAAAATGTAATTTGAAATTAACATTCAGCTTCGTACTCATATGCGGACCATATCTGTTTAAAAAAATTCGAGGGATGCAATTAAATTACATCAGGAGAAATATAATGTGATTTCAGTGATTCCACATAATGTTCTTGCTTCTGATTACCTCACGGATTGCCATCAGCCTCTTTTCTTTCAACAAGATACTCTTGTTTATTCAGAAATTAGCATTTGATGGCTTTTATCCACTACTTGTAGTGCTTTAAAATAATCGACTTTCGTTGTGTTTTAAAACAAAAACAAAAATATTTTTATTATTAGAAAGTTCCTTCTTGTTCCATTGAGTGATGTTTTCGGGAGGTGGGTTTAGATTCGGCGATCTGCTTGGTCAGAATAGTCAGACTCGGTTTGTAGAAACATACCGCTGTTATCCGTTGTCATTTCACGGTAAGGAAGACAAGGAGAATGGTGATAAAATCATATTACCTAGTTCAGCCTTTGAAAAATTGGCTCACATGACTATTACATATCCGATGCAATTCGAGCTTAAGAATGAAGATCACATGGATATATCGAATTCAGATTCTCCTGTGTGTCCTCATACTCACGTGGGGGTGTTGGAGTTCACTGCTAACGAAGGTACTGTTTATATTCCTTACTGGGTTATGCAAAATCTGTTCATTCCGGAAGGGGGTCTTGTTACTGTTACAAATGTTACTCTTCCACTTGCCGACTTCATTAAATTTCAACCCCAGACGAAAGATTTCCTAGATATATCAAATCCCAAAGCTGTTTTGGAAAGCACGTTGAGAAATTTCTCTTGCATGACCAAAAATGATCAGATTTGTATCCCATATAACGGAAAGAATTATTATCTTAATGTTGTTGATGTCAAACCGAAGGATGCATGCTCTATTGTAGAAGCTGATGTCAAAGTTGATTTCGATGCACCCCTTGATTACGTTGAACCTACTCCTCCCGTAGCGGAAAGTACGAGTCAATCAAATAAATCCGATACTGTGGATAATCGCGACAATACTCTTGCTGATTTGGCGAAAGCCAGGGAGTTAAGAGTACAACAACTTGAAAATGAACGAGCCAGTTATGTTGCTTTTTCTGGATCAGGACGGCGAGTAGATGGAAAGAAAAAAGGAGAAACATTGGTTTCGGCTGAAAAACCCCCTTCACCACCTGTGAGAACAAGTAAATGGAAAACACGAAAACAAGGGACATCATTTTTAGGTCACGGTCATAGCTTAACAGACTAAGGACTCAAGATAATGGTTTTTTATTGATTGTAGATTAAAAGTGTTGATTTTTGTTCTTAAAAGAATTGATTCGTGAAAAAAGCTAATTTGCTACTG
>Ga0105055_10003559_pt1 | contig 23464 bp, 5 predicted proteins | sample BON03_FD_78090 | JGI IMG/M metagenome (GOLD analysis project Ga0105055, IMG submission 78090) | Freshwater microbial communities from Lake Bonney liftoff mats and glacier meltwater in Antarctica - BON-03 | ecosystem: Environmental > Aquatic > Freshwater > Ice > Glacier meltwater | place: Lake...
GTGTGCTTGTGTGTGTGTGTGTGTGTGTGTGTGTGTGTGTGTGTGTGTGTTTGTGTGTGTGTGGTTCTGTGCGTTTGCACGCGCGTGCTTGTGCGTTTGTACGTGCGTGCGGACATATGTGTGTGTTTCCGCCACATAATCACTGTTTTTTTTTTGTATCAGCGTGCAATAGTAGTGTTTGGGGTTCGGGTTGTAATAATGTGTACTTGCACACGCACATGCGAGGTCAGAAAAGGAGGACACTCCAGAGGAGCGGAAGGGGCATTATATTTAAAGTACACAAACAGAAAAGTAGGAGGATTTTTCGTAGTATAACGCAAGATTGCTAGGCTTTGTCAAAGATGTATGTCTCTGTCTTAGATGTCTGTCTTCGGGTATAGACAACACGTCTGCAACTGCAAAACAATGCAGACCATCTTTGACAGCTTATCTAATCGTACCGTTGCACCACTGTAACTGAGATGTCGATTTCGGGGGTCATTCCCAGGTATTATACATGGGCATGAGAAGCAGCAGGAGTTTTGTTGAGCACCTCGCAGCCTTTGTACAGATGAACGTAATCACAGTCATATTCACACTTTTCCTTATTCTTTTAGACAACCATATTCACAGTAAAACAACAAAAATCGGAGACATCTTTTTTCCTCGGAGCCTTTTTGTACAAAAATTTACAATTGGTACCACGCATGCTGGTTACCAAGAGCCTAGAAGAGAGATGTTGGGCGGTTTCTGCGTTTATATTTGGCATGAATTTTTCTTATGATATGCGCCCACACTGCAATTGGGGGTTTATGATAGCGTCATAACTTCTTTTGCCCCTTCTGTACTTGTCTTGTGCTCGTCCAAGACCGTCCGGACGCACAACTATAGAGCAGTACTGCCGTTCACATATACGCACCCACACTTTATATTCCCCCCCGCTTCCCGTTCTCTACACCATCTCTCTGAGAGCGAAAATCAGGTGAAAACAGTATATATATATTTGTGTATATGTGTATGTATACAAAAAAAAGTATACACATATCTGTACATATATATCCACGCGTACACATCAACCCTTATATGTTTTGGACCTTAAACCAAACATGTCCATTTTGGACATGTTCGCTAAAACTCACAACATATGGGCTATCAGGCGAGGCGATAGCGAATCGAGAAATTTCCCGATTCCATGAACCTTAAAATGAAATCCATTTCAACAGCGCGCTTGGCCGCGCAATTGTTTGCTGTAACACGGATCATTTGTAGGCGTGGATTTATTGCCATGACGAGTCATACATCGTTCCTTTTTGATCAATCAAACCGCTACCTCGATGTCAGTTTCACCATGTTGCTGGGCTTCTTGGGGCCCCGAATAGAGGGCCTTTTTGATGCGCTTCAGTCCACGAGGTTGAGCCTCATTTTTGATGGCCTCGTGATGATATGTGCGCCTGCCACGAAAGTACAGGACAAAAGTCATGACGTTGTTCCAACGTTCACAATACACAGAAAGATGCCTTTGCGCAGCAACAGAAGCAACACATGCAGAAAAAACAGCAACAGATAGGGTGTCTTCTACAGTGCAATCCCAAAACATAAGTTTGTACGATTACGTAATACAAACAGTCTCTCTCCGCAACAGAGGCAGATAACGCAGCAGAAAAGAGAACCTGATCCGCTCCGGCATTTCCTCGCCCATGGCGTCTTTTGTGCTCCGCATCTGCGCCTTAAGCTGCAATATTTTCCAGAGAAAATCTCAGAAACCCTAAACCACAAAAAGAAAAGAAAACCCCGGGCCTCTGTGCTAGGAGAGACTTGATCGCAGTACGAACGAGTAATGTGTACGTATACATTTGGTTGTATGTTTGTATGTTTGTATGTATGTTTGTATGTATGTATGTGTGTATATATGTATGTATGACAATGCACTTCTGTTTGTTTGTTTTTTTGTTTATATGTTCGTGTCGGCATGTATGCATGAATGCATGTACATATGTATGTTTGTATATGTGTATTTCTGTAAGTATTTATTCATGTTTGTATGTATGTATGTATGTATGTATGTATGTATGTATGTATATATGCATATATGTATGTATGTATTTACGTATGTATGTATGTATGTATGTATGCACAAACACATACATACTGTATCATGTATTACGTGATGAGCATGATGTATATACACGCATTACTCATCAGACACTACTACCTGGCGGTCTTGAAGAGGGTCTTCAAGTTGAACAGGCATATCCAAAATGCGAAACGGATGTGATGTACTCATTGGCAGACGATTCCCTGCAAGCAGCAGCGCGTCGGCACGTTCCGAATGAAAATTTTCGAGTTTTTTCGAACCTCCCGAGCCCATGACTTCGTCAGCCTTTCCCTTCATTTTGGAACGCCTGGCGACAGCAACGACGCTAGCTTTTTCAGTGGAAGGCTCGTATTTGCCAGCAAAAAGATATCCCGTGACAGCTGAGTCGATTGCGCAGTCCTCGAGAATTTCTTTGGGGTCAAAGGCAAGGAAATTGGGGTCCTTGCTTTTTTTCTTGCGCACCTCGAGTTTCTCCAGAAAGGTTGTTTTTTCTAGGATATTCATTCCCTCTGTATCGTCAGCGCCTGGCGCAAAAGGATCGCTCTCTGGCATCTCTCCGTCGAGTTCCTCCAGAGTCGGCATGGTGAGCTGTTTTAGAATGGCATGCTCTACGTCTGCTTTTTGTTTCTGGGCCTGTCGTCGACGCAAAAAAGCCATCCCGAAAAAACCCAGCGCCACCAACAAAACTGTGATTGGCAATCAAAAATGAAAACAGTCAGAAGAGGGCAGACGTGCATCAGAAAACAGAGACAGCACACAAGAATAACAAGTGAATGACAGAAAACGATACCGAAGCCGAGAGCAGGAGCGCCGTAGAAGAGAAACGCCTTTAAAATTGGATCCATGGGAACGGGAGGGACAGGAAGAAGTAGACTACAGATACCATCGGAGCCATCCGCATACCCAGGGTCACACACACAGTTACGACCAGACTCCGAGCAATAGCCTCGCCCGTTACAGTGGATTCCGAAAGCCTCTGAATGTGTTAAGCGGGTGCAGTAACGATGGCAGGTTTCTCCGTACCATGCACACTCATTACCATTGTCGGAAGAGCTGTTGCTGCTTGTTTCCACTGGCTCCGAACAGCAACTGTGAATATTTACTTGTTAGAGAGCGATTTGTGAACGATTCAAGTGTATCGAAAGGGGAGTGGGGAGGCCAAGCATAAAAAGGAGAGGGAAAAATGATCAAAAGCACACACACACACACCTGCACATAAGTCCATCGCATTGGCCGTGTCCGGAGCAATCCTTAGTCATGGATACGCCATCACTTATGGTGTTGGGCATATTGTCACAGCCAGAGCACGTTGAATTATCGCCAGAACAGACATCACAAGCATCAAACTTTGCATTGCCAAGTGGAATTCCTTTACAATCCATGATTGCCTGTATGACAGCGAAAATACCCTCAGAGCGTGTTGTGAAACACTCGAGCGTGTAGAAACAAGGAGTGACTGCAGTGAGATCGTCAGGTGCAGTGATATTCCGGACGCACATTTTGCTGAGTGGACTGAGACCAGAACTTTGTCTGATGTCGCTCTTAACCCAGTCTTTCACACCTTCATCCCATACAACACAAGCTGGAATGCGACCAGGCTTCTCAGGTGTGTTCACAGAGTCCACAACAGCACGATCATAGGATGTTTTGCTGATTGGCATACGCAAAATGCGCTCTTGCGTCTTGATACCTGGAGGCCCGGGCGCCAGTGTCAATTCAGTATCAGCCTTGCGTACCACCACAAACAAGGTCGAGCTAGAAAGTAGTGGAGCATTATCGAAGGCGTTGCCTTTCGACTGTGCCAATTGAACCTCATACGCGAAGGCATCCCGTTGTGCAGGGACCTCTGGCATGATCAAGGATGCAGGTCCATCAACCCATCGAGGTGCTGGCCAGCGGACCTCACATGCAGCGCCGAAGCAACAGGCACCGGCGCTTCTAACACAGCAGCTAGAAGGATCCCGTGCCTTATGGCAAGGACTTGAGAGCCAACTTTCAGTTTCGGATACTAGACCGAATCCAGCAAGGTTCTGGTTTGAGACGAAAGCTGTCGAAATTTCCAAATGTGAGCTCGAGTAAAAGGCAGTCTGGCCAGCAAAGACGTTGCACACACTCACGGCCGACACCTCTTGAATCACCTTATTTATACTCAAAGCCTGCTGATACCCTGATTTCAAACCACGGCGACGGCCAGCTGCCGAGAGCAGCTGGTTGGATTGCAAAAGGCTGTTGATTACTCCAACAGCTTTTGCCGCCAAAATATTGGCCTGCGGTATGTCTGGTGGAGACTTACTATCTAAAAGACCGGGATCAGTTGGATAGGCAGGTAAACTTGCAGTGCGCTTCCGAAAAACATCAATGATCGAATGCACAATGTCGCTCAGGAGTGCACTAGCAGCAGTGAGTGTATTTAGGTCTAGTTCCGTCGTTATTGACAAGGCTTCTAGGAGAAGCTCGCTGGCCTGCAGCGTCACTGGGGGGCTTTGCGATTTCCCAGAACCCTGTGTCCAAACCCTGCCAATGAGAGTCACAAGCAGACTTCTGATTTGAATGGCAGACGCTGTCCATTCGAGGTCTGGGTTGGCGCTACTTAGAGCCAGTTCCCGATGACACCAGTTCACAGTGCGCGCGCCGTTTAGAATAACGATGTATTCATCTTTTGAATCCTGCGACTGCTTGAGAAGCTGTGCATTCATCTGAGCTAAATACTCAAGTGTGCAGGTCGCATGCCCTGCCCTTCGAGTAGTCTCTCTTCTTGCAGATGTTGAATTGAATGGAATCGGATCAACAGTTACACTAGAGGCGCTAAGCATCAAGTACTCAGTACTGATGGCATCTTTGACATAAACTCCAAACGTCCAAACGCCCATCGGCAGTTGTGTGTTGATAGAACTGATCCATGACTGCTCAGTCAAAACTACCTCACAATTAGCACTGCCACATCCTTCTTCTCGAATGCTCCAGAGATAAGACATGGGTGAAAACACAGAGTCTCCCGGTGGACGGTCTGTCCACTGTGTTGCAGCAGCATCAAATCTTGTCGATACAGCAAAGCCCACTTGTGGAGATACGCTGAGATCCCCAAAGTCGGGGCCATGGTCAATAAGGATGTGCACAAAGGCAAGACCAATATGCCCATTGACGTCAGTTACGTGAAGATCGAAGGTACGCACGCCTAAAACGCCACTGCCGCCTGGACCCAGGAAGGCATTTTTTTCCACGATGAGTGTGTCCCCACAGCCCGTTGAGCAGTCCATCGCCTCGATCGGGTCGTCGTTCCGGCAGATGCTGGCGCTGCTCTCGAGTGTTCCACCATCTGTTGGACACTGTGGGCTCAGCAAATTTCCTGGTGCACACCATTCATTGTCGACGCATTCAAGCGGCACACTATCACGAAGGCTCCAGCGAATTGATGTGATGGGGGTTGATGATATGATAGTGCCAGAAATGACCAATGCACTACTCACAGTCACTGTCACGATTGTACGTGCGGGTGCCTCGTTCTGAGTTGGCTCTACGTCAGTCTTCTTGCCGCTCGTCACTGCTAACGTGACACGTGGAATATTAGGCGTCGTAGTTGTGTGGATTTCTACAGCTGCTTGATCGTATCCAACGACGTCTGTGTATTTGACACAATTTCCCAGTGAGCCCACGCCACCCATGACAGTGCTCTTCAACACGCATCCAGTCTCGAACGACTCAACATTCAGGACAAATGAAAAGACGGTATTGACCATACCCACAGGCAGCCTGCTGCGGCGGAAAACCAGTTTAATCTTGTTGTTCGAAAACCAGTCGGGTGGACACACACGAGAATCGATTTCACTCCAGTTATTCCTGTAGGAACACGTCCACCGAATCACAATGGTCAAGTACGAGGCCAATTCAAACGACCCAAAATTTGGGTTGCGAGATTGACTAGCATCCAGAATGATGTCTGATGTCTCGCCCACGCCGGTTGAAATAATCCGATTACCACCTTCCACGATTGCCAAAGGACGAGCAGCTGCAATCTTAACGCGAATGGAAGCAGAGCCTGAAAATCCATAGGCACTTGCAGTAAGAGTAAACGTGTATTCAACTCCTTCTCTCAGAGCGTACTCGGGCACCTGCAAGTTTTTGTTGGTTGCAACAATATCGAAAGCCGATGACGGTAGAGGCATGATGGACCATGACCACTGCACATTCCATGGGGAATTGGTTCGCGCGCCACATTCTGCGATGCTATCAGTAGAGGCAGCTCCTTCAATTAAGAATGCAGCATTTCGTGGCCAGGATGTGAAAGGGAAGAGGACGCTGGTTTCAATCTCACCGGCATTTGACTTGTTGACAACAGCATTGTAGCTACTGGTCTGACCCAGCCAATTGACAAGAGTGAGTTGGATCGAATACAGCCCCGAAGGAAAGTACGGTCCAGGAGAATCTTTCCCTGCAGAGGCTTGGTCAAACGGGATATTCAACACCAAAGATTTGGTGCCAGAAATGATGTTGGCTAAATCCCTGTCTTTGCCAGTGGGCCCATCAAGTAGTGTCCATTGAACTTTTGTGAAGGGTCTACCGGCAGAACCAAAGGAGGATTGTGCATCCAGAGCAAGATCCCCACACGGGCCAATGTCAGAGGGTCTGTTTACTATGATGATAGGTGATGGTTTCGGAGACTTTAGATTATACAATTTTGAAGCTGACGGAAGCTGATGCACCGCTGAGCTAGACACTGGCATTAGATACGTCTGCTTGATCCCACTGGGGACATCGCTTTCGAATACTGTCCAACCCACAGCACTCGACGTAACAAGATCTGCTACCAGTTCCAGTTGTCCCACACTCCTGACTGGATTAGACCGGCAGCGTCCTCTTATAGCGCAAGTGCATGGCACTTCAGCCATTTCACAGGACTGCAACACAATGTTGTGGATACAACAACTTCCTTGACATGACGTCGAATTTCCACAAGTGGGTCCACAGCGAGAAGGGCAACAAACAAGACCATCTTGCACTTCAATGCCTCCCAAGCTACTACAATTTACAACCGGCTCTCCAGTAGGAGATTGTGTCCACTTGTATACGGAAGAGTGAGCCAAAAGAGAATGCTGCGCACGCAGCGAGGCAAAAAGTAAGTAAGTTGATGTTTGCATATTTCCGACAAGGTCAAAAGTGATTTCCTTTAAAGTAGCAATGCCATGAGAACCTTGTGTAAGCAAACGCTGGTGCAACGTATATTGCCCCGACGACAAATCAACTTTGTACAAGAAGGAATCTTGTTCGAATCCCCGTGCGCCGCAGCCCGAGAAATGATTTGCCACAGCCACAAAGTGCTCATCACCAATTTCAAACAGCTCTGCATCTTTGGCTCCAAGTGAAGGGAGCTGCACCAAGGGTGTCTGCCCGTGAAGTGCAAGCGATGAGGGTAAGATGAAGAGACTAGTCCCAGGCTTGTGGGATTTGCAATCCAAATCTACTGTACATGACTTGTACTGCTCAGTACCACCCCTGCAACTGCAACCATAAACTCTTTCACCAATAATGTCGGCACAAAGTAAAATCTCTTGAGTAGAAGGATCGTCATATCTACAGATCCCGTTTGACGGGGATCGTGTTCCAAGTTGTCGTCGGAGAACCGTAATGTGACCATTGCGTCGACACGGAGCAAGTTGCGCGCCTGCTGACCGGCAGCACGACCCAACAACAGGATCTACGTCAGAAATGAAATATTCCTGACAATTGTTTGACAGCAGTGAGCTGCCATTTTTGGAAGTGTAGTCTGGATTGATACCATGGCAGGCTGTACTTCCGCATTCAACTCGTGACGTTTTGCAATTTTTGCACTTTCCCCGTGAACAACGAAATCCTGTAAATACTTTGAGGTAATCGGACTTCGTGATGACAATGGCTTCCTTGTACAATGGTGTGCTTGTCATCGGCGAAAACGTCATCGGGTCAGGTGCTGATGTGTTCTGAAGAAACACAAGGAAATCCCCAAACGAATGACCAATAATGATGTCTATCACACCGTCATTGTTGTAATCCAAGACGCATGGACTGCTACTGCCGAAGACGGAAAAGTTCTTCAGTTGAACACCTTCAGCAAATGCAATAGGATTCGTAGCTGTCATCACAAAAGCATACGCCAAGCCATTGTTGCTGCCCACGAGGACGTCTTGCATTCCATCGCCATTATAATCCAGCACAGTCGGTACAGCATGGGTGTCTCCTCCTGGAACACTCATGGCAATTGCTGCTGTCCGCCCATACCGAGAGAAAGAAGTAGCAATACTACTCATATTCTCCTGCAGAAACACTTTAATAGAGCCATCCAGTCCACCGAGCAGTAGGTCTGGAAGACCGTCAGCGTCGACATCAGCAAATATTGGCTTGCTGAAAGCGGATGTAGTGATGTTCACAAAGGGGTCGTTTGATGCAGTCACGGGCCAAAATTCTGAATTCAACACTGAGGTGTTGCTGATGCTTTCGTTGTCAGAAGCAGTAGAGGTGTTTGAGGCTTTGCTGAGATATGCCCGAAGGCTACCATCAGCACTACCTAGAACCAGATCCAGTCTCCCATCGCTGTTAAGGTCCACAAACGATGGTGCAAGATATCGTGACAGAGGACGAATGCTGAAGACACTTCGCACAGTCTTGGCAGTGTCAGCCATGTCCGAACCTTCAAAAGAGGAAGCAAAGACTTCAGAAAAGAAACCATGTCCATTGTTAAGGAGCACACGGAGGCTCCCATTTTGCGTTCCCACCACCAAATCACTGTCACCGTCACCGTCCACATCCACAGAGGTAGAAGAAACGGTTCGCTTAAAATCCTGGCCAGTGATGTTGCCAAGCAGTGAGGTAAAAGTCTTGATGCGCTCATGATTGTTGGATAAGGCACTCCACGCTGGCCTGTAGTCTTGGGGAGTCACAAAGATACTTGTCTCACGAACTAAGTCAAGAATCCCGTCATGATTCCGATCCATCTTTTCGAAGGCGTCGAGTGCATCGTTTGCGTCCAGTAGAGCAAGCCTGCCACCAATATCTTCAGAGTTTGCATCGACGATGCGCATGATTTCATCGTTGATTTTGACATATGTTCCGTGCTGCAACAGCAGAGCGACAGGGCCTGCAAGCTCCTGAAAAGTTATATTTGCAATTTGAGACGACAGCGCCCAGACTTCCTTGATACACTTATCTACTCCCTGATGGTCAGGATACGTGATAAAGTTATCGACAGTCAATGACCCTCCCAGTTCAAACAGATCGACAGACGAACGATACGTGCGATTTTGGACATCTCCACATGAGGTCGCGTGACAGGGCTGATCTCTGCTTCTAAAGTTGCTAACAGCCACTATCCAACGATTCTTCGTTATGTACGATCGAAGATTGCTGGCCTCTCCGCTATTAACTAGAGTACCATGTGGTATGTAACGACCAGGCTGTTTAACATAGACTGTTCCAACTTGTATCAGTTTCTCTGGCTCCCATTCCAGGAGATGAACTGGCTGATCAAGCTGTGCAATCAACAAAAAACTCGAACTGCCATAGTTTTGCGACTTGATACCTACAGCGCCGAATGTCGGAATGATTTGTACAATTTCAAATTTGCCTTCACCCTCGTCCCCATTCCAGGCATATATATCGACACTGAGTGCATTGCTAATACCATTGAAGTGTTGCGCAACGGCAAAGTAGGCGGGAGCAGCAACTACGTCATAAATCAGCGAGATACTTTCCACGTCTACTACTCCGACGGTGTCGATTTCATGTTGAAAGAATACGCCAGTCCCACTGTTCGTTCCGTCCTGCCAACGCTTGAGCTTGTACAGCTGACTTTTCGTTGAGTAACTTCCACAATGCAGTTTTGATGTACTATATTGACAGAATAAGCCAAGCACAAACCACGTGCTGCCACCGAAAAACATGCTCTCGATGTCTCGCACGTTGCTGGTTGCTGGAATTTGCTGTGAGGGGCCGCCACGGTCTTTAAATGATGTCATACACTCCTCCCCATCAGGAATTGCAACTGGGCAAGACAGTTTTTCTTCGATAAGAGCATGGAAATCGTTGATAGTATGGCCTCCGCAATTGTTGCCCGCACATGATTTCGATGCTATGTCACTTGGCAACGACACAAGGGCGGTCATACCATTTTGAACTTCCAGGGATGAACGAATTTTTATGTTGTCAGCAATGGTTCGAAGCCTTAACCGGTCACCCGGCAAAATACTCGCACCGATCCCTAGTGAGACGACAAGAGTGCGCGAATCGAGCCAAGAGCACTCCTCAATCTTCCCAAGGGGCCACATTGACAAGTCTCCAAGTTCTCGTTTTGGAGTTGGCACATTAGTCCATTCAAACACAGAATTGTCAAATAAATCCACAGAGTCAATGATCCGACATTTTGAGACCAGTAGGTCGTTTCCTCTATCTGTATCCTTATCAAAGACCACCCACAAGCTAGTATGTCCATCACCGAAGTAGACACCAGCGATCCGTGGAGGAGGAGGAAGCACTGTGAAAATTGGCGAATATCCCACGATTACTGTGGGGTCGTCTAGCAAGGCTAACCCTCGGTCAGGATATCTGAGGTATGAGAACTTTAATTGCATTTCAGTGCCTGCACAGCTGATTCGTAGTGTATCAAATGACGCCCGGCCATAGGACAAGGGCACTTCTACGATTCCTGTAACTTCAGCACCGGCATTGTCAGCACTCGGGTAAAGTGTTGTATACGCTTGCCCTTCGCTGGTGCGATTGTTGTTTCCATACTGGTCTACCATCTCAAAAAATCTTGTGTCTTGCAAACATGCACTATAGACTCCATTGGCTTCAGAAGCAAATCGAAGTGTCGCGCACTTTTGCGAAAGAAAGGACACTTGCCCAGCATGAACTGGGGTAGAAGGGCCAGCAATAGTTACATCTTGCTGGACGACCAAGATGCCGGGTATTGGTTGCATAAGAAGGCGGTGCACGTCACCGGCTGATACTGTGACGGCCAAGCTGAGCGCTGGAGATTCAGGCAAAACGTATGGAAACAAGGAATTCAAGAGAATAGGAAAACTGTACTTCCAGCACCTGCTAGGACAGGTATGTTTGATATAATACCGCTTGAGGTTGATTAGCACACCCGTGTCGAGTTGGTGTGGACTCGTGACGAGCGTATTGTTTTGGCACAGTTGCACGCACGCTGTTTCGGTTGGGTGCGCATTACCAGCCCTGTCCTCCCATAAATGCATCATAGAAGGATTGTACGGGCCCCAGGCATTCTGATTGCCAAAGCTCAGAGGTGGATTCCGTGCATTTTTAAGGTCCCACTCGACGCCACGAAGGCGACTATGCACCCAATTACCTACGTCGCCATTGGGAGCAACAATGTCGCTGTCTTGAAGTCCAGCAGGACTGACACACTGAAAGCGGTATCCCTTACGAGGTTTACTGCACGTCATGCCTGAAAACACAGCCCTACCGTTGACTGCGTCCACGACAGGCATGCCCATTGGCATCATCCTTGTCGAACATGCTTCACACAAGTCAAACAGATTACTATGCACAGGTTTGATTTCGATGAGACACGCACAGTTTGTTCCACCGTCAGGACAAATTTTATGAGAATCTGGGCAGTCTGCAGCTCCGCGTGGCTGAGTTTTGCCAATGGGAACGCTGTTATTGACGAATTCATACGTCTGCTTCCAGTGGGTCCTGTTGTACGACTCAAAAAACCTTTCAGCTGTCAAACAGCCATAACAGTGGCGTTTTTCCTGGTTAGACGGGCACCACTCAGGGCTGATTGCCCTATCTTGCTCCATATCAATCACTGGGCATCCACCTTCAGGCGCTCCCATCGGGGCACACCCAAAATCATCACCAGTATGGAGGTCGTGATCTGGCATATAGCCAAAATCTTGAGACACAAATGCCGAGAGAGGATCACCTGTGCCAGATGGCCAACCGTTGATTCCCGTTGGAGTGCCTTCATTGGATAATTTTGGATCGCTGACAAATTTCTCGACAGCTCGTAACACGCTAAAGTCATCCCGGTCGCTGTCACGAATGATAAGGCCAATACGACGCTTCTCATTTGTAACGCGATTTCCGTACTGGTCCATGATGATACATGCAGGATAAGGATATATCTCGCTTCCAGCTCTGGATGTATTGTGTTCAAGTATTTGTTTGATTGGCCCATAGTCACTAGCAAGGTAATTTCCCTGATCAGGAGTCACAATGAGCTCAATCTCATTTGCAACAGCAGTTTCCGTGGTGAGAAGTCTACCCAACACTCGCTTTTGAATTTGCGCCCGGGCCACTTGGTCTGTATCTACAGAAAAGTCAGTGGAAGCATTGGCGATGATGGTACGAAAAGAGTGTCTACCCACCCGTTTAATTCGCAGGTCAGAGAAGGAGAGCTGACCTCCCAACTCCGAACTCATCGGTAATGGTAGCATGGTACCGCACATAAATGAACATCCTTGCTGACAGTTATACGAGCAAGGCTGCCCCCATGGTGTCGCATCAGCATGCGATGTAGGTCTAATTGCATTGGTATAGGAGCACCGGAACGGGCATTTCGGCCCTGGGCATGCATTATCCGGGCATGAGCTGCACGGCAGAATATCAGACGATAGACGACAATCCGAAGAGAATCTTAAAACGTTCAAGTGCTCGAGCGCCACGGTTGCCATACCTCGCATATTCACATTGTCCCATTTATCTACAAGCACCACAGAAAGCTGAGAATTTGCCCCTGCACGGGCTTCCGACATATTTGGAGGTGATAAAAATATAGCCCGACTTGGAATTCCTGGTCCCACAGTGAAGTTGTGAGATGTAGCACTAAAACCGTGCGTCTCAAATGTAAGTCGCAAACGTGTGACAGACTCCAGGTAGCCAAGGTCTGTGAACGTCGCCCTTCCATATACTATTGGCACCGATGTGGTACCAGTCAAAGTAGATCTGCGAGGAAGAGAGCGCAAGAGCTGATAGTTTGCTTTGCGGCAATCGATTCCAAGGTAGCCGTTTGCACACACTTTGTATGGCTGGCATCGATCCATCATGGACAAATCAAATTCATGTTTCAGTGCGTTTGGCGCCAGAGTGACTTTGCCAAGAGCAGTTCCCGGTGCACAAACGCAAAGCTCAGCAGCTTCGCTGAACTCTTTAAGAGTCAGCGCCCCATCAGGAACGTCGAGACCATACGCGTCAACACCCCCTCGCACATCAAAAGAGGTGAAAAGTTTCATTTTGTCGGCTGTAATAGCAGTTACATCTAGTTCATTCTCGAGCAGCAGCATAAACTCTTGTCTATCAATTGTGTTGATGCCTTCCACCCACATCGTGGGGTCAGATCGAAATGCATCTGTGATCGCCATCGAATATTTATAAAAAGTGCTGTACACTTGGTCGGGCGCAACGTGCAACGTCTTTGTGCTAGCTGGGCATCGAGGACTCACCCCTCCATCATTCTTAACGTGGGCAATGCCAGAGGCGTAAATGCTGCGCGAGTTGAACCTGTTTCGCACCTCAATCACTACATCAGTGTCACTTGCATTCATATCGCCAATTACTGCGTCCTTCGGTGGTTTTAAAATGGCAATTATGGCAACTGGCGCAAACACATTGATCGGGGAAGACAAGACGGTCAGACCCCCGAGAGTTGCGCCAGACTGGCTGCAGCAGCTTTCAGCAACTTCAAATTTCAGGACATACCCCTGTCCTTCACGGTGGATAGTGAGATCAGTGAAAGCTGCAGTGCCATTGAAAATCTCGATTTGTAAAGTTCCAGTGAGAAATTCTGACAAAGGAAATTCGGACATTTCATCAACTGATTCGAAGAGTGAGACACGCATCAAATGCTTGCCTGGCAAGCTCGTGACGTTACCCCCTGAGTTCACCAACGTGACTGTGGGCTGCTGCAGGAAAAAATCACCAGCGACAGCATCTTCGAGGCCGACACATCTTTGCATTGCTCCATAGAGAGATGGCACCCATTTGCAGAGCTCAGAGCACTCGGATTCGCTCCTGATATCTGCACAATGATGCCACGAAGCTGGAAATACAATTAATCGTGATGGTTTTTCATGTACAACAAATCTCTTTGAAAAGTGAGGGATGACTGCTGCATCAGGATCCGGCAGTAAATTTCCCCTGTAATCGGACCAGCTTTGTGCAGGTCCAAGATCATAACGCAGCTTATACTTACCAGGTGGGGATCCCAGTTGGATCTGTGCAAAGACAGCAATTCCGTTTTTGGACGTCACTCGTGTGGTTCCCATCAACTCTAGACAAACAGCGGGCATGTCGCATTCAGTATTGTTTGTATCGCATTTGGAAGGCCCGTTTTCAAGTGCAAGTGAAGCAAAAACAGCAAATTCAATCGAGTTGACAGTGTTGTTGAACTTGTCCAGCAAGGCAACAGATGGAGCTGGCGAAATATATTCGCCCTGCAAACTTTCGCCCGGGGATACGTAAGACACTATGCTAGCTACATTTGGAGCATGCACCACGGAAAAATAATTACTTAAAACAATTATGCCCATCGACTCGAAGCGCAGACGCGCGGATATCATCGCTCTATCTACAGAAGCATCCGGAAATTCAGCAGTGAGATCCTTGACTGGAGCAATTGCCGTGCCAATCAGTACAGCATCAACACGCTGAAAGTCGAAAAAAGTCAAATCCAGGACCTGAAAGCTTGGATCTAAGCTCATCGTGGCGTAGACTACCGAGCTTTCGTTCATTTTTGCATTTTTCCCGTGCCTATCTTTGACAGCAATGCTTGGAACCCCAAGAGCGCTAAAATTCTGCCCGGCTGACATTAAGAACTGCTGCGACGGTTCAGCAGTCACAACTAAGAAACTGGGATCGCTTGCATACGCCCCAAAATGTGAGCTCTCTACCCACAGACGAGGCTGGGACGTCAAATCAGTGAAACGAAAAGTAAAGGCAGAACCTTGGCGTGTAATAGCGAGACAGGTAAATCTTGCCACGCCCTTTTCGAGTGCTACTGAAATTGAGCCGACAGATTGTGTGGGGGAAGTAGCTCGAAAGAGCTGCGCACATGGCTTGGGTGGACTTCGATTACTGGTTGGAGCCTCCGTGATGCTTTTAAAACTCCAGCATTCGGGACCACGTGGCAAGTCCTGATCACCCATGACAGTCTCAACGACATTGCCTTGTGCACTACCATCAGCAATAATGTTTGAATACCGATCCATGGCCAGAACAACAGGAGGTATTGTTAGCTGGTCTCCAGATTTCCAGGATCCCGAAGGCTGTTGAAACAAAGATAGTCCAGAGTATGCAGAGCTTCCAACAGACACCGGCGTGTGCTGACTGACTTGCAGAAAGCCTTCACCAAAAATGGAAGACTCAAAGATTAGTGTGAATTGCCCCGAAAAGAAAATCCTCAGTTGAGTAAATGTCGCAATCCCATTCACAGCAGACACCTCGGTAATTCCCGAAAGATTACCCCCTAGTGCGTTGGTGCAAAATCTTGAGTAAATATTGCAGCGTGTGAGATTCTGTATACGCGCAGTCACCGTGCGCTGCGACAAGGTGATGGTCCTCGGCTCGAACGTTTCATCCCGAACCAACACATTTAGGCTCCTGGCAAACCACTCACCTGCCTTCACAGCAATAGGCAGCGGTCGCTGTGCTGCAGCTGGGGGCGCCAATTCTTCCTGAATGATTTGTTGGGATCCTGGGAACATTACTTCAAACGATTTGGTCACACTAGGAATATCAGCAAACTCGATGTGCTCCGGGAGTGCACTGACTCTGAATTCAATCTGCCGAGCACCACCAACCATTGATGGTCCAACGATGCCAACCTGTTGAAATTCGACAATTGCTGGGCCATCGACAGGGGGTGCAGTGAAGATTCCAATCACTCGAATTTGAGGGGGCGTTTCGTCTGTGCGCAACATTTCGATTCGAAGATTCAGGACAGAATTGTTCACCATGTTGCCAATTGCGTCCAACAGGAGAACACGAGGAAATGGATACAAAATATCATTGCCAGCATAAACAGAGGCAGATTCAACGGCTTCAAATTGGAGCATTGCTACAGCTGGATCTATATGGAAGACACTAGAAAACGTGGTAACGTTGCCGTTTCCTTTTGTGATATTAAACTTCAAATAATAGTTTCCTGCCCCACCTGTGTACACAAGGGTAAATTCAGCAATGCCCTGGACAGATTCAACATCTTTTTTGCCCTTGAGCAGATCTAGAGATATTTCATATCGATTCTGACTACGAAAAATCGAAACATCAACATTTCCAACGCCAGCGTACAAATTAGCAGGTACAGTATTGTCAAGGTGGTCGGTCAGTCTTACCGCGAGCTTAAATGGCTCGTTGGCGACCACACTAGAAGGAACATATTGATTTTTACTCTGATGGTACTTTTTGGACTGATTGGAGTTGAGAATCACTAAGTGTGCTAGCTCGTCGGGGTCTACCCGGAGCATGGGCGAATCCACTCTTTTCCTGCAGCCCACTGCAGTCAAATGACAGATACTGAATACGATTTCACCTGCCTTATTGAAAGATAAATCTTCAAAAAGTACAACGCCTGCAGTGGCTTGTATTGTACGAGTTCCATTGAGAAACCCGATCAAGTGCACGGTGCCTGCATATTGATCAGTAGCCGATGAACAAGATTCAAATGCTAGGTAGCACTGAAAAGCTTTATGGCACTGCGATCCATAAGAATTCGAGAGACAGTGTGGATACGGATCATAGAAGGTAAATGCAACACACTTTGGATGTTGACTGCATGATTGAAAGCAATTCTGCAGAGGCGTGCCACTTCCCCCACTGAACGGAGAGTTTGCACAGAAGATATTATCACTGTCGTCAAAATCACTTTGACACACTTGCCCAGCACACTGTTGATGCAACCCCAACGTCTCGGTCCGCTCTGACACAACGGCATTAAGCTTTGGCTGTGGCATCATGCTGGGCAGCAAATTATCGTAAACATCGCGAATTTCGGCAATGATTGCAGAAAATACCTTTCCAGCAGTCACATCCAGAGGTAATGATACAATGACGAGGTGGTGGAACGGACCAGGAGATGTAACGGTAAATGGTTGACTTGCGTGCACAATCGAAAGGTTACTGATCAGAGTGAAGAGAAGTCGATAATCCAATGAACCTGTGAGCTCTGTTCCATTGCATGCAAGATTATTTTTCTGATTCAAACTGTCTGACAGTGTACATTTTGAATAGGCGCTCTGAAGACGCGATGCTTCCCCACTGGCTCTGTGAATAATAAGGTCCGTAAAATCAACCTTTCCAGCTTTAGGTGTTTTCGTACGTGTTGGATCGCACACTCCCATGATGCATATTTTGTGCTCGCACGATGGAAGTGCTTGGTCAGCATGTTCACCCTGGCAGATGATAGAATCGTCTCTTGTGCATGGACTACCATGCGCGAGTCCACCTATGCAGTAACCGGTATCAAAATCTTCAAGTTCAAAGTCGCAAGTACTGCAGTTGCGGAACTGCAATTGTACCTTGACCGTGTCTCGGGTTACATTGATCTGCTCTGCCAGAGCGCCGTACAAAGTTGCTGAAGACGTGAAGACTTTTGCACTATAGACGAGATCTGGCGCTGCGCTTGCGATTTGTTCGGTATAGGAAAGTACACCGAAAATTGCCGACTTCTTAAGCACACACGGTGAGGGCACTGGTGAAAGAGATGACATGGACGATTTGCGCAGTCTGGGCTCTTCACAAATGACGGATGCCTGGCCTCTGCATTTTGGGCAACCTGACATGAAGTCTAGCATCAGGGGGTACGCTGACTGTGATGCAGATAAAGAAGTGGTGATATTGTCAAAGATTGCAACGCCATCCACAGTGTCGACTGCGAAACTGCAGGGACCGGGCCATGCGTCAAATTCTGCAGTGACAAGATCCACGGAGATTCCATCGCAGGTAGTATATGTTGTCTGTCCCGTTTCAATTGTCGGCACTGCCTCACAGGCATCAAGTTGGCTAAGAGGTTTGCCCGATGGTCTGAGGAATAACCCCCAATTATTGCTGGATATTAGCAAGTTTTCCGACAGTTGTGTTGAAATCTGAAGACAGGAGCTGTTGGTAATTACATTATCATAGGCGTCTGAAATGCTCAGCTTCATGGGTAGTATAGGCACAATGTTTCCCACTTTCCCCTCTGTTATACCAGAGGTGGAAATCAGGGTTATCTTATTTCGGAGTCCATGTACAACACGCAAGAAATGACTCGAACTTACCAATGCTGTCTTCTGAGTATTGTCCTGGAGAGTATTTTCAATAGAAAACTTGAGCTCATACTCACCCGCAAGAGTCACATACATTTCTGGAAAAGTCACGAGGCCAAGCACAGACTGTTCCACTGTGATACCTTGAAGTAGATCATGCGCAGATGTTATTGTTTCGTTTACACGCTTGCCCATCTGATCAACGTCATACAAGTAATGAAAAAGTTGTGCAGATGCATTCAGCGGGCCTGTGTCGACAAGATTGCCATACGAATCTGTTACAGCGAGAACACACCTGTGAGCCTGATCTGCAACATTTGTTTCATTTAGAAGGATAGTCACATCGTGACTTACAACGAGGGCATCTCGAAGCACTGTAGCATTGATGGCCGCATTCCACGCAACACCGAAAACACTCCTGCTGGAATCGTACAACACAACGGTTCCGTTGGGGAAAACGTCAGAATTGAAAACGATGGAAGATCCGACATAGAAACTTTCTTCCCAATTTCTAACTCCCTCTTTCGGATTTCCCGAAAGGTCCAGGTGGGCGATCGAGCCATTCATGCCGGCAAATGTATCTTGACATACAGTCGTGCATGTTGTCGTATCTGCAGTATTATCAAAAGAGTATGAGCTCATAGGATAAGAAAATTCACATTTGCAGTACAACAATACATCTAGTACTTCTGCCATTTCATGCCAGGCTGAGCCTCGGGCTCCACAAATACTATCTCCAGCGGCAACAGTGATTTGAGAATGTACCATCGACACTTGAGCTACTGCGCACGGCACTACTTCAAATGTAGAGGACAGAACTCGAAATTCTGGCTCAACGTGCAACAGAAACTCCAGTGTGTAGCCCTTCGCAGCTTGGGATACGATAATGATTGTACGAAGTTCGGGCTTGGAAAACTCAACCATGTCAGCGTTTACGGTTACTGTCGCCTCAATCACGTCAGGTTCATTAGTTTGACGGTTGATGCGAGTGCTTGGAGTGGCCGGCACGTCGGGTGCATGAAGAAAGACTGAGACGTTCCACGTGTCTTCAGCTGACACATCTTCTCGTCTATTTCCGTAGGCGTCGGTCAGAATGATGATTGGAAACCTTGCCAAGCCGCTTCCTGCCACGCTGTTTCCAGGCTGTACTTGTATCTCAATCTGGGAAATGATGTTTGCCGTCACGTAAAATCCATTGGGGCAATCGGCATAGGTAAGTGCGCCTATGTAATCGCAAATAGCCCCAAGACACATCCAGTTTCGAACGTAAAATCTCAGGAAAAACTCTCGATCACGTACAGAAAGATCTGGGTTGCCTCCATTGGACACGGACGCTGCCAAAGACGTAAAATTTACAAATCCTTCGTCTGGATGGAAAGGCAATTCGCCATCAGTGGCGGGATATCCTTGGAAGCCATAACACTCATGGCGCTGTGGTGCCTGAGGAGCTTCTAGACAGCCACCGTATTCCTCACCAAAGGCCTTCATATACATGAGAACGACGACTTTGTTGCCTCGTGTGACGACTCGATTGTCGTTGATGTCGACAACGCCTGTGACAAATGGCTGAACATCAAATGGTACACCTGCAACATAAATAGCGCCAGGTTCGGGACACAAAGCTACGTCTAATTGTAGCCGTGCATAGTTTGCTGAAAATACTCGAAAGTCATCTGAAAAAATAGTGGCAGGAAATGCAGTGTCGTCGGCGTATGGCTCCAAGCACAAATCATCGGTGAACCTCGATACCATCAGATAGAAGCCTGTGTCGGGTGTCTCGACCATTAGTTCTGGGAATGATAATCGACCTAATACATTTGATGTAGACAACGCCTTGCAGCAGCCTCCATCTGGTCCGGTACAAGAAACGGATGGAGCCCACACTAGTGAATAATCGCAGGAACATTCTTGAGACAAGGGACCAGCACACTCTTTACACTGAATGTAACGAACCAACACAGAGCCTGGTTGATTATGACTGAGTATCCCTTGTTTAGAGCGGAGTCGCAAGACTGGACCACATCCTTGCACAAGATCGCCATCTCGTGCTTCAAACCCCTCCGGGCAAGGCGAATTTGAATTGTCGAAAGTGCGATATGCCACGTAAAAGTCAGCTGGTTCAACCTCGAACACAAACTCGTGGTAGGGTCCAGGCGCTACTATGAAGGCATCGGAAGAGACTTTTGCGATGTCCGGCCACTCTGTCGAGAATGTAAGCACGGCTCCCGGCTCCTCGAGCACTTGTTTATTGATGAATGCTTCAAAAAAATCTGCCACACCGTCCTTTGTGTGAACCGTTAAATTTCCTAACAGTATGGGTTCAGATGAAGAATCTGGTAACTCCAAAGAGATGTTTACCAAGGTCGTGAGAGGTGCCAGTCGTCCTTCCTCATCCGTGGCCCGGATTGAAGCTCGGAAAAAGGCATCAACGTACGAAGGGTTTTGAGGCGAAATGATGACCTCCATCCTTGAAAACTTTCTCACAGCAAAGGTCGCTGATTGTACCATTGCAGCTGATTCTGGAATTTGAAAAATTAATGTGTATCCCTCCGAGACGATCCCGGTGACGGCAAGATCTGTGAATTGAACAGCTCCAGCCTTTGGAAGTAGAATAGAAGTCCCAGTTAACTGACTGGTCTGGCCTTCGTTGAATCCCGACAGCGATACAACAATCCTGACTAAGTCATCGAAATCACCCTCTTGATAGACAGTCAGTGCTGGATTTCTGTACAGATCGAAAAGCAAGACTGAAGGCTGTTGATCCATAGTAAACCCAGACACCATGTTTCCAGGCTCGGTGCCTATTTTCAGGACAGCAACTTCTCCATGAGCCACGCTAAAGTTGCCTGCGTCTGTAAAATCAGGAGATCCAGGAAGGTATCCATTTGTTCCGAGAGCTTCGAAGCGCAGCATGTATGCAGCAGCTCGACATGACACAGAATGAATTCCCTTGCATGCTTCATGCACTTGGCATGCCTCGAGTGAGTCGAATCTGGTTCCATCCGATGGACACACAAATCCAAACGTAGCAATATCTATGCGAAGGTTTGTGAAAGTTGCAACGCCACCTTGTGCAACAACAGTTGCCTGATTAGAGTTGGTTTCGTCCATGGTGCCTTGCAAGACATTTGATCGGTCAACCACTGGATCGAAGAGTATAAGCTGTGCAGCAACTGTGAACGTTGCATCAGCGCGCAGAGCCATGTCGTAATCCAAGAGCTCTACCACTGGTTGCACTCCAAAGACATTTCCTGCGCGCGCTTCACCAGATTCTTGTGTGATTTTCAAATGTACAACGTCCAGAGGTTCGACGTTAAATGGCTCTGAAATTTTGAATACCGGGGCAGGTGACACTACTAACGCCGGAAGAGGAGGCACAATGATGAAAAATCGCAGAGTGCGAGCGCTACCAGGCTGGTCTACTTTCAGTCCCTCAAACAACACCCTGCCCTCAACAGATGATTTGATTGAGATACCAGCCAGTGCCAATGAATCTGTAGGAACACTTTCCACAGCAATTTTCGAACCTGAAATATCCACAATTGTGCCGTCATCACCGTAAATGGTGACCATGATATTTCCCAAAGTTTGGTCTACAAGGACTCGACGCGAAGAACTTATCCTGTTATCTATATTCAGCAGACTGCCCGGCTGCTGCGACAGCTGAAGCATTGTTTTGACTGTGACATGGAAAATCGGGCTGATTGCTGTGATCAGTCCGTTTTGTTGATACGGGATTTCCCAGCATTGATTGACTTGACGACTAATGTCACTATCGTCATAACCACTTGCGCAGCCCCGGCTCTGCTTTGCCTCATATTTGCACATCTCAAACTTTAGACTAAATGACCTGCCCGCTCCTCCAGTGCCGAGATTCACCTGGATGTCTGTAAACACGGCGCCCAAAACTGGATCGTGTAAAATTTCGATAGTCCCAGTAACTGAATCGTCTTGCGGTATTACAAATTTTCCTTCATGTGCCATATTGCAGTACGACAGTGTACATTCTACTAGATGCACTCGTATATGCACAGGACATGAGAATCTGTTGTTCTTCATGTCAACAAGAGCAACTGATGGATTCCCGCGCATGGGTTCGTGAGACACGCTTTTGATTGGTGGCGCAATAATCACTAATTTATGAGGTAGCCCACTGACTATGCTGAATATATTTGAATCAGCAGTGTATGACTCCAAGAGTCCAGCAGTTGCCACAATTGCAGACAACGTTGATTTGAATTGTACATCAGACCTCATGACAGCAGCAGTGAGCTTGGGAATATTCAAAATGCCATTGACCGCGGTGGCGTTCACAAAGCTTTGATTTGTATTTGAGCATTCGCATAGGTTTGATGTACATGCAGCATCCACCAGGCCAAAAGGACCTGTGATGGCAATGCTGAACGTCTGGCTCAGAGACTGTACTCGATTTCCAAACTCGTCCATGAAGAGTATTGTCAGGATCCCAGGATTGGAGCCCTGAGTCTCCAACGCTTGACAAGCAGTGGTGTTTGAAATGGTCTGCTCCAGTTTCGCAATTTTTGCAGGTCCATGAATAATGTCAAAGGTATGCGAAAAGATAGGCTCCAGAGCGTTGTCGGGAGAGGCTTCAAGGTGGATCATATATTGCAGACGAGTGTTGACCCTTGGATTGGTGAGCACCGACGAAAAGTTAGCCGATTGCGCGGGCACTGTGGCAACAAGCTTGCCCATGTTGGACGAAATTGGAATGGCTTCTAAGGTATTGATGATTGCCCCGTTGAAAACAATGGTGACAGACCACATTGCAGATCCAGCGTCTCCAATAACTAAATTTTCAAACTTGTCCTGCAAATCCATGATGCACGTGTGAGACTGGCCCACAACCAGAGGGTTCATGGCGGAGCTCGTCTTGTTGGCAGTGCAAGAGTCCATGGCGGCAGCTACAATAAGCCCCGGCGTTACAGAAAAGAACTGGATTGTATATGCAGATATATGTATACACACACACACACACACACACACATACACACATACATACGCGTAACATGTATACATATATGTAAATATATAAAGATGTATATGTGTATATACATGTATATATATACGAATATGTATATTTATATATACAAATATATATATATACATATATATATATATACATATACATACA
>Ga0105055_10003562_pt1 | contig 23455 bp, 16 predicted proteins | sample BON03_FD_78090 | JGI IMG/M metagenome (GOLD analysis project Ga0105055, IMG submission 78090) | Freshwater microbial communities from Lake Bonney liftoff mats and glacier meltwater in Antarctica - BON-03 | ecosystem: Environmental > Aquatic > Freshwater > Ice > Glacier meltwater | place: Lake...
AATCGATTTTTTAAAAGCACAACTAGTAGTGGATAAAAGCCATCAAATGCTAATTTCTTAATAAACAAGAGTATCTTGTTGAAAGAAAAGAGCCTGATGGCAATCCGTGAGGTAATCAGAAAGAGCCTGATGGCAATCCGTGAGATAATCAGAAGAAAGAACATTATGTGGAATCACTGAATTCACATTATATTTCTCCTGATGTAATTTAATTGCATCCCTCGACTTGATAACTATGTCGCCTGCAAACGCCTTCCAAGAAGTAGCCACTAAAGCATTTAAAAATAATTTATACATTGACGTCCCAGTTTAAAAGCCCCTTCTTCATTCAAGACAGAAAACATTCTTAATATATTTTTCCTATGATTCAAAATTAGTAATCCTATTTCAACCTCACTATCTCGGGTTGTAATACTGAAGATCTATGTTTCATCCCACACATAATGGGTCGTATTTTATTGGGTTTAATGTTTTTTTATAACAATATCCTTCAACCTTGCTCTTTTCTTCCTTCCTATCGCGCTTTATACAATTACTTTTTGCTTTGAATATATTTATCCTCCTTCAAAGATACATGCACTACTTTTCTTTTCAGTTCGCTTCGTTGTTGGGCAGCAGTCTTGGTGGTTGCTGTCGATGCGTAATATTCATTAAACCCAAATCCAGGTACATGAATACCAAGAGTATCCTCTACGTACAATTGCAAGTCCCCCACTTCTACAGATTTCGAATTCCGATTTTTAGCGAGCTTGGCTCCGAACCTGGCGCTTTTCTCCACGAACTTCATTGATATTTCAACGAGTTTGGCCTTGACTTCATCGGAGAGTACTGCTTGCTCCGCGCCAGCAGTGACTTCTGCCAAGAGAGCATCTAACTTCTGTGCAGACAGGGAGATCTCGTCTTGAGAGAAACCCATCAGCTGCAATCTCATGAAAGCATTGTCGTTGGCCATCGTCAAGGAACAAAATGAAGAGCCCCCCTCCTCGTTTGAAATCTCAAGATTGAAAACAAACAAATGAATTTGAGATTGCAAACGTTTCCGTCGATTAGGAAGCAAAATCCTTAGTGAAGGCATATCGCATTTTGATATAAATATCAATATTTAGAAATTGATTTACAAGTTTGTCACATTTTTGAAGTTAAATATAGTATTAAAATGTGATGGAATTGGAACCAATACTGTTTTTGCGAGCCTCCATGTACTGAAGATATTGAGGAGACTTTGAGAAATGAATTCCAGGGCTCTTAGGGGATCCTGGGGACGAACACTCATTCGGTTTATTCTTGGATACATTGAATGCATCCGTTTTTGTTTCACCTTCCTCCTCGTATCTTTCGTCCATTGAATCCTCGTCATCTTCTTTCATCTCAACATCGTCATCAGCGGCCTTAGTCTCTACATTTGTAAGTTCTTCCTGAGTGGATGATCTAAACTGCATAATACGAGACATACTTTCCAATCGCTTTAACGCTTCCAATCTCTGCAAAATGCCTCCTAAATCCAAGTCAGGTCTATCAGCGTATAATTCTATCTTTTGCTGTAGCGATAATCGTCTAGGAATCGGTGATTCCTTCATCATCATGAGCTGGGTTGACCTGGTGTCATTGAGAACACTATCACACCACGTAATACTCCTTGAAGACTTGCTCGTTCTTCTCTTGGAGTTGCTTTTCTTTAGGATGTTCATCCCCTTGTTCTTATTGGAAGGATCCCTACTGGAAGATAGCACACCAACACATTCTTCACTCCAGTTACCAGAGATCACTTCTGCAGGGATTGAATAGTTTTTTCGTGAGCTTCCATACAGCTTGGAAGAGAGGCCCATCAGTCTGCTCTTGTTGTGAGGCGCCAGAAAGCTCTCTCCACTATCGTAGTCGTTCATGCTGATGATTGAATGAGTGAGCGTCTGTTGATTCCTGTTTTGCATTCTTCGACAAGATATCATTTTAAACGGATCAATTTTCAACGAATAACAAGTTCTCATAGTTTACTGCTAGACAACTGCCAACGCAGTTCCAATTGAGCCGTTTTTCAGATTTCCGAACATTTAATTATTTCCAAGATTAATTAAAACCGATTTAACCCCAGATATTCGAAAAGCAATGGGATCGATATCGCATCCACCTAATAACTTATTCAAACGTTTTTTATTGCAGCCATTTTAGCACTAAACCAATACTCCTCAAACTAGTGTGAGATATACTTCAATATTGAGTTAGATGATATAGTAACATCTACACATTGAATGTTCAGTAAATATTCCATGAACATTCCTGAATGGTTCTCGACATTGGAACTTTTCATTTGGAATTCACATATACCTAGTTAAATATTAATTCCTACTTGAAATAGTTATTCCTTTGCATACGAAAGTATGATACTGATATCTTGATATTAAGAATCAACAAAATGGTTTCTCAAAGAGATTTAAGTTGCATCTCCACTTGATCTGTCCCAAACACAATTTGATTAATAAATTTTTAATTGAATTTCAAAACCAACCTCAATTTAGGGTCTACAACGTCAATTGAAAGGTTGGTGATGTCGTACGTTTCGACGAAATTGAAATCCGTATTACGAGAATTGGAGAATGAAGAGCGGCAACATTCTCGCCGTATTGATGAACTTGAACGTGAAGTTGGAGACGCTGAATACGAATCCGAGAGACTGAAAGATAAACTTGCAAAGTCAGAAAAGCAAATTGAGGAGCAGAAGAACGAGATAGCGACGTTGAAAAGTCAAATAGCTGGAGCTGAAATTGCCAAATCGGATAAAAATGTAGCGTTATCCATGGAGGTGGTTGCATTGCGTTTTCAGTTGGCAGAGATGCGAGAGTCACTCGTTCGCATTGAGCGCAGTGGCACCTACGAACAGACGAGACACTTCAATGACACCGAATCTGATGACTTCGAGTTGGTATTGCCAGATGTTTTTGTCAGTGCGGCTAAACGAGGTCTTGGAGGAGTTGTCAGGAGTATATTAGCTCCAGAACCCAATAGCCAACGCCGTGAACGACTGTGCTCTTTACTAGGCAGTGCACTCATGGAGCTGTGCTGTCAAAAGGAAGACGCACTAGACACTGTTAAATTGCTTTTGAGTTATGGTGCCGATGTCAATGCCAAGAAGATGGAATCAGAAGGAGGCAGATCGGCCCTGCACGCTGCTGCTGCCAAAGGAAATGTCAGTCTCTTGGATTTGCTTTTATCAGTTCAAGATATCGACATCGACGCATTAGATGCCCAGGGCAGAACACCTCTGCATGTGGCTTCTCGTCTTCGTAAGTCAGAGGCAGTCAAAATGCTTCTTTCTAAAGGAGCTGATCCTGCGGTTCAAACAATGGATCGCAAGACTGCTGAAGATCTTGCGAAGAGCTCAAACAATACGAGTTCATTTTCTCTTTCGTTCGATTCTGTTCAAGTGGACAAAGTTTTTACGTCACCAAACATCATGTTTTGGAATGCTTCTGCTTTAGCTCTGAGATTTTACAAGAAGAACGAATGGTTACGAGCCTATGATGAATTTACTCGCGCAGTTCGAGTGGCTTTGGAACTTCCTAGTGTCACCAACTCAGCCAACTTGGCGAAGCTCTATTATAACCGATCAAAGGTCGCCAATTTAATGGGGGAAGTCTCCCAAGCACTTGACGATTGCGAGGAGGCCCTGGCACTCCAACCGGATTACTTGAATGCTATTGAAGTTCGCTCTTCTTGTCACATGTCACTGTTCGATTTTGGTCGTGCTGCTGCTGACTTTAGTACTCTTGTTTCAAAAGCTAAGGATACGATGGACCGGCGCAAGTGGGAGCAGTGCAAAAAACATGCACAACGATGTAACAATGCTTCACATTATAATGTCCTTGGGTTGAAACGTAAAGAAGCAAGTTCAATCAGCATCAAGAAAGCATTTAGGAGAGAATCCATTAGATGGCATCCTGATAAACACAATCGATCAAGAGAAGATTCACACCGAGCACGAATTCATTTTCAGAGAATAAACGAAGCTCGCCAAGTCTTGTCGTGTCCCTCTTCAAAGCGAACCTATGACTATAGTACTGTTCGATCGTCTGGTTTCTACAGTGATGACGATTCTGAATCAGATTTTGAAAGTGATACTGAAGAGTATCCATGGGAAAAAGAAGATACCGCAGCCCCATTTTTTGAGAAGAAAGAAAGTTTTCTTAACAAGAACAAAGTGGAGATGGCAACCAACATTGAAATGTCGGCACAGCTAAAAGAAGAACCGATTGACTCGGAAAAATACTATGCAGATGAAATGAACGAGGAAGTGAACCAAGAGCCAGAAACTAAAACAGATGAAGAGCCAGACATTACACCAGATGAAGAACAAATTGCCCCCAAAACGCAATCATCACAAGCGCAAGTCGATTTAATGAATGAGCAAAGTGAAAATGAGGAGTACCAATTTGAAAAGAGCTCTTGTGAGGAGGATTCCGATGAGGATGATGAAGCAAGTGATGACGAAATAAGGAGGCGTTTGCGATCGTTGTTTGGTGTTCACATGACTGAAGATATCTCCGACAATGAAGATGAAGACCCAAATATCAATAATGTAGAATTGATGGCAGAAATGTACAAGACGTTGTTTAGTGCAAGCTTTATGGCAGACGAATCATATAGCGAGAAAGACTGTTTAGAAGGAGATATTTCAGACGAGTCTCACGAAGAGAATCTTGAAGACGACGAAAGCCTTCGGGAAAATGAAGTGAAAGAATCGGGCAATCCGTTTGGAGATATAAAGCAAGCATTGAACATTGATGGCCATTTGTTTTCTGCTGGCATCCCGTCCCCTACTAGAAGAAGCAATTCGCGAAGAAAAAAGAAACGTTAATACACTGTATATTTAATCTTTTAAAAGTATACTACCAAGCTGGCTCGAATCCGCATCTTTCGCAATCCAGTTCAAAGCAGATCGGAATAACACATCGATTTGTAAGAATCACAAACGCCAAGAATGCAATGTAGTATATCATCAACATAACCCCCATAGGTTTTACCGCTCTCCACCTGAAGCACGCTAGAGAGCTGACAAACAGGATCAACGCACCTACTAACATCCCTACTCCGATGAGAATACCATTCACTGTAACAAAAGAACCAGCGAGCATCCCATCAACAGCAGCTACATCCTTTCCGTATACAAGACCCGCGAGGAACCACGGCAATCCTAATCCAAGAAGAATATCAAACACATTTGAGCCAAGAACATTCGATATCGCCATATCCCCACGCCCGTTTCTAGCAACAATGATGGATGATAGGGCATCAGGAACGCTAGTGCCGGCAGCGAGAAATACGTAACCCAAGATAAATGGGTCGACGCCCATCAAACAACCGGCTCTAGTACCTGTGTATACCATGGCGATAGTAAGGCCAGCAATCCATGCGATATTTCCTATAAAAAGCAACGAGTTTCGCAATGTTCCAGCCGGCAGACAAGCAGGCAATGTACAGTAAAAGAGAATGTAGTAAGGCATTCCAATAACTCTGTAAACCTTGCCTCCAAACGACGAGGGCCATTCACCTGTGCAAGGGTTTGAAGGGAATTCTTCCTCGTCAGCATCTGGATATACTTCTTCTTTTTCCTCTCCTTCCTCTGCTTCCTCTTTGCCGTGACCTTGCTGCTCGTGCTTTTCCATTTCGGCGACCCACTGATTCAATTCATTCGTTTTGGGCTTCGATTTGGTTGGTCGGCCACATAGCTCCGCACATAAGCGAAAAGATACGTGCTCATTAAACCATACATGAATCGATCGATTATATATCATGAAGATAATGTATCCAATATACACCATCACTAAAAAGAGCCCTTCAATTGGAGTTACGAGACCAACATAACAGAGTAAATCCGCATCAGTTATATTGGTTTGTCCCGTGCCGTTAAAATAAATTTCCTGTTTGTTCTCTCGCAACACACATAAATGTCCGTCGTTTAAAACTACAACAGTTAAGCAAATGATCGATATCAAGTAAAAGATACTATCACGACTGAGAGGCCATTTCTTGATATACAAGACTCCTCCGGTACTACTCTTTCCGAAAACAGTCACGGCAGCCACAATTACTAAAATGTTGAACATTGCTGAGCCCAGAATGGTACCAATACCCACACTAGCTTTCGTTCCGAATGCGTCCACGAGCGAGGTGAGTAGCTCGGGCGCGGAACTCCCAATAGCCATGAAAGTTGCTCCTGCTACGTCAGAGGAAAGCCCCAGGTCATCTGAGATACAAGCCAAAGTAGGTTCTGAAAACAAGGTGAATTTGTAAGAGAGAAAGTTAAAGCAATGGACAAACAGATAACGTACCAAAATACTCATCAGTAATGATGGCAAGTCCCACGAAAGAGTAAACAGTACCTATCAACAAAGGTGCAATTAACCAAGATGGCTCATCTTGGCATTTTGAACTCTCAGTGTAGAAGATGTCCAAAAGACCTCTGCGCTTGAAGGCTTCATCTGTTGCATCACCAGTTAAATAGAACACCATGAGACCCACGAGAGCGATTCCCCAAAGATAGCCAAGAGCTGCGTTTCTATCTGGTCGGACAGCCTTGCGAGAGCGGATCTCCTTAGTGGACATCATCATGCGGTACAAACCCATCGCGAAGAAAAATAAAGGCGAATGAACCAATGAGGACGAGGTGTGCACTTTTTGCACACTCTTCTTGTATAGGTTTTACACTACGACTACGCAATTAAGTTCACTTTTTTTTATTCTCGCCGCAGTTTTCCCATTCCTGGTACAACTGAACAGGTACCTGACTGTGAAAGTTGATACCGTCCTATGATGCCGGTGAAGTACCAGCTTCAACCGCTTCTGGTCCAGCAAATGTCCAATGAACCATGTGCTTATGCCAAAAACTCATCAAAGATCCAGGTACTCGACGGCTTCCTCCTTTGTAAAGGTGCCACAGTTTCTTAATTTGTCTACGAAAATAGACGCAATAATGCCGTAAATTGTTTTGTATACATCGGTGTATATCTGGAACAAGCTTATTTGAAACTTAGGTTAAAAGCCAATTGGCTATTCTTGACTGCCATCTCAAAAGAGGCCCAATTTATAAACTATGTTCATATCTTTGGATTCTTTTTCTCAAATGAATGCCATCGAATGGCAATTCTCTTTTGAAAGTACATTTCCTGCACCTGACTAAATAAACGTAATGAATCACTTCCCATGATGGGTTATAAAAAATATGTCAATTGCTCACCAATGAAGCATGAGAGTCTGATGCGATTGGCATTGCAACAAGCTCATGCTGCATGTTCTCGGTCGGAGGTGCCAGTTGGATCGATTCTGTTTGATCCAGTCACTGAATCAGTAATCGCTGTTGGTCGCAACAAAGTGGTAAGTTACCCATAAAAATTCTAAAAGGTTGATTTTGACTGTGAATAGGAGGAGATGCACAATCCTATGGAGCATGCCGAGATAAATTGTATGCGAAATGGGGCGAAAGTGATTGGTGATTGGAGATTGAATCGTTTTCACTTGTACAGCACTTTGGAGCCTTGTCTTGTATGCGTGTCAGCAGCAAGATCGTTTCGGATTGGCCGCATATTTTTTGGTGCTTATAATTACAATCCCGATGAAGTTGCTAGGAAATTGCTGTTTGATCATTTTAATCCCATGGGAGGCATTTTGGAAAAGGAGTGCTCAGGTGTCCTCAAGGATTTTTTTAGAATGAGACGTTTCGATGAAAGTTGCTAATGTTGAGATATAAATACATCCACATTCCAGGGTAATGAATTACTTGCTATCTGTTGAAGCCCTCAAAAAATAGACTATCTTAATAGTTGATGTGAATATCAGAAATCAGTGCTAGCCTCCTTCGTTTCGGATCGGGAAATACATTCAATATGAACCAACCATTGCGGGGGACTACTTAACACAAGAATGAAACCATTGATCGAATTACGTAAGGTGACGCTGCGTCCGTTTCGAGCCGTTGGCTCCTCTCTTTACAACCTGAATAAAAGCGAATCCCAGATTAACAATGCTAGAATTCTTCCTGGCACAGATTGGTCTGTTTTCCCGAATCAGAACTGGTTAGTAGTTGGTCCTAATGGAAGTGGTAAAAGCACGTTGGTGTCATCACTCTGTGGTAGGGCACAGGTAATCGAAGGAAAGATTGTTTTTCGAGAAGACTGTTCGCAGAACGATATTGGCTTCATTTCCATAAAGAACGACACGAAATTATTAGAATTAATTCGTAAAGTCCAGGAATCTGGATGCGGTTGGAATCAACTGACCAATGAAGATCTGTTTGTAAATAAATTTCTATTTGATGAAAATAAAGCCCCGACAAGTTCGCAGCAGGTTATCTTAGAATCTTTGGGTTTGACCCAGTTGCTGGAACACCACTTGAGCCATCTCTCCACAGGCCAAGTTCGCAAATTGTCTCTGGCAAAAGTCCTTATGAACGGCCCGAAAATTTGTATTCTTGACGAGCCTTTTGATGGCCTGGATGTAGCATCCACCCGTAGCATATGCGAGTTCCTTAGCAAATACGATCACGGGCAGCTGATAGTCATTTCACATAGACTAAATGAAATTGTTGAACTTCCAATGATTACCCATATCTTGGAAATCGGCCATAACAATGAAATAACTTCCATGGGAAAGAAAGATTTTGTGCTATCTGGATATTTGAAAAATAAACTTGATCACAAAGCTTTGAACCAGGATACACTGATTGACCAAGAGCTGATTGCTTCACTTCGAAATTCAAGACCATTAGTTCCCGATGTCCCTTTAATTTCCATGCAAAATATAACTGTACGATTTGATGGCACTGATTTGATCAAGGACCTGACCTGGACTATTCATTCATTGGAGCATTGGTCAATTGTAGCTCCCAATGGCTCGGGTAAGAGTACTCTTTTGGAATTAATCAGCGGAGAAAATTCACAAGTGCATTCCAATGATATTTTGTTCTGGGGTCATTCGCGAGATGCTCTTTCATTAGTACAAGTTCGCTCACGAATTGGAATTGTGACGGCCAAAATTCAAGTTAGTTTCCAGCAAAGCCACCAAACGGTGTTGAGAACCATATGCTCGGCATTCCATGGCATAGTAGGCGGGTATTGTCCACCTGTTACAGACCAACAGCTCAGCGATGCTCGACTATGGGCTAAAGTATTTGGTATTGAGCATCTCCTATCCATGAGCTTCAGTGCATTGTCGCAAGGTCAGCAAAGGTTGGTGCTCTGGGCGAGGTCGTTGGTCGCCAACCCTGATCTTCTACTGCTAGATGAGCCTTTTCATGGATTAGACTCGAATAGAAGAAAAATGTTACTGGATATTCTTGAAACTCTCAAAAATTCTTGCACGATTCTCATAGTTTCCCATCACCACGACGAAATACCTCACTTCATTTCTAGACAGCTTCAGTTAGATATCAAAAGTGGGCACGCGATAAAGTAATTCTTGTTTATTGCCTTTTTTCAATAGTCGCTGATTGAGAGAATCAAATACCTCTTTAATTTACGATTAATGAGAATTGAGCGATTGATGGTTTCTTACTTTTTTTCAGCTCGAACTGTATTCGTGCTAGGGCGCCCGAACTTTTCTTAAGCATTCTTTTCTGCCTTTTCCCTATGCTTTCTTTTACGACCTCACTTGACTACTTTTTCATCGGTTGGGCTGTTGGTTGATGCCTCTTGGCCATTCGTCTAGTTTGAAATTGCTGTTATGGTAATTGACGTTGCTGCTTTCAAAAAAGGGATTCTTGTCCAGAACTAATAAACTCTCTTAGGGCAGACAAACAGATTTCAAATTTTGTAATAACATTTGGATATTAGTCAACAAAAGATAATTTCTTACATACAAGAGCACCTTGTCAAAACAAAGATGCATGGTTAGCCATGAAACGTATATCACTAATTTCAGTTTGTCCGCACCGCGCATTTTATTTATTGAGCCGATAAATAATTTGTTGGACTCTCTGAATGCTTTCGTGGATTTATTTTGGTGCCGGGTTTGCTCTGATACGCGGACTATAAAACGCTTTACCACTCATATCGTCCATCGCCATTTTTAGCGCACTATTGAAAATGATGAGGTTACTTGCGACGCTCGGAATACTAAATATATTGTCACAAGTTGTTTTCCATTTAACCTGGAATGATTCCGTAGGAAGAAATGGCTCATCTCTGAAAATGGCCTCCCTAAGATCTTTTATATTTAACCTGTAGTTAAAAACACATTGAGCTTTAGAATACGTTTTAAAAAAACCAAAGCTAATAAGCTCCTAATGCCAACTGAGTGGCAGGAATCCAATCACCATATAGCATGTGCTGAATACGTAACTTCTTGTCCAGACCCTTCTAAATGCAGTGGTGGAGCAGTGACTGACTACGAGGATGATAAATGGGGCACGCGTTACCAAGTACCAGTTGTTTCAGAAGGCACTTTTGAAATGACTGGAGAGCTTCCTGCAAACGCATGTGGAACTACACCTAGTTGCACTGCTACAAATGGCGACTCGTACACTGGTACTGATTGCTGGTATGGTCGAGGCGCGCTTCAACTGACTTGGAATTGTAATAATGCCAAAGCTAGTGTTTTAATAAGTGAATTAGGGCTCGGAGTCGACGTATGTAATACACCGGATTCCGTTTGCAGTGATGGTAAGACGTTCTTTGCGACTTCATTAGCATATTGGATGATGACAGTTGAAGATGTATTCAAGGAAGATCATAGAATGGATACAGCTATGAACTGCGTGAAGTCAGGATGCGATGCACCATATCCTGGAACTTGGACTGGATCCGGTGCTGAAACAAGGAGAGCTGAGTTCACCCGGTTGGCACAATTTTTAGGAGCAACTCAAAATCGGTAATAACTCGAACGAATAATACTGAATAAAATAAACAATTGATCGTACCAGGTATTTTAAAACTGTTTTAGAAACATCAAACATCGATTCCTTAGAAGCCATTGATCCAATTTTTATCACTGATGAAAAAGGGGAACCATGATTTTTTATGAACCATCGAAGCAGCACCACCAAAGTCGATGAGCAGTATTCCGAGTGCTGTGTGCGGCGGTCAATGGAGTGCGAGACAAGACACCCTGCAACATATTGTTAGTATTCTGGAAGCAAGTCTTTCCTCGAATGTTACAAACCAAGCTCATCGAGAGATCCAACAACAAGTTGACCGACTGAGCGGAGAACCGGAGTTTTGCAGATACTTGGCATTTATCTTTTCAGAGGCGGATACCATCGGAGCTTCCCCTGAGCTTCGATATATGAGCAGCTTGATCTTGCTTAAAGCTCTTCGTGTTTCGTTGAAAGCCAAAATTATGGACGAACCTGGGTTGATGCACGTCAAGTGTTCTATTATCAAAGCCATATCGGACCCGGTGGATATCCTTAGTAGATCTGCATGTTCGCTTGTATCTACATTTGTGACATTTACCAAAGTATCTGATTGGCCTGAGTTGGTTCAATTTCTCAAGGATTCGTTGCAGCGGTCTGATGGGAACCCTATAGCGTTCAAGAGTTCGCTATTGATATTCGAGCATCTTTGTGAAGATTGTGGTTCGCAATTAGACGAGGATCCCACGCAGCCTTTGATTGTGTTTGTTCCCATTTTACTCGAGTGCTTTAAGAACCCAGACCCCACAGTTCGAACCCATGCGTTGCGATCTATCAATTATCTGATGGAACTTGACGAATTGCCTGCCGTAGTATCATCTCACGCAGAAGATATTCTTCAAGGATTCGCTTTTCTTTCTCAAGATCAGAATGTAGCTGTTAAAAAACGTGTCTGTCAAGGACTCACTTTACTACTAGCATGGAGAATGGATGCGGTGGGACCACATTTACCATCGATTGTGCAATTAATGGTCACTGCAGTACAAAGTGAAGACGGAGAGATTTCTATTGAAGGATGCGATTTCTTCACACAGCTATGCGAAGAACCCACTGTAGCTGGTCCGATTTTTATACAGCAAATCAATGTACTAATACCTTCGTTGCTGAATAGATTGCCTTATTCCGAGGAAGAACTGATGATGTTGAATGATGATGATGATCAGGATACTGCGGTTCCTGATCGAGCAGAAGATATCAATCCAAACGTGGATGATGACGAAGACAACGATTATTATTCTGAATGGTCTGCGAGAAAAGCAGCAGGGTTAGCTTTAGAGCGCATTGCCGAGATTCTCCCTGGCGATATAGCCCTGCCGGTGATACTCCCAATTCTACAGCAGCTGCTTTCGTCATCCGATTGGAGAATGAGAGAGGCAGCATTGCTCGCCTTGGGAGCCCTGGCAGGTGGATACATGAACCACTTGACTCCACACTTGCCTCAGTTGATTCCGTTTTTGTTGGAGCAGACAAAGGATCCCAAAGGGTTGGTACGTATTATGGCTTGTTGGACTCTGGTTAAATACACAGAATGGGCCATGAACAGCGGAGTTGAAGGAATTATCAAGGAATATGTCGTAGCATTGACCAGGTGCATGACGGATCGAAATAAAAAAGTTCAACATTCAGCCTGTTCTAGTCTCGCCGCCTTCACAGAACAAGCGGGAGAGTTGATGAATCCCTTACTTGTTGATTTAAGTGATCACATCGTTCAAGCATATACTATCTACCAAGTGAACAACAAATTGACAGTTTTGGATTTGATAGGTACATTGTACGAGCATTGCAAAACCGGAATGTCCCAGCCACAAATATTCAACAAAGTAGTTCCCGTAATATGGAATGAATTCGAGAAAATGGATAATGAAAACCGCTATATCCTGTTTTACCTCGAGTGTTTTTCCAATATCTTAAGATCAAGCGGCACCAATTTTGGTCCAGTTTCTCGACCGCTATACAACCGCTGTATTCATATCATAGAGACCACGCTAACAATGATAGTGGCTGCTCCGATGGCAGGTGAGAACGCCGAAGATCTTGATCGAGAATTCATGAATGGTGCACTTGATGTTATCAGCGCATTTGCAGATGGGTTTCAATCTGAATTTCAAAATCTGTGGGATCCTGCTGGCTTCCTGCCTTTGTTGTCGGAGATCCTCAAAGATAACGATGTGGATACGCTTCAAGTATCTTTCGCGCTTGTGGGTGATTTGGCAAGAGTTGCGATTAATGACCTTAAGCCACTTCTTCCCCAAGCCATTACTGTTATTTGCAGACATGTATATCCTGTCGAGGAGCATGCAGTTAATTTGAGTAGCAATGCCTCCTGGGCGCTAGGCCTGATTGCAGTGGGTCTTGGTCCTGACCTTCGGCATTTCAGTCCCGTAATCACTCAACAGTTGGTGATGAGTCTGATGACAGATAACATGGAAGAGCTGTTGCAGTTTAATTCTGCTATCAGTCTTGGTCGGGTCGCCGTGTCTTGCCCCGATGTGGTATCTGGTTATCTCGGCGAATGCGGTGGGCATTGGTGCGGTGCTTATACTTCCATGTGTTCAGATGATTCAGAAGTGGACGATCTAGAGAAACAACACTGCTTGGAAGGGCTTTTCAAGGCGATTCTATTCAATCCAGCCTCCATTTCCCCTCACTTCACCAATCTGGTTGTTTGCTTACTTTCCATTAAGGATGCATCTTCTGGGATGGTTCAAGCATGCAATCAAGTCATCGCACAAGTCAAGCAGGCGCTCGAAGCATCAGGTCAATGGGCCCAGGTAGCAGCAACTTTAAGCAAACCGATAGTAAAGAATCTGGAACAAAGAAACATAATGTAGATTTAAATAATACTATTATGAATAGATCACATTTCAAAACGACCAGTATGCGCGTAGCCAATCGCCTTCAGACCATCTCTCAAGTGACCTGCTAACTTGTAATGCAGCATACCCCATTCACTCAAAAGAGTCTTCGCTTTGCCAGCGAGCTCCACTGCCTTATCACTCCCTGGCTCCTCGTGAACTGCAAGTAAAATAAAAGGTTCTGGCACCCAAGGATAAATGTTCGACATTTCTACCAGTATCTTAGCATCGACACTTGGCAGATTCCGATGGATACTGGTTTCCAAACACGTGGCCTTCCATGAACGTTCCAAACAAAGTATCTCCGACAGCGACGGTTCGTTGAACTTTTTACCAATTAATCCATGGCGAACGAATACAGGAGGAATCACCTTCAAATAAGGCCCTAGAAAAGTAATAACATCAGCCCAGAATTGGACTTTGATATAGGAGAAAAACATTTGGCGATCTTCTTTGTAAATTCCCATGCCAGAAACCCCTTGCTCTAAGAAATCTGCAATCATCACGATGGCAAAACCTGCAAATACATGCGGATCAACCATGTGCGTCACTCTAGTGATATGGTTGGTTATTGGGAAACCATCCTCATTGAGTCGCGCCACCATTTTGGAGTTCGGATCGTCTTGAAACTTTAAGAAAGACTTTCGACCTTCAAGTGCACGGATGAGTCCCAATTTCTCACCCTGCTTCAAATACATGCGCTCGTTGAGGTCATGCAATACTGCCTCTCGTTCAGCAGAGCATATCAAAAACGCAATTTGCTCCGCTGCTGGTCCAATGAGATCCGAAACCTTATCTCTCTCGTCGTAACCCCATATACCTGAACGGTATTGATTGGTACCGTAAACTGAGTGAAGGAACCCCCCGCGACATATATACACAGGCTGCTCCCATGCCACCAGAACCTTCCAGACACCGATCAGATGATCGAAGAAATTTCCTGGGAATTTCTGGCCAAAGAATATCTGCCAAATCATTCCGATTGGATTAGGATTCGCTTGAGAGTGGGGGGCTAAGACTGATCCCCTGGCTACGAGTGCCTCTGATATCTTTTCCATATTCGGGTCCATGAACTTGATCTCCGACAGTCTCCCAAATAAAGTCAAGGCTGAGCCTGAATATGGCTTCAAATTGTGCTCCGTATCGTCCTTTACATGTTGTGTGTCTTCGGAAGTCCATCGGCATAACCTGCTATAACCCTGTAGTCGAAGAAGCGGGGATAAGACATTTCGTCTCCAAATTGAATTCAGCAAACTCCATAGCTGGAACAGCGGATTCGGAAGAACTTTGAAGTAGTATGGAACAAACCCGCCAAAAATAACTAGGTACAATCCCTTGGAGAAATAAACCAGTTGGTCAGCTACATTAGCAGTCCACCTTTGGTTCTGGCGAGGCTTCAACAGATCGTCGCTGTCGTATGCTAGTTGAGAAGTAAACCTAGACATTTCCTGGCATGCCAGTTGAAAGAAGGTTCTGATGTCTCCATTGGGTCCCTTCACTTGTATCTGCTTCACAGAGGGCTTCTCCTGATAACTGTCCATCTAGGTCGGAACAAACAGATTTGTATCCAGTTTCAAGGTTTTGTATCATGAAATGCGGTAGGCCCCCACATGTAGAAGAGGATGGAACATTTGTTGAAGACGAGTGAAAGGGGTGGAACGAGAGGGTCTGGAGGGCGATCATCAGCAGGTCGCCATGTGTCATCGAATATTGATCCAGTTAGAGAGTCTGGCTTTCCTGAATTGTCCAAGAAACCTCTTGTCGATGTCAACTTTTTCAATGGTTTTGCTGATGATTTCCTTCTTTAGTATTGTATTTAAAATATAGCTTTCTCGTATTCCTTACACTATTTCAATTATTTATATGCTACATATACAATGAATTAGTAAGAATGAATATAGAAATAGTTTCTTGATTTTATGCTATATTTAATGGTTCTCTCGCAATCTTAAGAACGACATAATTTGCAGGAAATACCCCAATGTTGTTTGAGTTCTTTACACGACCTTCCCACCAACCACTGGGGTCCATATTCACTACTTCTATCTCCTGTCCTTTCTTAAACGATATCTCTCCTGCATCGCTAGCAAGGTGGTCATAGATTGCTAATGCGGTACACTCACTCTCATTATCATCAGTCGTACGCACTGGCGAGCTAATGGAACCTGTTCTAGAACTCAAGAACGCAGGAATTTTCCTGTTGGCTTCCTTACGACGATCATAGCACATTTTAACACCAAATATCAAGATAGCAAGACCAGCGAGAACTGCTAATGATATTCCAAATATTGCACCAGCAGATAATGGCCCTGCATCACGTTCACGAACAATGAGAACACCTTTTTGTCCTCTGTTAGAAAAGTTATTATTCCGAGGACTAAAGTAGTAATAGGTATTCGGCAGACCGGGTTTCAAAAGACCGGCATCAAAATAAGGGTTTCTTTGCCCGTTGAGCTTCATGCAGTTCCTTGGATCTCTGTCACGCGCATTGCGGTCTTTCGGATTATTGGCTTTCAATGTGGCAAACGATTGACACGAGTCACCATTTTCAACATCCTGATCCAGAAACGCCAGACGTTTATAAACTTCGATATCGGCAGCAAACATGGTAGTGTGTAGTCCAGGTCTATTGTCTCTCTCCTGGGACAGCTGAACCAAATTGGATCTATCGGATCGAGATTGGTCCACTTCAACAGGATGAGGAGGCCCTCCTTCAGCATCATTCGGATTGCGATTCGGATTGTAATCGGAACCAACCCATTGGTAATGAATACAATCTCCAGTAGTAACATTCAAAGCGTTTGGCACAAAGTCATATTCCACAGCTGGAAACGTTTGAACAATATTTCCACGCTTTCCACGAACATTAAGATTGTAGATTTTATCGCATACTGGATTTCCTGGTGGTGTTTTGACTTGAAAAGTGTAAGAACGATCTTGGAAGGTTCGCCCCCACTGATCGGTTTGAATTGCAAGCCCTGCTTTGCAAGAATCCTTTCTGGTACATAAACTGTCAATTGGAAAGTACACACCATCTGGATTTTCATCCCTATCCAAAATAGGAGAAAACGTATCACCATTCAATGTGGAATCTCCCATGACGGAAACATCATCGGCATCACCGGTAGAAATATTATATCGAACCCTCACCACACAGTTACTCTTCCCATTCAAATATGCCGGGATCGTCCAGTTGTAAAAGTATGGCTGACCATTACCTGCAATATTCCCAAGATGATTATCACGAGAAAAATCACCTAAAACACATTCAGGTTCGTTAACAGAATCTATAGTCGATTTCCAAGATGCTACTTTGCTCCAAGTCCCTCCACGTTCTTGGCACCCTCGCTCTTGTATAGGAATCGGATCCGCACTACATTGAGGGCATTCACAGTAGTACTTGTCTTGAACATTCTGGGAAGCTGCGGCTTTGCTCTGGCATCTAGATATGTCACTAGTGATGACAGCAACGTCAATCCAAGGTGAAGGGTTCCACCACGGCCAATAATGACTCTCTTCTGGGCATTCGAACCCATATCTATCATCAGTAGTTGGCTGCTGACGTGTGAATCTAGCATCACTTCCCTTTAATTTTTGATCCGCAACAAAAAGACCTTTGTTTCGTTCAATTCTGGAACATCTTCGGTAGTACCTGAAGGACTCATGTCGACCACGGCGATAGTCGTCCTGTGCGTCGGCTGAATCCTCGATTGTCTTTGTATTCTCGTCATTGTCCTGATTGCTTATAGGAGTCCCGTCACGCGGTTGGCATTTCGCACTGCCTCCTTGACCACAATCATCTGTAAATGAAAAGGCACCACTAGAAATATCTGAATTAAATTCCTCACAACCAACACTGATTATAATGTCTGAATGAACTTTATTATTCGTTCCTCCTGCATGTTGGCTGGTCCATTCAATGGGCAATATACTACCGACATAATAATACATCTTGGGTGTTATGGCCGCAAATGGATGTAAAACGTTGCCATCTGATTTCGCCTGTGCTTTGGCTTGTGCATCAGTGAGACCTGTGTTTTGAGAATTGCAAATATTTCGTTCATTCTCATCTACTAATGTATAGCAGTTGAAGGGAAATGCCCGGGGACACGAATAGCCCCCTTTGTCGTTGTTTTGGGAATCAAACAGTCTCAATGCATTTTTTCTGTTTTGGGCATTCGCGTCATCTCGGCAGTTCCTGTTGTTACTTCCACGGGGATTGTGCATGTAAACATCTCCTAGACAAATTCCACAGACCCCGGCGATTATCAAGGCACCGACCTTCATCCCTGGTTCTCTAATTATGTACTAGTGTAGGTAAGAAAGGAGAAATCGGCTTTTTTAGGGGACCTACCCTAATAACTTTCTCCCAAGAAGAATAAGATGGAAGAGGCACCTGATGGGAAAGTGATGGTGATTGAAGAACATCACGAGGAGGAGGAGGTGCGATCTAGGTTGTTCGCACCGCCTGATATAAATGAGGTGAAGAAGGAGATGGGTTCCATGTGGTCATGGGTTGCCAGCGCCTCCACCTCGATTGCAGAGAAGGCATCGAAATTGGCTGAGCAAGCAGAAGTCAATGCAAGGGAATTGGCCCAATCGAATCATCTTTCTACTTTCTTAAACTCGAAAATGGAATCTGGCGGGGTTTTGCCATGGAATGAACCTGCTAGCAAGAGTTTCTCCGGGTCGATCAAAGACAGATGTCTGGAACTTTCCAAAGACGATAAGAGTTTCCTTATACCTCCTCCAGATGCCGTTTCGTTTGAATTTCGCTTGGAAGAAAAGAGAGGCGTGATTGATGCCCTGACAGAAGCCGATCCTAACTTGAAAGCTCAAATTGCCTGTTTGGTTCCTGCAGAAATTGATGCTGATCAGTTCTGGAAAAATTACTTTTACAGAGTGTCGTTAATACTTGAAGCATATCAGGAGAACCATTCGAATACCGCTGAAGTTCCAACTGTGGAGGACAACGAGGAGGAAGAAACAGAAGATCGAGAAGAACCTGATAGAAAGTTAAGCCAAGAGAGTCTCAACTTGGATCTTGATGTGGTGGGATGGGGCAAGAATGATGATCTTGATATTAATGACGAGAACTTTGACATGTTGGACGATGATGAGTTGTTAGCCTCGGCGGGTATTGAAGGTGCAAGTGATGATGACGATGTCGACGATGAAGAGCTGGAAGAGAGAATACGTGCGGAATTAAAACTTGGGTAGCTATATAATAATAAATATGTGCATGTTTTTATTCATTTTATACTAAGTGCATCTCATGTGATTGGGACTAAAAGAAGGGAAGATTTGTTGGATAGGGCTCAGAGATTTTCTGAAAACCAGGTTGGTGAGTAAAAATCTTACACTCCCTTCCATTATTCATTCATGGGTTTGAAAGGAAGATAGTTTTTTGAAGATTCCCTTATCCTGAGCCCCTACACTTAGATCTTATGTAGTTATACCCGATTCAGTGGTTTCGACCATAACCAGGGAGAGTGTCCCATACTGAAACCTTGGTTTTGATTCTATAGTAGACACTGGATTTTAATTGTGGAGATGCGTCGTGTGTTCTGGCGTGGATTTAGCACGGAGCCTCCAGGATCGCAAGTCCTTTCCTCACTCAAGCGCCCAAAGAAAAAAACAAAACCCATCGTCCATTCAACTGCTTTGAAAATGCCACAGGAGCAACAACCCATTGATAATAGTGTGGAGTCAAAACCGGTTGCGGTTCAGTCTTCGGGTTCGGCATTGTGGTCGGACAAGAGGTCGGACAAGACTGTGGGCACGCTTAAACGATCGTCGTCACTTAGGGAAGAATTATGGGAACCGATGGGGAAGTACTTCACTGAGAAATCCAAACGGAGGTCAAGGACCATCGATCGAAGCGTCACAGGGCCAGTGCTAGACTCAGACGAAGAGCCTCGATTTTTGGAGATGATAAAACTCTTTTTTGATAGAGCTTCTAGATATACAAACTTAGATCCTGGTCTATTACAACTACTCCGAGGTTGCAGTGCCGTTTATCGAGTGACATTCCCATTTCGGAGAGAAGATGGTACTGTAGAATCCATTATGGGCTATCGCGCTCAGCATAATTCACATGTGACACCTTGTAAAGGAGGTATTCGATTTTCAGAGTCAGTTGATCTTCAAGAGATCGAAGCCATGGCCGCTTTAATGACATTCAAATGCGCTGTAGCCAATATTCCGTTCGGAGGCGCGAAAGGAGGCATTCGCATAAATCCACATGATTACAAAGAAGAAGAACTCGAAAGAATAACACGCCGGTTTACTTGCGAACTTGCCTCTTGTGGCTTTCTAGGACCGGCTATTGATGTACCCGCACCTGATCTCGGAACCGGACCAAGAGAGATGAGTTGGATTGCAGACACATATTGCACCGTGTATGGAGATAATGACGTCAATGCGATGGCATGTGTTACCGGCAAACCACCGTCAATGGGAGGGATCAATGGAAGATTTGAAGCTACTGGTCTCGGGGTCTACTTGGGTATACGTGAGTTCTTAAATCAGCCCGAGATATACGAGAAAGCAGGACTCACTGCAGGAATTGTAGGTAAAACATTCGTTATTCAAGGATTTGGAAATGTTGGCTTCAATGCTGCGAAATATATTACGGAACACGGAGGAATCGTAGTGGCCGTTTCCGAGATGCACAGCGGCGTCTACTGCTCTACCGGTATTGATCCTCGATCACTGCTGCGCCATGTGAGAGAGCATGACACATTACGTGGATTTTCAGGAGTAGAAAGGGAGTTTAAACATGACGATATTGAAAAAGTCCTTGAAATACCATGTGACATCCTGATCCCTGCCGCGTTCCAAAAAGTCATCACCAAAGAAAACGCCGGGCGAATTAATGCCAAGATCGTTTGTGAAGCGGCTAATGGGCCTGTCACACCATATGCAGAAGACATTCTGGAACAGCGTGGAATATTGGTGATTCCTGACTTAATATTGAATTCTGGAGGTGTCACAGTGTCTTATTTCGAGTGGTTGAAGAACTTGAGTCATATCCGCTTTGGTAGGCTTACTAGGAAATGGGAGGAAGACAGCAAGTTGTTGATGCTCAATGGAGTGACATTCAATGGGATCACACCAGCCGAAAGGAGCCCGCATCTTCTTTCTGACACAATCAAAGGTCCAAGTGAAATGGATATAGTCAGATCCGGATTGGAAGAAACCATGGCGACTATTTGTAGAGAAACGTTGGTCACATCTAAAAAACTTGGTTGCAGTTTAAGAATGGCAGCTTATGTTAATGCATTTGAACGGTTAGGCGAAAATTTCGATACGTCAGGTTATCTATTTTCTTAAAAGTATTGAAATCAATTTTGAACGAATTCATTTTTGGGGAATGATTTTAATCTGTATTAACTTGTATTGTCATGGGTGGCAGCACCTTCACCGCAGCGACTGACTAATTCATCTGCAAGATTTCTCATATGGAGCATATAAACACCTTTGGTGCAAGCGATACGTGAAAATCATTCCAAATTCATCAATCTTGATCCTTTGAAACAGATGAGAAACCGAGCATCTTGGCAGAGAAATTGACAAGAAAACTCGGGAGTATTTTGCTTTGACTGAAGAGAAGGTCCGCACAATACATTGGTTCGCTGGCGCAATCGATGGTGTTTTCAATTAATATCTGTTTCCAATGTTTACGTTAGAGTAGCCACCAATTCAAACGACACCAGTGCAATTAGAACCATCCGAGGAATCAATTTGCGAGGAAATCTTCTAATAAGCATATATAAAATCTTGCTTTCATCAGAAAATTGAAAGTTCCTATATATAACGATGTCGATAACACAAGTATTGTCGCTTTCCTTTAATCGCAATCCGGTGCATGCACCCTTTACTTCTTAACATACGGACATCAAAGAAAGCTCACCCTAAGATTCGTCCAGAAGATTTATCTATGAGAGCGAATTTAGCCCTGGATTTGATAGTTCTTGGTGAATGGGTTGAAATCGGAAGTTTGTCGGACTGATTTGGACAAAAAAGAACTTTAAGGTTGTGATTTCGACTTCAGATATAATTGAAACGCCTCCAACATTGCATGGGCTGGCCTGGCCGCTGGCGAAATTCCCAAAATCACATCTGTCGATGATCTCACTTCAAGAGTAGAATACTGGCTTTAAATAGTTCAACTCAAATTTGCCGGATCTGGAGATATTAGCAAATGCTAAATACATGCACATGGATCTAGAGAAGGACGTTCTTCAGAACTTAAATACCGAATGTGGCTGGATATTTCATTGGAATCGGCAGCGATGCGTATAAATATGCTTCAATATAAAGAGGCGACGAATCAATTGGATTTAGCGCACCCACACAACTCTATTAATTCTTTTATTATTAGTAGATTGTCGTAGCCAAGTATAGGACATCAATTTGCGCATGTCGGTACGGTCCCCTGTAGTTTCCTATTTTATTTTGGGCACCACTTTCAAAAAAAATATCCGTTGCTTTTCAAAAAAAATTCGAGCTGTGAGAGAGAGAGAACCAGCAGTGGATAGCGCGATATTGACGAAGCAAACAAATTAATTGGAGGAGCATCGTGGATGTTGTTCAAAAAGAACATCTAAAGTTCACCATCCGTCGTCGTTCCCGATGTTGAATGATTAGAGGAAGAAGAGTGTGGCATGTCGAGATGGCTGGAGTTGAACCAGTTTGTCTGTTCAATATCGAATTAAAGACGGATGCTGATCCTTGAAAGAGCTGACGATTTGTAAAGCCGTAACTATAAACAAGAAGTTTAAAATATCGACAGAGGTGGAAAATCACGAAGAAGAAACAATTCAAATTGCCGCGGTAGCTGAAATGGACCTGTGGGGGATTACAAATGAATCGTTTTAATGCAGCAAATGTCAGCCCCGGTAGTAGTTGCAGCAGGTGCTGTTATTGGAGAAAGAGTGGCAAATGAGACATCACCTAGTAACGTGGAAGGACTTTCCTACATGTCGCAACTCGGCGGATGGTTTCAAGCAAGCAACACTGTAAAAAAGGCGAGTTACTTCACTCATCTACAACAAATGCTCGCCCCTTTTACTCCACCGAAATTCGCCGTGGTAGGAGCCCTCGCAATTGATGAGCTTACAGACACCATCATTGATGAACTGACTCGTTTCATTCGAACTGATTGTACTGCAAGTCACGCTGTTTTCATTATTATGAGAATGGGTGGGGCTTCTACAAACATGGAGAACACTGTTTTGTCGCATCGAAACAAAAAGTATTGGATCATTTATGAAGCCAGTTATCCAAGGTATGCCACACCAGATTCTCAGGAGAGGTCGAAAGCATGGATGGCGAAAGTCAAAGCAATGCTGCTTGCGAATTCCGGTTCCGAAGTTGCATATCCGTTGTTTGATGGTGAAGCCACTGTCAGTGACACTTCAACAGCGTCGCCTTACGAAGGAGCCAAGAAGACACTTGCTCAGCAGATTAAGCAAAAGTACGATCCCAACAATGTATTCCAGCTCAACAAGAACATCGTGCCAATAACGACTTCCCTCAAAGCGGCCGAATGAATTAATAAAAATAATGATTTTCCTATGGGGTGATCTGGATATTCCATATTTTTTAAGGTCGTTTGATAGGTTTTTTTAATAAGACGAGCCGCTTCGCAGCTCTCTTCGCGTGCCCAGTCCCGTTGTTCTATAAAGACTCTAAAAAA
>Ga0105055_10003583_pt1 | contig 23355 bp, 25 predicted proteins | sample BON03_FD_78090 | JGI IMG/M metagenome (GOLD analysis project Ga0105055, IMG submission 78090) | Freshwater microbial communities from Lake Bonney liftoff mats and glacier meltwater in Antarctica - BON-03 | ecosystem: Environmental > Aquatic > Freshwater > Ice > Glacier meltwater | place: Lake...
CGGTGTTGCCACGGTCACGGTCGATGGCCAGCGCTACACACTTTCCAGCAGCTCGCGGCTGAACGACGTGTGCATCACCGGCCGCTGCAACAGTCAGCCGTTCACCGCCCAGATTGAGCGCGGCACCGCGCGCAACCCGCTGGCGCTGATGGTGCAGCACGACGGCACCCGCATCGAGGCCATGGTGGTTTCACCGCGCATGGCCGAGCTGCATCAGCTGATGCCATTCAAGGCGCCGCCCGACATGAGCAGATTTGTGCTCTCGCCCATGCCCGGTCTGCTGGCCGAGGTGGCGGTGCAGGTGGGGCAGAAGGTGCAGGCGGGCGAGCGGGTGGCGGTGATCGAAGCGATGAAGATGGAGAACGTGCTGTTCGCCAGCGCTGACGGTGTGGTGGCCAAGGTGCTGGCCGCCAAAGGCGACTCGCTCACCGTGGATCAGCCGATCGTGGAGTTTGAGCAATGAGCGGTTCTTTGCAAACACGCCCCTTCAAAGTGCTGGGCATCCAGCAGATCGCCATCGGTGGGCCAGACAAAAAGCGGCTGCAAACGCTCTGGGTCGAGATGCTTGGTCTGGCGGTCACCGGCACCTTTCAGAGCGAGCGCGAGAACGTCGATGAGGACATCTGCGCCATTGGCAGCGGCCCGTTCAAGGTTGAGGTCGATCTCATGCAGCCAATAGACCCCGACAAGAAGCCAGCGGTACACACCACGCCGCTGAACCACATTGGCCTGTGGATCGACGACCTGCCCAAGGCCGTTGAATGGCTCACAGGCAAGGGTGTGCGCTTTGCGCCAGGCGGCATCCGCAAGGGCGCTGCCGGGTTCGACATCACCTTCCTGCATCCCAAAGCCAGCGGCGAATTTCCGATTTCAGGCGAGGGCGTGCTGATTGAACTGGTGCAGGCGCCACCCGAGGTGGTCAGCGCCTTTGCCCGGCTGGCGGATCACCCCAGCTGAGCAGCAGGAACCAAGGATGTGGCTTCTGTTTGGCGCAAATCTGAACCAAGAACCCTGCGTCAAACCGACCCGCCGATCAGCCAGCGCAACCCTGGACGTGAACCGTCTAAGCGAGGCGTTGACAGGCAGCGCTGCTGCGACTGGGATCAGCGCCGATCTGTACGGTGACCAAGCTCCTTGTTCACGCCGCTTGCACACGCTTCGGTGGCATGTACCCAATACGCTCCTGCGCAAGCAAGAGGTACCGAAAGGCCAGCAAACACAGCGCCACGGAGAATCCCTGAGGAGTCTCCTCGGCCCGCAGCGGTTTGTGCGTTTTGCAATATCGCTGGTCACCAAACCGCTGGGTTGTACGCGAAGACCGCGTCGTTGACGGGGAGCGCCCTGACACCACCAATCCCTCCGTCGCTGCGGACCTGTGCGCACGCTGTGTGAGTCGAGGCCTGCAAGCTGGTCCGCAGGTCAGCACCACAAACCGGTGTTGGCTTGTCACTGCCTGCCTCATGGCCAAATGTGCTGGACCGAACACAGGTGGCATCAAAGGGTGGGCGAGCAGTGTTTGGAGGCCGAGCCGGTGATGAAGATCGTCCTGGCCTGCAACCTGGCACTGGATGCTCAGCAGCGGCTGCGCGCCGTCCCAAGCGCCTGCATGCGGCGCTGGTCAAGCCGAAATCGCCGGTGCGCAAGCGCCAGCGCCGCTGTTTTGTCGCTGGCGCTTGCGGGCGCGGTGTTTGGCACCTGGCCCTGCCGCACCGAGGCCGCCGGCGAGCTGAGCACCGACAGCGGGCAGGTCATCGGCGCCCCGTTTGACGGCTTTCTGGCGCAGACCGCGTGCCACGCGCAGCCATCGCCTGGCCGTGGGCATGTTGGCGCTGTTCGTTTCGCTTGGGTAAAAACTGTCGAAGCCCAGCGCGGTTTGAGGCTTTGCCTGGGTGAAAATACAAAATATGAAAAGCCGAATGGGCGGCACAGCGATTTCACCCCCTCACGAGGCCGTTCATGCTGACGTTGCACCCTTTTTCCTGCTGCTTTTTCCTTTGGGTGTGCCTGCCGCGGCTGGGCTGGTCGGCGCTGAGTCAGCCCTGCGGCATCGCTCTGGCGAGGCCCGAGGTACATGCAAAAGCCTTGCTGGCGGGACATTTATGAGCGAACCGGTCGAGCGGGTGGACGCGCTGGTGGTGGGCGCCGGCGTGGTGGGCCTCGCGGTGGCGCGCGCCCTGGCGCTGACCGGGCGTGAGGTGGTGACGCTGGAGCGTGAGGCCGCTATCGGCACCGGTACCAGCTCGCGCAACAGCGAGGTGGTTCACGCTGGCATCTACTACCCGGGCGGTTCGCTCAAAGCGCAGCTCTGTGTGCAAGGCAAGGCGATGCTCTACGCGTACTGCGCCGAGCGCGGCATTGCCCACCAGCGCTGCGGCAAGCTGATCGTGGCCACCACGGCCAGCCAGTTGGCTGCCTTGCCTACGATCGTGGAGAAGGCACGCGCCAACGGGGTAGACGATCTGGAGCTGCTGGATCGGGCGCAGGCGCAGGCGATGGAGCCTGCTCTGGCGTGTTTGGGCGCGGTCTGGTCACCCTCATCCGGCATTGTTGACAGCCACGCGCTGATGCTTTCGCTGCAAGGCGACCTGGAGCACGCGGGGGGTCTGGTGGCCTGTCACGCGGCGGTGCGCTCGATGGCGGTGCGCGACGACGGTATTGAGGTGTTGACCGCCGACGGCCTGCGCCTGCTGGCGCGCACGGTGGTGAACGCGGCTGGCCTGGACGCCTGCGCGCTGGCCCAGCGCATCGACGGGCTGGACCCGCGCCATGTGCCGCGCGCCTGGTACGCCAAGGGCAGCTACTTCACCCTCGCGGGACGCGCCCCCTTCCAGCGCCTGATCTACCCTGCGCCCGAGCCCGACCGGCATCTGGCCGGCCTGGGCGTTCACCTCACCATCGACCTGGCTGGACAGGCGAAATTTGGCCCCGATGTGCAGTGGACCGACGACCCCACCGATTGGCAGGTGGACCCAGCGCGGGGCGGGGCTTTTTATGCCGAGGTACGGCGCTATTGGCCCGCGTTGCCCGACGGCGCATTGCTGCCGGGCTATGCGGGTATCCGCCCCAAAATCAGCGGGCCAAACGAACCAGCGGCCGACTTCCTGATCCAGGGACCCGACGCGCATGGTGTGCCAGGGCTGGTGAATCTGTTCGGCATCGAGTCGCCCGGGCTGACCAGCTCGCTGGCAATTGCCGAGCGGGTGCGCGAGATCACCCAGCGCGGCGCGCCTTGATCGCCTCGGCCGAGGCCCGCACCAGCGCTGGGCCCTGATAGATCAGGCCGGTGTAGATCTGCACCACATCGGCGCCAGCAGCGATCTTGCTCACAGCGTCTTGCGCGCTCATCACACCGCCCACGCCGATGATGGGGAACCGCGCGCCAAGGCGCTCGCGCAGCTGGCGGATCACCGCGTTGCTCATGGCCAGCACGGGAGCGCCGGACAGGCCACCGGCCTCACTGGCGTGGGTCATTCCGGCCACCGCATCGCGGCTGAGCGTGGTGTTGGTGGCAATCACGCCCCAGTTTTGGTTCGGCTCGCCCGCGCTGGTGGCCCCGTAGCGCAGCAGCGTGGTGGCAATCACCTCGATCTGTGCGGCGTCGAGGTCGGGCGCAATTTTCAGAAACACCGGAATACGCCGCCCGGTTCTTTGGGCCAATTGCTCGCGCCGCTCGGAAACCGCACCGAGCAGGGCGTCCAGCGCGGCGTCGTCTTGCAGGCTGCGCAGGTTCTGCGTGTTGGGGCTGGAGATGTTGACCGTGACATAGTCTGCGTGCGGGTACACGCCGTTCAGACAGGTGAGGTAGTCGTCGGTTGCGCGCTCAATCGGCGTGGCGGCGTTTTTGCCGATGTTCAGGCCCAGCAGCATGGGCGCGCCGCCGCCGCCGACTGCCTGGCGAAATCGCGCGCGTTGCACGTTGGCGATGAAGGCGGCCAGCCCGTCGTTGTTGAAGCCCAGGCGGTTGATCAGCGCCTGGTGCTTCGGCAGGCGAAACATACGCGGCTTGGGGTTGCCCGCTTGCGCCCGTGGCGTAACGGTACCCACCTCTACAAAACCAAAGCCCATGGCAGCCAGGCCGTCGATGCAGCAGGCGTTCTTGTCCAGCCCGGCGGCCAGACCGACGCGGTTGGGAAAGTGCAGCCCAGCCAGCTTGAACGCGTCGTCAATCCGGCGCTCTCTGTAGAGAAAGGTCAGTCGAGACCGCTGCAGGCGCGCAATGCTGTGCACGGTGAGGTCGTGTGCGGCTTCCGGGTTGAGCCCGAAGAGAAAGGGTCGGGCCAGGCCGTAGGGCAGAAGGGACATTGGATAATTGCGGTTGGTGCTTTCCTTGATTGTCGCAAATCGCTTTTCCTCCATGACCCAAGACGAACTCAAAACCCTGGTCGGCCAAGCCGCGCTGCAGTATGTGATTGCCGGCGAGATCGTCGGTGTCGGCACCGGCTCGACGGTGAACAAATTCATCGACGCGCTGGCCGCCCTCAAGGACCAGATTCCTGGCGCTGTCTCCAGCTCCGAGGCGTCTACCGCCCGATTGAAGGCGCTCGGCATTCCGGTGTTCGAGGCCAACGCGGTGCGGGAAATTGCGGTCTACATCGACGGCGCTGACGAGATCGATGGGCAAGGCTTCATGGTCAAAGGCGGGGGGGCGGCGCTCACGCGCGAGAAGATCGTGGCTGCGCTGTCGCTCCGCTTTGTCTGCATCGCCGATGAGTCCAAGCTGGTGAAAACGCTGGGCGCGTTTCCGTTGCCGCTCGAGATCATCCCGATGGCCAGCGCGCGGCTGGTGCGGCAGTTCGCAGCGCTCGGCGCTCAGGCGCGTGTGCGCCTGAGGGACGGCATGCCGCTGGCAACCGACAACGGTCAGCACATTTTGGACGTGACAGGCCTACAGATCGCCGACCCGCTGGCTTTCGAGACCCAGGTAAACCAGTGGCCGGGCGTGGTCACGGTGGGCGTGTTTGCGCTCCAAAAGGCCAGCGTTTGCCTGCTGGGCACCGCCGACGGCGTCAAGACTTTGAATTTCTAAGCGGGATCTTCAGAGGGGCTATGGCGGACATGCCGCCCGCTGCTCAGAAGCGAATGCCGGCTGGGTTGTTCACAGCGGGAATCACTGGTACCTCAGCAGGGCGCGGCTGTGCAGCGCTGGCGTTGGCGGGTGCGCCAGCCACAGGCGGTGGCGCAACCGGCCTCACCACCACCAGCGGTGCGGGCGCCGGGCGTCGGTAGCTACTGGGCAGAGCCGAGCTTTTGGGGTAACCCGCCGCGTCCAGGAACAGGGTCCATTCGGTATCTGAATAGCCTTTGAGTTGTTGGCCGCCGATGGTGAGAAGCGGCAGCGCTGCCTCGCCGCTCAGCCGCTTGAGAGCGTCACCGTCTGCTGGTGTGTCGATCAATTTTTCGGTGTACGGAATGCCGCGCGCTGCTAAAAGGTTGCGCCCGCTGTTGCAAGGAGCGCACCCTTTGGCGGTGTACAACGTGACGGGGTACCGGGCCACCACCTGGCGCAACTGAAACGGCAACTGGGCAGCGCTGTCCGGCGCTGAGGAAGAACCGACAGAACCCACGGCGCTGGCTTCAGCGTCGGACGCAGGCCGATCAGAAAAGGTCACCCTGCCATCCGGCCCCACCAAACGGTAGACCGGCTGGGCGATTGATGAGGCGGCCACCCAGCCCAGCACAAGGACCAGACCGGTAGCGGCCCAAGTCCTGGTGCGACGCTGGGCTTCCAGATGGGCGTTGGCATAGACGGTCATGTTGAGCTCTAACGGCTAATTAAAGAAAAATTACAGCGTCCCAAGCATGCTTGCTCAGGCCATGCCTTGGTGGCGCAACAGCGCGGCGATATCGGGCTCGCGGCCGCGAAAGGCTTTGAACGATTCCATGGCCGGCCGACTACCGCCGGCTTCCAGCACCGCGGTTCGGTAGCGGCGCCCAGTGGCCACATCCAGCGTGCTCTGACCGTTGGCAGCGGCAGCCTCTTCAAAGGCGGCATAGGCGTCGGCAGAAAGCACCTCAGCCCATTTGTAGCTGTAGTACCCAGCCGAGTAGCCACCGGCAAAAATGTGGCTAAAGGTGTTGGCACTGCGGCTGTAGGCAGGTGGCTGCATCACCGCCACATCGTCACGAACTCGCTTTTGTAGCGCCAACATGGCCGCACCGTCCAGCGCGGTGGTTTCGCTATGCAACAGCATGTCGAACAGGGAAAACTCCACCTGGCGCAGCGTTTGCAGACCACTCTGAAAGTTCTTGGCGGCCAGCATTTTATCGAACAGCGCGCGCGGCAGCGGCTCGCCGGTGTCCACGTGGGCTGTCATGTGCTTGAGCACATCCCATTCCCAGCAAAAATTTTCCATGAACTGGCTGGGCAGCTCCACCGCGTCCCACTCCACGCCGCTGATGCCCGACACATCGTGCTCGTTCACCTGGGTCAGCAGATGGTGCAGGCCGTGGCCAAATTCGTGGAACAGGGTGATCACGTCGTCGTGGGTTAGCAGCGCGGGCTTGCCATTCACGGCCTCGGCGAAATTGCACACCAGGTGCGCCACCGGGGTTTGTAGCGCGCCGGTGTCGGGGCGCAGCCAGCGGGCGCGCACGCCATCCATCCAGGCGCCGCCGCGCTTGCCGTTGCGTGCGCCGGGATCAAGGTAGAACCGACCGACCAGCTGCGCTCCTTGCTCGGTGTGGCGTTCGATGCGGTAGAACTCGACGCTTGGGTGCCAGACAGGCGCGCTGTCGCGGCGGATCGCCACCTCGAACAGCGTTTCGACGATCTGGAACAAGCCAGCCAGCACCTTGGGCGCGGTGAAATAGGGTTTGACTTCCAGCTCGCTGAAAGCGTAGCGCTGTTCCTTGAGCTTCTCGCCCACATAGGTCCAGTCCCAGGGTTGCGGATCGTTCAGCTTGAGCTCGCTGGCGGCAAAGGCGCGTAAATCAGCCAAATCTTTTTCCGCGTGTGGGCGGGCGCGCTGCGCGAGATCGCGCAGGAATTCGATTACCTGCTCGGGCGACTCGGCCATTTTGGGCACCAGCGACACGTCGGCAAAGTGACGGTAGCCGAGCAACTTCGCCTCTTCAAACTTGAGTGCCAGCATCTCGCTCATGAGCGCGGTGTTGTCAAATTTTGTCCCGTCGCCTTCGGCCTTTTCGCTGGCGCGCGTGACGTAGGCGCGGTACAAGCGCTGGCGCAGGGGACTGCTGTGCGCGTACTGCATCACCGGCAAATAACACGGCATCTTGAGCGTGAGCTTGTGGCCGGTTTGACCGTCGGCCTGGGCGGCAGCGGCAGTGGCCTGCAACACATCGTCGGGCAGGCCGGCGAGCTCGTCAGTGGGCACGATCAGACTGAAGGCATCGGTTGCGTCCAGCGCGTTTTCGCTGAATTTTTGCGCCAGCTCGGCTTGGCGTTCCTGGATGGCGGCGAAGCGCTCTTTGGCCTCACCCACCAAGTCAGCACCACCCAAACGGAAACCGAGCATCGCGTTCTTGTGCGCCTGCGTTTGTTCAAGGGTGAGGCGGGCCGGATCCATCGCCTTGTATTTGGCGTACAAACGCTCGTCGGCACCTAGGCGGGTCCAGAACTCGGTGATCTGGGGCAAGGCTGCGTTGTAAGCGGCGCGCAGCTCGGGCGTGTCGGCCACCGCGTTGAGGTGGCTCACCGCGCCCCAGGCAAGCCCCAGCCGCTCGGTGTTCACATCCAGTTCCCGGGCCATGGTCTGCCAGTCGGCGGGAAATGCTGGCCTGGTCACGGTTTCCAGTGCGGCGCTGGCGGCTTGCAGCAACTGCTCGGTGGCGGGGCCCACAGCTTCAGGCCGGATGGCATCAAAGCGCGCCAGATCGGTGAAGTCGAGCAGAGGATTGGCGGCGAGGGGGGGTTGGGTGTTGGTCATGAGAATTCAGATGGGGCGGCTGTGACAAGGTTCAAGCAGGAAGCTACAGAGCCACCGACAGCATTGGCGGAAGGCCCGATCAGGGCGCGGTTTTTTTGATGCTCTTTTTCAGCACCTTGGCGCGCTTGATCTGGCCGCCTGCGGTCAGACGCTGGTTGCCCAGCACCTGCACCCGCTTCATCTCGGGGCGCTGCCCGCCGCGCTTGCTGAACTTCAGCACCTTGACCTCGCGCGGGCCCGGCATGCGGTCTTCGTCAACTGGCTTGACTTTCTCCGCTTGTGGGCGCCACAACACCAACAGCTTGCCGATGTGTTGGATGGGCGCAGCGTCCAGCTGTTCGGTCAGTGTTTGCAGCATGGTTTCGCGGGCGCTGCGCTCGTCACTGAACACACGCACCTTGATCAGGCCATGGGCTTTGAGGGCGTTGTCAATCTCTTTGGCCACAGCTGGCGTGAGACCATCGCCGCCCACCAAGACAACTGGATCAAGATGGTGCGCGTCGGCCCGATGGACCTTGCGCTGGGCGGGAGTGAGGATGATTTGGGGCATGGGACAATTATCGTTGACACCGAAGAAAGGCCTCCATGGGAATGAAAGTGAAGACGCAGAGCAAAAAAGTCAACAAAGCTTGGCTCAACCAGCATGTCAACGATCCTTATGTGAAGCTGGCAGCTCGAGACGGTTTTCGCTCGCGCGCCGCCTACAAACTCACAGAGATTGACGAGACGCTGGGCTTGATCCGACCGGGCCACTGCGTGGTCGATCTGGGTTCCGCGCCAGGCGCCTGGAGCCAGTACGCACGACGCCGGCTGAGCCCCAATGGCGCGGCGGTAGGCGCGCTGAACGGACACATCATTGCGCTGGACTTGTTGCCGATGGAGGCGGTGGAAGGGGTGCACTTTGTGTTGGGGGACTTTCGCGACGCCGGCGTGCTCACCGCGCTGGAGAGCGCGCTGAGCGAGCGCGGGATTGCGGCGGTCGATGTGGTGTTGTCCGACATGTCGCCCAATTTGTCGGGTATCGGTTCGGCCGACGCTGCGCGTATCACCGACCTCGTGGAGCTGGCAGTTGATTTCTCGGTGAACCACTTACGGCCCGATGGCGCGCTGGTGGTTAAGCTGTTTCATGGCGGCGCCTACGACGCGCTGGTGGCGCTGTTTCGCCAAACCTTTCGCACCGTCAAGGCAGTCAAGCCCAAGGCATCGCGTGACAAATCCTCGGAAACCTTTTTGGTCGGGCTGGGTCCGAAAGTTGTGTCGGTTAAGGCGCAATGTCCACTGGGAGCGCCCAAGTAAGTGACTATCCCCTTGATCGGTATTGACAAGTCAAAAATCACAGGGGGCAGGGCTTGAAAGTTTTAAGATCACTACCAACTGCTCTCTCGTGTCAATAAATTCATTTAGGAGTCTCCCTTGAACAACCAATGGTTTTCGAAAATTGCCGTGTGGGCGGTGATCGCCATGGTACTTTTCACTGTATTCAAACAGTTCGATGGCAAGGCCGCTTCTAGCGCAGGCACGGTTGCCTATTCCGAGTTTCTGGAACAGGTATACAACAAGCAGATCAGAACCGCCACCATCCGAGAGGGTCAGGGCGGCACAGAAATTTTTGCGACCACCCAAGACGATCGTCGCCTGCGCGTGACCGCCACTTACCTGGACCGTGGTCTGATTGGTGATCTGATCAGCAACGACGTGAAATTTGACGTGCAACCGCGCGAAGAAGGCTCGCTGCTCATGACGCTGTTGGTGAGTTGGGGCCCCATGCTGCTGTTGATTGGTGTCTGGATTTACTTCATGCGTCAGATGCAGGGCGGCGGCAAGGGCGGCGCCTTCAGCTTCGGGAAAAGCAAAGCGAAATTGCTTGACGAAAATAGCAACAACGTGACCTTTGACGACGTGGCCGGTTGCGACGAAGCCAAAGAAGAGGTGAAAGAGGTGGTGGACTTCCTGAAAGACCCATCGAAATTCCAAAAATTGGGTGGGCGAATCCCGCGCGGCTTGTTGCTGGTCGGACCACCGGGAACCGGTAAAACCTTGCTGGCCAAGGGCATTGCTGGCGAAGCCAAAGTACCGTTTTTCAGCATTTCTGGTTCGGACTTCGTTGAAATGTTTGTTGGTGTGGGCGCATCCCGTGTCCGCGACATGTTTGACAACGCCAAGAAAAACGCGCCTTGCATCATCTTTATTGATGAAATTGATGCGGTCGGTCGCCAACGGGGCGCAGGCTTGGGCGGTGGTAACGACGAGCGCGAGCAAACGCTGAACCAAATGCTGGTTGAGATGGACGGCTTTGACACCAACGTGGGTGTGATCGTGGTGGCTGCCACCAACCGGCCCGACATCTTGGATGCTGCTTTGTTGCGCCCAGGTCGCTTTGACCGACAGGTGTATGTGACGCTACCCGACATCCGCGGTCGCGAGCAGATCCTCAATGTCCACATGCGCAAGGTGCCGCTGGGTGTTGACGTCAATGCGTCCATCATCGCGCGTGGCACACCTGGCATGAGTGGTGCCGACTTGGCCAACCTCTGCAACGAAGCTGCTTTGATGGCCGCGCGTCGCAATGCGCGCACTGTTGAGATGCAAGACTTCGAGAAGGCGAAAGACAAAATCTTCATGGGCCCTGAGCGCAAGAGCATGGTGATGCCTGAGGAAGAGCGCCGCAACACTGCCTACCACGAGTCGGGACATGCGCTGATTGGCAAGCTGATGCCCAAGTGCGACCCAGTGCACAAGGTCACCATCATTCCGCGTGGCCGCGCTTTGGGCGTGACCATGAGCCTGCCGTCACAAGACCGTTACAGCTACGACAAAGACTACATGCTGAACCAAATCAGCATGCTGTTTGGAGGTCGCATCTCTGAAGAGGTGTTCATGAACCAAATGACCACTGGCGCCAGCAACGACTTTGAACGTGCGACATCGATCGCTCGCGACATGGTGACGCGCTATGGCATGACCGATGCGCTTGGACCAATGGTTTACGCAGAAAACGAGGGTGAGGTGTTCTTGGGCCGCTCGGTGACCAAAACCACCAACATGAGCGAGCAGACCATGCAAAAAGTTGATGGTGAGGTACGCCGCATCATCGACCAACAATACAAGGTGGCGCGCGAATTGATCGAAGGCAACAAAGACAAAATACACGCCATGGCCAAAGCATTGCTGGAGTGGGAAACCATTGATGCCGATCAGATTGATGACATCATGGCTGGCAAGCCACCGCGTCCACCCAAAGACTGGACGCCGCGCAACCCATCGGTTGGTGGCGGAAGCGGCGGTGGCGCTACAGTGGTAACACCCAACCCATCACCTGCTGCTGCCTGATCGGTTTTAACGCACACACATCACACGGGGCCTTGAGCCCCGTTGTGCTGTGTGGTGCATCTGACAAGCTCGCCCATGATCTGGACCACCACCCGCTTCGACATCGACCTTTCCCGACCCCAGGTGATGGGTATCGTCAATGTGACGCCCGACTCGTTCTCCGACGGCGGGCAGAGCGCCACCACCGCTTTGGCCATGAAGCACTGCGAGAGCCTGCTGCGCGACGGTGCGGACTTGCTGGACATTGGTGGTGAATCGACCCGCCCAGGGAGCTCACCACTCTCCCTGTCAGAGGAGCTGGAAAGGGTTTTGCCGGTGGTGGGCAGTGCCATTTCACTTGGCGTGCCGATCTCGGTCGACACGTACAAACCCGAGGTGATGCGCGCGGTGCTGGATTTGGGTGCTGATGTCATCAACGACATTTGGGCCTTGCGCCAAGGCGATGCACAGGACGTGGTGGCCAGCCATGCGCGCTGTGGTATTTGTCTGATGCACATGCACCGCGATCCGCAATCCATGCAGGTGGTGCCAATGGTCGGTGATGTGCTGGTGCCGGTGGCCGACTTTTTGCGCGATCGTGCGAACGCGCTGACAGCGCTGCTAGTGGATACGACCCGCATCGTGCTCGATCCAGGCATCGGATTTGGCAAGACGGTAGAACAGAATTTCATCCTGCGTGCACGGCAGTGCGAACTGCTGGTCCTGGGTTTTCCGTTGATGGCGGGCTGGTCGCGCAAGTCCTCGCTGGGTGCTGTTACCGGGCGCGCTGATCCAGCCCAGCGGGTGGCAGCAAGTGTCGCCGCTGCGGTGCTGGCGGTTGAGCGAGGCGCGCGGGTGGTGCGGGTGCACGACGTTGCAGCCACCGCAGACGCGCTGCGGGTTTGGCAAGCGGTGCAGCTTTGAAAGCGTCGCTTGCCATGGCTCTGAGCAACGAAGAAGCGCGGAATGGATTGGGTTGGCGCTGCCACATCATGCACAGCAACATTCATGCAAAACAGGTCTGGGCCCCTCAGCCTCAACAAGGATGAGCAGAAAACGGTGCTCGATTGGCTGCTGAAGATCGCCAACAAGAAACCGCCGCCAACCTCTGTTCACCTCGACCCGCACCCAGCTGGAGCGCTTGTCATGGGGGGTGCGAGAATGCGAGCCGAGCTCACGGTGGGCGTCACCGCTGCACACATACACACGCAGACGGCACAAAAAAATTACAGCGCGCCAGCGCAGCAGGACACAGGGCATGACCAGAAAATACTTCGGCACCGACGGCATTCGCGGTACGGTGGGGGTCGCGCCCATCACGCCCGACTTTGTGATGCATCTGGCGCATGCGGTGGGCCGCGTGCTCAAGCGCGCCGAGGCCCGCCCCACGGTGCTGATCGGCAAAGACACCCGCATATCTGGTTACATGCTGGAGTCGGCGCTGGAAAGCGGCTTCAACTCTGCTGGTGTTGACGTGGTGTTGCTGGGCCCGGTGCCCACACCTGCCGTGGCCTATTTGACACGCGCCCAGCGCGCCAGCCTGGGCGTTGTGATCAGCGCCAGCCACAACCCGTTTGACGACAACGGCATCAAATTTTTCAGCGCTCTGGGCACCAAGCTGCCCGACGCCTGGGAGCTGGCGGTGGAGGCTGCGCTGGAGGAAGCGCCGGTCTGGGCCGACTCGGCCAACCTCGGGAAAACGCGTCGCATGGAAGACGCAGCCGGTCGCTACATCGAATTTTGCAAGAGCACCTGCTCGCATCTGTTCACACTCAAAGGGTTGAGGATTGTGGTGGATGGCGCTAATGGTGCTGGCTACCACATTGCGCCCGATGTGTTTCATGAGCTGGGTGCCGAGGTGGTGACGATCGGCTGCGAGCCCAACGGTTTGAATATCAACCAGGGCGTGGGCGCCACACACCCCGAGGCGCTGGTGGCAGCCGTGAAGGAAAACGGTGCCGACTACGGCGTGGCACTTGATGGCGATGCCGACCGCTTGCAAATGGTGGACGCCAGCGGGCGCTTGTTCAACGGCGACGAACTGCTGTACCTGATGGCGGCCGATCGCATCGCGCGCGACATCGACGTGCCCGGCGTGGTGGGTACGCTCATGACCAACATGGCAGTTGAGCTCGCGCTCAAAACCAAAGGCGTGAAGTTTGTGCGCGCCAAGGTAGGCGACCGTTACGTGCTCGAAGAACTGGACCGCCACGGCTGGACGCTGGGCGGCGAGGGTTCGGGCCATCTGCTGGTGCTGGACCGTCACACCACCGGCGACGGCCTGGTGTCTGCGCTTCAGGTGCTGCAAGCCTGTGTCGGCAGCGGCAAAACCATGGCGCAGCTGCTGGCCGATGTGACGCTGTTTCCGCAGACGTTGATCAATGTGCGGCTGCAACCGGGGCAAGTCTGGAAGACCAACACCCGGCTGTCGACCGAGACCAAGGCGGTCGAGGCCGAGCTGGGCAATCGTGGTCGGGTGCTGATCCGCGCCAGCGGCACCGAGCCTTTGCTGCGGATCATGGTGGAGGCGAGTGACGCCGCGCAGGCCCAGGGCTGCGCCGAGCGGCTGGTGGCTGCGGTGAAGGCAGGCGTCTGATGGCGGCGGCTTTTGCGGTGCGCCGCGCCAACTACGCAGACGCTGGCGATGCGGTGGCGTTGGTTGGGTTGCTGGACGCCTACGCAAGTGATCCAGCGGGTGGTGGCGAGCCGCTGAGCGATTTCGCCAAAGCGAATCTGGTGCGAGAGCTGGCGGCGCGGCCGCAGGCCTACAGCGTGATCGCGTTTGACGGTGAGCAGCCTGTGGGTCTGGTGAATTGCATCGAAGGCTTCTCCACCTTCGCTTGCCGACCGCTGGTCAATGTGCACGACGTGGCTGTTCTCACCAGCCACCGGGGACGCGGGATTGCCGAGCAAATGCTGCGCGAGGCCGAGCGCATCGCCATCGAGCGCGGTGCGGTGAAGATGACGCTGGAGGTGCTCTCGGGCAATGCGCCAGCGACGAAGCTTTACCAGCGTATCGGTTATGTCGGCTACCAGCTCGATCCGGCCATGGGTTCAGCCGGTTTTCTGCAGAAGCGGCTTTGACAGATCCGGGCTGACCACTCAATAGAGCAGGTACGGTTTGCGTTCCTCGATCCATGCCGCCTCATCCGGCTGCGTGATTGCGTCGAGATCGATGGGCAATGCAGCAGCGTCGTCGACCCAACCGCGCAGTGCAGGTCCGCCGTTGATGAAGTCGATCGCCAGCCGGTCGTGCTGATATTCGTAGCCGAAGTCGCGCCACAACGGGTAGTCGGGTGCTTGCAACCGGAGCGCCTTGAAGGCCAGCGCTTGCAGCCGCCACGGCTGAAAAGCCGCGTGTTTGTAATGCGTGGGGTCTTCGACGTGAATCTGCAGGCCGCTGCACAACAGGCCCACATGCTTGTGAAACGTCGGCTCGAAATAGCAGGGGCGCAGCACGCAGCCGCGCAACCACAGCGGCGCCAAGCGCTGCATGTCGGCCAGCAGGCGAATGCTGTCGATGTCGGGTGCGCCGAACAGTTCCAGCGGCCGGGTTGTGCCTCGGCCTTCGCTGAGCGTGGTGCCTTCGAGCATCACCGTGCCGGCGTAGGCGCGCGCCATGCTCAGGTTGGCGGCGTTCGGGCTGGGGTTGACCCAGCTGCGCTCGGGTGGCCAGCCAAAACCGGGCGCTGCGTCGGGTGCCCAGCCTGCCATGGGTATCACGCGGTAGTCCAGCTGGAGTTTGAGCAGAGCGATGAACCAGTGGCCGAGCTCGCCCATGGTCATGCCGTGGCGCATCGGCATAGGGCCAGCACCGACAAAGCTCTCCCAGCCAAGGCACAGCTTGAGCCCCTCGACCAGCCGGCCCGCCGGATTGGGCCGGTCCAGCACCCAGACCGACTTACCGTGCTGCGCGGCGGCCTCCAGCACATAGCGCAGCGTGGTGATGAAGGTGTAGATGCGGCAGCCGAGGTCTTGCAGATCGACCAGCAGCACATCGAAGGTCTCCAGCATGGCCGGGGTCGGGCGGCGCACGGTGCCGTATAGGCTGAACACTGGAATGCGGTGTTGCGGGTCGAGGTAGTCGGGCGACTCGACCATGTTGTCCTGCTTGTCGCCACGCAGACCGTGCTGCGGGCCGAAGGCGGCCGCAAGCCGCACCTCGGGCAGGGCGGCCAGGGTGTCCAGACTGTGGCTCAGATCGCGGGTCACCGAGGCCGGGTGAGCGAGCAGGGCGACGCGGCGGCCTGCGAGTGGCGCGCGCAAGCTGGGGTCTTCGAGCAGGCGTTCGATGCCGAGTTTCATGGCGGTCATTTCTTGGGAAGCACAAGGCGCAGGGTGCGACCAGCAGGGTGATGAAAATCGGGTCGCTCGCAGGGGTGCTGCAGCGCCCAGAAGCTGAGTTGGCCGGTGGCCTCCTCCATGACCGCACTCAGGCCAATGCACAGAGGGGTACCGCGCGGGGGCAAGGCGCTCCAGGGCAGCAGGGCGGTGAGTGTCAGCTGTTCGCAGCTCGCGTGGCGTTGGATTGCCGGTTGCATCGTGATGTCAATGTCTGGGTGGGTTCGCACGCGTTCACTGGCAAAGCTGTACATCGCCCATTGGCCCGACGGCGAAAAGTTGAACTCGCGGTAGGCCGAATCACCTTCCACCGCCAGGAAGGCTTCCAGGCAGGTGTTGCGCCACAAGCCATCGGTCGGACCGCGCAACTGTGTGGCGGGTGGAATGCGCAGCGTCGTGCAGTGACCAGCCACCTCATATACCAACTGCAAACCGATGCTGGTCACGCTCACCGCCACCGACAGAACCAAGGGCACGCCCACCGGGGTGGCCGCATGGCATTGCAGCTGGAGGGTTGTGCTTGTCTTGGGTGGGCTCACAACCCGGTATTGTCTCAGGCCAAAGTCCCACCGCTCAAAGGCCGGCGTGGTTGGCGCGCTTCATCAGAGCCTTGGCGGTTTCCTTGCGCTCGCTGTTGCGATCCACCCGATACGGCGACATATCGCGCGTCAGCCAGGTGAACTTCACCAGCTGTTCCAGCACATCCACCACCCGGTCCAGGCAGGCCGAGGGTGTGATGCGGTCGCGCTCGTCGAATTCTTGAAAAGCCTTGGCAATCGAGGACTGATTCGGGATGGTCAGCATCCGAATCAGCATCAGCATCAGCATCGAGCGCCCCAGGACACGCATCTGATTGGCCGCGTTAAACGACTGCGATCCCCCGAACACCTGCATCAGCGCCAGTGTCTCCCTCTGGGTGGGACGCTGCGCGACCGAGGCAAGCGGTGTCCAGTCGATCTGGGTTTTCATGATGCCGAGGGCATGGCGCTGTGCCGCTGCGGCGAGCACCACACCATGCCGTCGGCCCAGGCCGCCAGCTCGCGCAACTCGACCACCTTGGGGTGCGTGTCAGGCGCGTCGTCTGGCAGCGGCAGGCAGTTGGGGTTGAACACACGGGTCTCGGCACCCGTGGCCTGCAGCAGGCACACCGACTTCTCCACCAGCAGCCGATTGAAGGAGCGCTCACCCAAGGAGCCGCCAAGCAGCAGGATGCACAGCGCGTGAGTGGACAACCCATGTGGGTGCAGGCGTTGCACATTTGGTGCCTGAAAGTGCTCGATGGCGATGGGGGGTAAGTCCGTGTGCAGGCGGAGCCCGTTGCCTTTATGTCTGGCTGATTCGCTCACCGTCGTCCGTTGTGAAAGCGTCGGCGGGTCGCCGGGCGTTGAGCAGGGCCACCAGCGACAGCATCACCGGGACTTCCACCAGCACGCCGACCACAGTGGCCAGCGCGGCGCCCGAGTGCAGGCCAAACAGCGAAATGGCCACAGCCACCGCGAGCTCGAAGAAGTTGGATGTGCCAATCAAGCAGGCCGGCGCGGCAATGTTGTGTGGCAGCTTGAGCCAGCGTGCGCCGGCGTAGCTCAGGGCAAAAATGCCGTATGTCTGGATCAGCAGCGGCACGGCGATCAGCGCAATTACGAACGGCTGGGCGACGATGGTTTGCGCCTGGAAACCAAACAGCAGCACCACGGTGAAAATCAAACCCACAACCGAGCACGGCTTGAGCAGCGCCACGAAGGTCGCCACCGCGGCGTCGCCACTGCGACGGCGAATCCACTGCCGGGTGAGCAAGCCCGCCACCAGCGGCAGCACCACGTACAGCGCGGTGGACAGCAGCAGGGTTTGCCACGGCACGGTGAGGTCGGTGATGCCGAGCAGGAGGGCTGCGATCGGCGCGAAGGCAAACACCATGATGAGGTCGTTCACCGACACCTGCACCAGTGTGTAGTTGGGGTCGCCCTTGGCGAGCTGGCTCCAGACGAAAACCATCGCGGTGCAGGGCGCCACACCGAGCAAAATCATGCCGGCGATGTACTCGTTGGCCGACTGCGGGTCGACCCAGGGCGCAAACAGATAGCGAAAAAAAAGCACGCCGAGCGCGGCCATGGTGAACGGCTTGATCAGCCAGTTGATGACCACGGTGAGCACCAGGCCCTGCGGGCGCTTGCCGACGTCGCGCACGGCAGCGAAGTCGATCTGGATCATCATCGGGTAAATCATCACCCAGATCAGCACCGCCACGACCAGGTTGACGTGGGCAAACTCGATGCCAGCGATCACCTCAAAGCTGGCTGGCGTGAGCAGGCCCAGCCCGACGCCCGCCAGGATGCCCAGGCCGACCCAGACGCTCAGGTAGCGCTCAAACAGTCCCATATGGCAGCGTGCTCAGACCGCGGTGGGGTGTTCGTGGCCGAATTTCTGCGGCCCGTGGGTAAGTGCCATGCGGCTGAGCTTGTCGATGGGCAGGCACAGGAGCAGCGAGATGCGGCGCGACAACACGCTGAGCGTGTTGGTCAACGCGCGGTGAATCTTCGCCTCGTTGCCGATCACAGCAGCCGGGTCTGCCACGCCCCAGTGTTCCGAAATAGGCTGACTGGGCCAGGCCGGGCATACCTTCGCTGCAGCCTGATCGCAAGCGGTGAAAACGAAGTCCATTACCGGTGCGTCGGGCAAGGCGAACTCGTCCCAGCTTGTGCTGCGCAGGCTGTCGGTTTTGTGGTGGTTGCGTTGCAGCAGTTCCAGTGCGCGCGGGTTGACTGCACCGACGGCGTGACTGCTCGCGCTGAGGGCGCAAAAGCGCTCAGCTGAGTGCGCGTTGAGGATGGCCTCGGCCAAGATGCTGCGCGCCGAATTGCCTGTACGCAGGCAGAGCACGTGGTAAATGTTGGGGGTCTTCATAAAAGCATCCTTTGCCCGGGGGTGAAGGTTGTTCGCTCAGGTATTTTGGGCCGTGCGGCTGGGCAGAGCCATTTGGGTGGGCAGCGCCAAGGTCAGCATCCAGCACACCAGCAGCATCAGCGCCGAGCCCACCAACGCACAGAGCAATCCGCCCCACTGGTACAACAGGCCCGACATCAGCGTGCCGAAAAAGCGACCCAGCGCATTGGCGGCGTAGTAAAAGCCCACGTCCTCGGCGGCTTTTTCGCTGCCGGCATAGGCCAGGATCAGGTAGGAGTGCACCGAAGAGTTGACCGCGAAGGCAAAGCCAAACAGGCTCAGGCCACCGACCACCCACCATTGGAGGTTGGGCACGTCCTGCCACACCACGATGGCGATGGCCACCGGGATCAGCGCCAGCACCAGTGACCAGGTGCGCGCGGCCGGCACCTCGGTGCTCAGGCCATCTGGGCTGCGTCTGACGAGGTTGGGGGCGAGAGCCTGCACCAGGCCATAGCCGATCGTCCAGGCGGCGAGAAAGCCGCCGACCATCGTGAAGTTCCAGCCCTGCGAATACAGAAATACCGGCACCCCGACCACGAACCAGACATCGCGTGCGCCGAACAGCGCCACGCGCGCGGCGGCCAGCTGGTTGATGCCTTCGCTCTTGGCAAACAGCTCCTTGGCCGATTTTGATGCCTTGCTCTTGCCCATGAGTGGTGGCACCGACAGCACCACGCCCGCGAGCACCAGCAGCAACAGGCCTGCCATGGACCAAAGCGCGTGCTGAAAGCCCAGCGCCTGCAGCAACAAGCCGCCGAGGAAGAAACCGACGCCCTTCATGGCGTTCTTGCTGCCGGTGAACCAAGCCACCCATTTGAAGAGCTGGTTGTTGCCTTGGTCCTGCGCTTTGGCTTGGGCCTGCGTGAGCTTGATGGCCGACTTGCTGGCGGTTTTGGTCAGGTCCTTGGCCACGCCGCAGATGCCCTGCGCCACCACCACCCAAGCCACCGACATCGCCGCCGTCCAGGCTGGATTGAGCAGCGAGAGCAGGGTGAAGCCTGTGATCTGTGTGACCAACCCCACGCTCAGCATGCGCTGGATGCCGTAGCGCGTGGCCAGCCAGCCGCCGATCAGGTTGGCCAGGACGCCAGCCGCCTCGTACAACAGAAACAGAAAAGCCAGCGTGAACGGCGAATAGCCCAGTTTGTAAAAATGCAGCAGCACCAGCATGCGCAGCGCGCCGTCGGTGAGGGTAAAGCCCCAGTACGCAGCCGTGACGATGGCGTAGTTGCGCACCGCGCGGCTGGCGGCGGCCGAGGGGGACGGGGTCGCTGCCGACATCAGATACCAACCGAATTCATATGGCAGGCCAGGTCAACCATGCGGGTGGCGTAGCCCATTTCGTTGTCGTACCAGGCGTAGACCTTGAGCAAGGTGCCATCAGCCACCAGGGTCGACAAACCGTCCACGATGGCGCTGCGCGTGTCGCGCGCGTAATCGGCGCTCACCAGCGGGCGGTTTTCAAAACCCAGGATGCCTGCCAGTGGCCCGTTGGCGGCGGCTTCAAACAGCGCGTTGACTTCTTCGGCCGTTGTGGCGCGGTTGAGTTCAAACACGCAGTCGGTCAGCGAGGCGTTGAGCGCGGGCACGCGCACCGCGTGGCCATTGAGCTTGCCCTTGAGTTCGGGGTAAATCAGCGCGATGGCGGTGGCACTGCCGGTGGTCGTAGGCGCCATGTTCACCATCGCGCTGCGAGCGCGGCGCAGGTCTTTGTGCGGCGCGTCCACCACCAGGTTGGTGTTGGTCGGGTTGTGCAGTGTGGTGATCTGGCCGTGGCGGATACCGATCGCCTCGTGCACCACCTTCACCACGGGCGCCAAGCAGTTGGTGGTGCAGCTGGCGGCGGTGACGATGCGATCGCGCGCTGGGTTGTAAAGCTGCTCGTTGACGCCGACCACGATGTTGAGAACGTCGCCGACTTTGACCGGCGCCGCCACGATCACGCGCTTGGCACCACGGTCCAGGTGGCCCTGCAGGGTCTCGGGCGTGAGGAACTTGCCGGTGCATTCGAGCACCACATCCACACCCAGCTCGCCCCAGGGAATTTCTGCGGCGGTGGCGTGTTCGCTGAATGACAGGCGCTGGTCGTTGATGCGGATCGCATCAGTGCCTTCGGCGTGAATGTCGGCTCGCCACTTGCCTTGCACCGTGTCAAAGGCCAGCAGGTGGGCGATGGCTGGGGCACCACCTTTGATTTCGTTGAGGTGCACCACCGCCAAGCGGTTGCCGCCGCGCGGGTCGATGGCTTCGCGTTCGATGGCCCCGCAGGCCGCGCGCAGGGCCAAGCGCCCCACGCGTCCCATGCCGTTGATGCCGACTTTCATGGTTCTGAGTACTTTCTTTGTATTTCAACAATTGTTGAATGGTAGCGGTGCTGGATGAAGGATTGATGACATTTGGTTCAGGTTCATCGCGGGCCACGCCAGGGTCAGCCGAAGCAACCACCTGCCTTCACTGGCGGGTCTTGCAGCACCCCATTTGGACTTTGGGTCAGATTCAGCAACCAGAGAAGCTGGCGTTGGAAGCGACCTCGCAGGCCTGACCACCGCAGCAGTGTTCAGTGAGGTAGCCGAGCAGCGCGTTCATGCGGTCAAACTGCGCTCGGTAGATCAGGTGGCGGCCCTGCGGCATAGCGCTCACCAGATCGGCGTTTGCGAGTTCCTTGAGGTGAAAGGAAAGCGCGCTTGGCGACGAGCCCAGTTGCTCGGCCATGACGCCAGGCGTCAGTCCTTGCGGGCCAGCGACCACCAGCGCACGAAAAGCCCGCATGCGCTGCACATGGGCCAGCGCGGCCAAGGCCCGCAGGGTCTGGGCTTCAGGTGACGAGGTGTTTTCCATATTTCAATATTACTTGAAATATGGAATTTTCAGGACAAGAAATGGGGTGCGCTGGAAAAAGATTCGTCCATTTCCCCAGCAACATGTTGTTCCTGCCTCAATACCGCTCGGGCACGATGATGTCGTGCGGTACCGGCTGGCGCAGGTAGTCGGGGTTGCGCACCCGCGCTGGCAGCACCACTTCGGGCCGGGTCACCTCGTGGTAAGCGAACTGCTCAAGCAGGTGGGCAATGCAGTTGAGCCGCGCCTTTTTCTTGTCCACCGCCTGCACCACCCACCATGGCGCTTCAGGGATGTGGGTGCGCTCCAGCATGGTCTCCTTGGCTTGCGTGTAGTCCTCCCAGCGGCGCCGACTCTCCAGGTCCATCGGGCTGAGCTTCCACTGCTTGAGCGGATCGTGGATGCGGCCAAGAAAGCGCAGGTGTTGCTCGTCATCGGTAATCGAAAACCAGTACTTGATCAACCGGATGCCGCTGCGCACCAGCATGCGCTCGAACTCGGGCACCGAGCGGAAAAACTCCTCGTACTCGTCGTCAGAACAGAAACCCATCACCCGTTCCACACCGGCGCGGTTGTACCAGCTGCGGTCAAACAACACCATCTCGCCGGCTGCAGGCAGTTGCGAGGCGTAGCGCTGGAAGTACCACTGGGTGCGCTCGCGGTCGTTGGGGGCGGGAAGGGCCACCACACGGCAGATGCGCGGGTTCAGGCGCTGGGTGATGCGCTTGATCACACCGCCCTTGCCAGCCGCGTCGCGCCCTTCGAACAAGATCACCACCTTCTGTTTCTCGTTCGCCACCCAGTCTTGCAGCTTGACCAGCTCGCCCTGCAGCCGAAACAGCTCGCGGAAGTAGGTCAGTCGGGCCTGTTTGTCTGTGGCGCTGCCCGCGCTATCCAGTCCATCGAGGCGGTCTGTCGGATCGCGGTCATCGATCTCCAACTCCAACTCTTCGTCGTAACTGTCCAGCAGATCGCGCTCGATGCGCTGGACCAGTTCTTCGTGGCTGTTGTTCATGACAGGGCGGGCGTGAAAGGGAACGTGAGCATAGGCCTGCTGTGTGACGAAAACGTGTCAATGCAGGTTCTTTGAAGCCTATTGCATGTCGCCAAAACGTCACGTGAACGCCATGGCGATGTCACACCCACTTCGCACACTAACTGCAACCCGCAAACACCCGCCAGAGAAGTCTCGCCATGATTGAACTGTCCGCCCCTGCGCCCGGCCTGTCGCCGGTCGCGTTGCCCACAAGATCGCTTCATCCGGGATTTGATACCCGGCTTGTGCCGACGGGCACCCCGAGCCCGCAGCCCAACACGGGCCACGGCATTACCGTGGGCTGGGCGCTCCATCTGGACGAGGTCCGCGAGGCCCAGCGCCTGAGGTATGCGGTCTTCGCCCGTGAAATGGGCGCCACCCTGCCCAACACCCTTCCTGGCCACGATGTGGACCTGTTCGACGATTTCTGTGAGCACCTGCTGGTGCGCGACATCGCCAGTTGCGAGGTGATCGGCACCTACCGGGTGCTCACGCCAGCCCAGGCACGCCGGGTCGGCAGTACCTACAGCGATACCGAGTTCGACCTCACCCGGCTGCGTCACATGCGCGATCGCATGCTGGAGCTGGGCCGCAGCTGCGTGCACCGCGACCACCGCCAAGGTGGCGTGATCATGGCGCTGTGGGGCGCCCTGGGCGAATTCATGGTGCGCAACAACCTCGACACCACCATCGGCTGCGCCAGCATCCCGATGAACGCCCCGGGCGTGGTCGGCGCAGGCCACGCAGCGGCCAGCATCTGGCGCCAAGTGCGGCAAAAGCACCTGGCCTCGATCGAGTTTCACGTGCGCCCCCGGTTGCCGTTGCCCATTGAGCAGCTCGACGACTCGCTCGATGTGGAGCCGCCAGCGCTGATCAAAGGCTATCTTCGGCTCGGTTCCAAGGTCTTGGGCCCGCCAGCTTGGGACCCGCAGTTCAACGCCGCCGACCTGCCGCTGATGATGCGACTGGCCGATCTGCCGACGCGCTACCGCAAGCACTTCC
>Ga0105055_10003584_pt1 | contig 23351 bp, 14 predicted proteins | sample BON03_FD_78090 | JGI IMG/M metagenome (GOLD analysis project Ga0105055, IMG submission 78090) | Freshwater microbial communities from Lake Bonney liftoff mats and glacier meltwater in Antarctica - BON-03 | ecosystem: Environmental > Aquatic > Freshwater > Ice > Glacier meltwater | place: Lake...
TCCACCATTTATTGTAATAATAAACAACAACAAAAATCGATTTTTTTAAAACTACTAGTAGTGGATAAAAGCCATCAAATGCTAATTTCTTAATAAACAAGAGTATCTTGTTGAAAGAAAAGAGCCTGATAATAAAAAATAAAAAAAATAATAATAAGGATCTGGAGAAAAAGGCTTCAAAATTTGATTTTCAAATTGACCCCCATTCAATGTAGACCCTAATTCGAGCACCAGTCGATTGTCCTAGTAAACGATGCAGCGTCGATATACAGGTGTGGCTTTGAATAAAAAGGAAAACAAATGGAGAGCTCGGTATTGCAAGTATGTATTTGAAATGTGTTTTATGCTTTATTAAATGTTTGATAGGAGTGATGGAGAACGCGTATGGCTCAAAGAGATGTTCGAAACAGATGAAGAGGCCGCGCGGGCGTATGATGCTGCAGTACTGAAGGATGGACTTGACGCGCAACCACTCAACTTTGCCACTCGGGATCTATCCAAGCCAATAATTGCTCCACCAGCTGAAAAAGTGACCAAAACAAAACCGAAAGTTGTAAAAACAGTTGCCAAAACAGTTGCAAAAACAGTTGAACCAAAGAAAACCAACACATTGAACATAGCTCCAATACCTCTTGATCCTGAGGATCCTACATTCGGCTATGTCAATGGAATAAAGAACTCGTGTGTGCAATCAATTGCATCTCTTATTCCCGTTTGCAAAAAACATGCAGGTTTCGAAAGATACTACAAAGAAATATTTAACACCGCAAAAAAAGATTGGGCATCTACTTCCTCTGTGAAGACCACTTCTTCAGATCCTAGACTGTATGCCATTGATTGTGAGATGGTTCTCACCCAAAAAATAGATTGCAACAAGAAAACGAATCCAGTGTCGACCTTGGCTCGCTTGAGTTTGCTGGAGATATTTGTACAGACGGATGGAACGTTTACCAGTAGCGTCGTACTTGATGAATATTTGAAAATTCCTGATGATTTGGTTGTTGTTGATTATCTTACTCATGTTAGTGGCGTCACTGAGGAAATGTTACTCGCTTCCGAAATATCCCATGACGATATTCGTGCTGCATTTTTATCACTGGTGAATTCTCATGACATTCTTATTGGTCACTCCCTGTGGTCCGATTACTCGGCGTTACACATTACCCATGAGAACTTTGTGGATACAGCTTGTCTATGTGAGATTCGAGGTCTGGAGACTCTGACGTTGTCATTGAAAGATGCTGCTTCAGCAGTATTGCAAGATGAAAAAGAGTTTGAACAGTTTCAAAAAGCAGGAGATAGTCATGATAGTGTTGCTGACGCAGAGTGGGCTCTACGGGTGCTCCTACGACTGCTGCAACTAGCATCTGCCGGCACAATTGTTATTCCTTTGATATTCCAACAAGTGCCAGAGCGATTCAAATCTCGTTTAACGTTTCATGTGATTCCTTCGGGGAACACTGAAGCTTCTGTGGATGCCGTGCTCAAAGGTAGTACAGGCGATTCAACTTCCGCTGGGTATCAAATTCAACCTATTCGATGGCATGTGAGAAGGGATGGATCTATGACAGGATCTTGTCTTGTTGAATTCCCTCATTCTCATGCAGCAAAAAAAGTATTCGATGGTTTATCAGTCGTTCAATCAGGATGTGGTGGGTATCCTAATTCCGATCCCTGCTACATTGATGGTTGGCCTGATAGGCAAAGCATGCCCAGAAAGTTAGTCCATATAGAGATGGTAGAGAAACCAGGTCAAAAACGAAAACGAAGCTCAACAGAATGCTGTGAAGTGATTTCCTACTTTCCAACGCCGCTTCGGTACAAGAAGACAATGGAGATTAAATCCCATTTAGTAGGTAAAGTTATGGGACCCTCTGGTAGGAAAGTCTTGCTAATTCAACAGACTAGTGGAGCTAGAGTTTTAATCACACGGCAACCTGATACGAAAAGCAAAGATAAAAAACTTCGAGAGACAGGCGAATTGGAGATATCGGCAGATCGCAAGGAGAAAATGGTGACTGCTTCAGAACTAATTCATCAAGCATTTAAAAACAAACTCAAGGTATAAATAATGGTTTATTATTTTATCAATCAAGTAGCTTCACTAATTGAATAAAAATTACCTTTGCTTAGTTTCCCACTGTTCATCTACATAGTATGGCGCATTTTCCTGTGGCGGTAATTGCACTCCTTGTATAGCGTCTGCTATTTTCTCTGCGAGCATAATAGTAGGTGCATTGAGATTACCGCTTGTCATGGACGGCATGATTGAAGCATCGACTACTCGAAGACCCTGTAGCCCAGTGACAAGACCTTCCTCATTTACAACTTTACCCATTGCACAAGTACAACTCAAATGATAAGCACTATGACTCGAGCTCCGTACCCAGCTATCAATCTCCTCGTCGCTTGCCCTGGCAATATCCGAGGAGACTTGCTTATGGGAAGGGGCGAATCTATCTGATTTGTATTTGGCAAATGCCGGTTGTTGAACTAACTCGTCACTTAAACGAACCGCATTCCGCATATCTCTGATATCCTTTTCAGTGGTTAAAAACTGAGGATCAATTATTGGGGCGATTTTTGGATTTGAGCTTGCCAATGTTATTGAGCCTCGGCTTGTCGGTCGTAACGTGCCTACGTGCAGCTGAAATCCATGTTGAGGCAAAAAATCAAGTTGACCAACAACACATCCTGGAATGAAATGAATTTGAACATCTGGATGTTTAATTCCAGCATCGGATCTAAAAAACGCGCCTGTTTCAAATTGATTACTGGCGCCGATTCCAGAACCATTCAAAAACCATTGAGCACCAACAGCTACTCGTTTATGCAGATGACGTATCGTCCAAGCAGCAACAGGATACAGTGAAACCGGTAATTTTGAAAGGTATTGGAGATATACTTCTAAATGATCTTGCAAATTGGCACCCACGTGTGGGTTATGTAGAACATTATGATGAATTCCATGTTTCTGAAGCTCCTTTTGGTCTCCTACACCAGAAAGCATCAAAAGATGAGGCGATCCTACCGCACCGAGACTAAGAATCACTTCCTTCTTTGCTCGCATTTCAAACACTTCGCCCGTCGTCGTATCCTCACACTCTATCCCAACAGCTCTTCCTTGTTCAAATATCACACGTCGACATAAAGTACTGGTTTTAACTTCAAGATCTCGTTTAGGATCGTTCATTGCAGGATGCAAATAAGCAGTTGCAGCACTGCATCGAACACCGCTTTTCTTATCGATGGTCATGTCGAATGGACCAAACCCTTCTTGGTTGTAGCCATTTGTATCATGCGTGTATTTGTACCCTGCATCCAATCCTGATTGTTCCAAAGCATCAAACAACTCATTCGTTCGCGTGCCGCGTGCGTAGCTAGTGACTTGCAATGGGCCATCACGTCCTCGATACTTATTGTCTTTCTTTTCCTCATCGGACTCGCCTCTGCCATCAAATGTTTGGGCTTTTTTAAAATACGGAAGTACATTTTTATACCCCCACCCTTTCACACCTTGTTCCTTTTCCCATCGCTCATAGTCCTCAGGATGCCCTCGAACGTAAACCATCGCATTGATTGACGACGAACCTCCTAGTACTTTACCCCTAGGTTGGTGAAGCAACCTATTGTTCAGACCTGGTTGTGAATTTGTGTGGTAGTCCCAATTGTACCGGGCATCGGCAACACTGTAGGTAAGAGCTGCAGGCATTTGTAACGTCCAAGAATCTAGTCGATTGATGTCTTTTTTACCAGCTTCAATGACACAAACACTGTGACTCTTTGATAGTCTATTAGCAAGCACGCATCCAGCTGAGCCTGCGCCGACTACAAGGTAGTCTACTGTCTTGATGAGTCGTTTCTGCATATCCTTTTTAACGTTATGTTGTCCTTCCAATTTATACAAACACGAGGTTTTTCGTGTTATTAGGCTGTTACTACCATCGATTAGGATTATCTATACAGAAGGTACCTCCTTTTTTTCATTCGAATCATTTGAACCATTTCGATGGATATGACAATTCATCGGACTCAATGAGAGCTTCAACTAGCAAAAAGGAATTCATTTCTAAATTTAAGTTTCGAATGAGGCTCTAAAGACACCCTACAATGAAAGCAATGCAACATGAAAAACACGTTCATTCACTATTCAAATTCTGCACGGTTTTGGCAATGAATTGATGCATAACCAAAGCACGAGCCTGGAAATCATCATCGGGAGTATCATCCTCCATAAAATTAGATTCAGCTATATCATATGCTCGTAGCAACAAATGACATAGTATCCTATGGTCTTCTGCTTCTGCATGCGTTTCCGGCTGCTGTTCGAGGGCTCGTATGTACAATTTCTGTGCTCCTTCGAGGTCATCTACTTCCAATCTTTCTGCTATATGATACAGGGATAGCACTAAACGAGGATTGTATCCAATGGACTCACGGAAGTTATTTGTGGCTTCAATGTGATTCCCCAGTTGAGTGTACAGGTACCCAGTCAGAAAATACAAATCGCCTAATTTCTTCGTACCCATCTTATTCTCTGATTCCTTTGATTTTAGTCCGTTCTTTATTCCCTTTTTGCAAATATGAAGCGACTTCAGCAAATATTGTTTCTGTAGTTGAAGTGCATCCCAAAGTTTACTACGACAACTCAATAGTGAAGCCAATTCCAAATGAATCGTTACTTCTGAACCATCCATAACCTGTTCTAGCAATACAATGGAAGAATCCAGCTTTTCAAGATTGTCTTTGATGGAGTTCCAATGTTCATCACCGTTTTCACAGTACAGTAATTGCTTGGTATTCCTGAAATCCATTGCTAACGCCCTCGCTAAAAATATCTTCGGCTCACAAGCCTGGGGACACATTGATGAAACCCTCCTGATTAACTCGATACCAGATTTTTTATTATTATTGCACAGCAGGAAGCCCAAAGTCGTCATTCCAATGCACCATGCAGAACTGTAGTAATGAACATCGCGTCGTTTAGAGTCTTCCAACTTGTTCTTCTTCAAAACCACTCTCAACATATTTTCAGCTATGCCTTCCGTCTTTTCAATCGATGATGTTCCATTAAAGTCAAGTAAGAAACGAGCAAAATGCACCAACACGAAATCGTTTTTCGGATCTTCTTCATAAGCTATTCTGAACAGTTTACTAGCTTCCGATCGATTCCCTAAATTGGCCTCCACTATAGCCAAAATCCATTTAGTGTCGGTATTCCCTGGCGCTTCTTTGAGGGCCAATAACAAGTGCTTTCTTGCTGTATCATACTCTTTGCATTCAATGGCACATTTACCAAGTGAATGGATCAAACCAACATCAATGGAAATTCTTGCAGCTTTACAATAATAGTTTAATGCTGTTTTTCGACAGGATTGTTTAATGGAGTTCCTCGCTTTCATTTCGTTAAAATCTGCAAATCGTTCAAAACTTATCTTGCGTTGCAAATCCGTAGTTGCCATACCAAATGCTTTCTCATACAAACTTTCCGCCTTAATTTCGGACTTGGCCACTTTGGCGCAATATTCAGCATATGAAAGCACCAATGTAAAATTCTCCGGTTCAATCATGCTTGCCTTGGAGAAAAGAATATCTGCTCTTTTTATATCCTCTTGATTGGAACTATTCGAAAGCAACTGTGCCAAAGCCACCATCGATGGAAAATGAGATGGGTTTGCACTTAACGCTCGATCAAACGCCTTAACTGCTTGTTCCATGTCTTTTTTCACTGCAAACTGAAGCCTCCCGAGTTCGAAAGCAGCATCAACATACAACGGATCTAATTGTGAAGCCCGTTGGAAACTTTGCAATGCTTCATGGTGAAATTCTTGAACTGAATTTTGATAAATACCTACTTGAACCAAAACCTTTGAACGCACGTCTTTCGGTGCATTGCTATTTCTAGCTACTAACCTTGCTCTATCGAAATACTCTGCTGCTGCTTTGCAATCTTTTTCATCTTCAGACCCTGCTAACAACACAGCGTAGCCCAGTAATGCATCAATGCTACTCTTGTCATGCACCAGCGCTTGAAGATAATATTCTCGAGCACCATTTCTATCTCGTAGTTTATGAAGAAACGTTCCGTACTTTGTTAATACATTTGAAGATGTTGGATGTTTCTGAATCGCCTGATGAAATATTGTTTTAGCTGCAGTGAAATCAGATTTAGTCACTGCGATTTCCGCTAATTTACAAAGAATCTCTGCCCTTGAACTATCTGTGCATGAACGTTCACTTAATGCACTTTCAAGCAGATTTCGCGCCTTTTCAATTCTTTCATCTTGAATTTTAGTCTCTTGGGTTTTATTCGAATTCAAGGAAGGCCAATAGGAGCCGGATTTAGAGTATGACAACGTTGAAGACGCTTTGCAATTATCTAAAATAAGAGATGCATAACCCAGAAAGAGCAAAGGATCGACGGTTTGAATATCATGAAGTGCACGTAGGTACTCCTCTTCTGTGTTACAAACAACTTTATTCGAGCTTCGTACTGGAGTTTTTGTTTCTATATTCTTTTCTTCTTTCTTGTCACGATTCAATCTGGGACGAGCACTTGTAGGTCGTATTATCGGTTTCGCTTGATCCTTGGAATCCTCGTTATTCCTGTTTTGAGGGTGTGCACTTTTCGGACGGCAAGCAGTAGATTGCTGTCGAAGATCTGGCAATGCCGTTCGTTGCACTTGTCGCCCCGTATACACATGTCTTACTGGCTTGGTCCATTCATCTCTCCAGATACACAACATATCCCTGCAATGTGAGCGTGAAATTCTTCCAGTGTTATCTTGATCTATTGCATCAAAAAGAACTCGTAGTTGACTTCGTCCCATTCCAAAAGATAGTTTCAACTTTTCAATTATTTGAAATAACTGATCAATAGAGATTGATGAACTGTATTGCAAAGCATCGAAGTTTTCTAACAACATTGTTTCTGATATTTCTTGACGATTTCCTTCAGCTCTCTTTTGCCATCGACTTGAAGTGATTGAAAGCTTCTCTAGTAGTTGGCAAAGCGTTCTTCGCACGGGTCGCGAAAGTGGTTTTACATCAAAAACCTCTCTCCAACTTTTTCTTCGAGCAAAGGAAGCGAATGGTGAAAGGATATTTTTCTCGTCTTCTTCGTTATTAGGAACTACCTTGAAGTTCATGACGGGATTCGAAACACAGACTTCCCGTGGTGATTTTAGAGGTACTTGTATCTGAAGCGGTGATTCTACACTAAGCTCCATGTGGTCACCATTTTCTAAATCGTCCAATCGAACCACCCGAGCATTCAGTTCTTTATGGATAAGAATTATTCCTTTCTCCAATTCAATATCGAGAGCTTGGCAACATTGGCTCAGAAAAGCGGCCCAATCCGACTTGACTGTTACCAGAACAGGATCTTTTTTAACCCCACGGACACTCGAGGAGACACTAATCCGTTTAGAAGAAGTCTCTTTCGTATCGCTTCTTACACTAAGTGCTCTCAATATTTTGCGTTCTGGAAATACATCTCGAACAGAGGATGATTTTGTTCGGGCGGACAATATAGACCCCAAGGTGTCCCTTCTTTCATAACCGTTCGCTTGAATATCATTTTGATACTTGCACCAAAATTCAAAAAAAGATTTGAAATTCATTGTTCCCCCAGTTTCCAACTTAAGCAGAGAGCGACCCCATTGTTCCGGTTTCAATAAATCTCCCAACCATTCGTTGGATCTAATTTCACGCATTATTTCATCGTCACTAATTTTAGTGGATATGCTGAGTAAATCTTGACGCTTCACGGTATCTTGCACGGATCCTTCTAAGCAGAGAAATATTTTATAGAGCCACCATTCGTGATACTCTACTTCAGTTTCTGGATTAGGCTCTTCTTGCGTTGTCTCCCATCCTTTTTCTTCTGGTTTCACTTGGTTGATTCCTTCCCACGGTTGCATCTGATCCTTCCACTCCGAATAATATCTATTCGCTGAATCAACTGTTGATTTAGAGCCTGCGCTGGACTTGGTCATTTCACTGTCAACCGAAGTGCGTCTTGCCATCATGACTAATGCTAAAATAGCCGTTGAACTCAAGTGAGGGGGGCTATATAATGCAACGACTTCGAAGTTGCTGTCTATACAATCAGTTATGGATCCCCGCTCATGTTTTCACTATTGGCTTCCCATCCAAACAAGGTACGTAAAGAAGAGTCGATTTGAATCTGAATAGTGGCTTATGGTTATAGATGGATGGACAATGACATGTACGGTCATGTGAATAACACTGTGTACTACGCATACTTCGACACCGTAATAAACCATTTTTTAATCAATCGAGGTGGATTAAATCCCACAAAGTCAGCCAGCATTGGATTCTGCGTGGAGAGTCAGTGCTCTTTCAAGGCGCCATTGGAGTATCCGGATATTGTTGAAGCTGGATTGTATGTTTCCAAGATTGGCAAGTCATCCGTAACATACGAGATTGGAATATTCAAAAAAGGAGATCCAATGTTGAAAGCAAATGGACATTTTGTTCACGTGTTCGTAGACTCGGAAACGAGGAAACCAAAACAGATTCCAGCAGATATTCTTTCAGCATTAACTTCCATCTTGTCAACAAGTAAATTATAGATTGAATTCCTCGCGAAGAATACCTTTAAATTTATTAAATAAAATGAAACCTTCATTTGACTAATGACTTAAGCAGCTCCGCCAGTATTGAGGACAATTAGTCTTTGCATTGTATCTATCGCATGCACTGTCCCTAACGTATTTCCATGAGCATCCATGACGGCATATCCTTTTTCATACCTCGCTGCATCTTGAGTTTTCAGAACAATCAACACACCAGTTGGCAATTCACTCTGAAAAACAATTATTTTACCCTGCTCTTCATCAATTCCAGCTACGATTCCGTTTCTATATCTTTGACCCACTTTATACTTTCTAACATTTTTACTGTTCAGACAAGTTACTAGACCTTGGAACTCCGAGCCCAATTGGGGATAAGACTTCTTCAAATGATCCCAATGAAGATCAGAATCTAAAAGATTGTCCTTGGAAATGGGAGGAGCTCCACGGTTGAGTTCCATGTCCGAAACAGTGCCGACGCTTTTCGATCTCCGTATTTGCTGCTTGATTTCGCAAGTTTGATTTGTATCCAAGTTTTTTTGACGAAATTGACTTTTGGGAGTCCCTGGAACTTGTCCCGAGAATAAATTCATTTCATGAGCAGCAGAATTATCTACAACAACAGAAGAAGATCGGTTTGATCGCGCATGAATCTCATCATCGTCCAGTTCCATCGAGGCAGTTGTGAAGACACTATCTCGCCTATCCATGGAGGGTGGGGCTTCCATACCACTGGTGAATAGCTCCCTACCGGTTACAGAGAGACGGTATCTGATTTGGTAATATGGTCTTGAAGTCTCTTCTGAATACGTACGAACTCGTCTTCGTTCTTCCTCCATGATTGATGTATCGGGATTTGATTCAAATGAAAACAGAAATAGTCGTTTATAGCAAGTACGTCTCTGAATGTATAAATAAGTTTCAATACTATGCTACAGCCCTGATGGGTTCTAGTCTACAAGAGCCTCACGAGATAAAGGTTCCAGCACCAAATGAGAGATGTCTTTCGTTTTGTGTGAATTGTACCTCAACTAGTACTTATATAAAAGTGTATTAGTGGTGTATTATTATGAAGGTGTCTCCGTGGTATACTGAAGGGATTGATGCCTCCAATGAACTATCGGATGCTCGATACCCTGTGAACAACCAAATCAATAGTCTTCTGTTCATAGCCTCTGGAAGCCGAGAGGATTATGCTATCATGGAATGTGACATTCTTGTAAATAGAACGAATGAAAATCTGAGTGATTGGACGGGTTTATCTGGTGTATTGCTTGAATTTGCAGGCGATGATTTGAAAATGGAATGCAATGGAGACTATACCAAGTCGGGTAAATGTCACACAGGAGAATGTCGATGCACTCGAGGATGCAACTTGAAAGCAAAGTTTGTGGTACATACGGTGGGGCCCAAGTATACTGAAGAGTTTTCTCAAGCTAGTCAACAAGCACTTCATTCTTCTTACCGGAATGTTCTTTCAGTTGCAAAAGAAAAAGGATCTAAAATCGTCCTTTTGCCATGTTTATACACGAAACAAAAAAAATGCCCTCAGAAATTTGCTGCAGAGATTGCTGCACGAACTGTTCGAAGGTTTCTCGAGCATTTTCCAACTGCATTCGATAAGATCATTTTATTCTTCCTAAATGATGAATTCGACTCTGAAAATATGAATTTGTATCAAACATCGATCTTGCCGACCTACTTCCCACGTAGCTCGGAGGAAATCAAAGTTGTGGATGACGTGGATAATGAATGGGGTGAAATCGTCCTAGCAGACAGACAAATTCGAATTAAGTCAGAACTGGGCCAGACACAAAGAGAACCAAAAGTCCGTGCGAAAGTAGAATATGAGGAAGTGGTATTCGGAACCGACTCGATGGTGGACAACCCTATTTACAAAAGTATGCTGAAACAAGCAGATGAAGAGGATTCAAAAGATATTCTCGCATTGAATATATTCTATCACGGAGGTACCGATCAGCAAGGCCGTGCTCTATTGGTTTTCGTAGCCGCCAATATGAATATCCAGCGCCTTGACCTTGATAGAGTGTTTCGATACATGTTGAAGCTAGCTCATCCTTTCGTGGATAGTGGATATATTCTGGTATATCTGGACAACGATATTTCGATTGATAACTTCCCGGGTGTCCCTTGGGTTAATAGAATGTACGAAGACGTTTTGGGAAGGAAATACAAAAAAAAACATTAAAGGAATGTATGTCGTGCATCCAAGCTGGAAAACTAAAATGCTATTTTGGGCAGTAACTCCTTTCGTTTCTTCAAAATTTTGGCGCAAGCATATATATGTGGATACTTTGAATGAATTGCATGCCTTTGTTCCTGCCAGTCGTTTGCTGCTACCAAAGGTAGCGTTTATAAACGACAAAATCGCTACGGAAGACCTGGAGTCCTCTTGGTTTGCATAATTATTCACTCCCTAATGTAGTTATTTTAAATAGCAATTATGAATGGGTCCAGTGTTTAGTTAAGGATCAAGTTATAAACAGCTCATCTGCCCTCCATAGAAAAGCTCTTGCTGCAACTTTATCTGGAATTCATCATTTCGTTGAAAATTCATTTGGAAATGCGCTGCGTGAAGGGTTCGAAATGAAAGTTTGAAAGGAAGCCTCGATTAAAAAATGAAGTACTGCAGATTTTTTTACAATTGACTAGATGACAATGTAGTCGTCGAGTCTTGTGTTCTATTCAAATTTATGGTTCGTCAACAAATCATCTGTCAACGAAGTTTTGTTGGCAACATGCCAGAGCAGATTTTGTTTATTCGACCCTTCCTTCATAAAATTAAGTAGCTAGGAATAAATGAGATTGAATGGAGAATGTATTTTAAAAAGTACAGTCGTACATATTTCAAAAAGGTTCATGATTTCAATAATATAAGGAAGTCGAAAAACAATAAAGGTAGGACTGAGATCAGAACTTGTTTTTTTCGATGTTGCTACACAAAGTGAACGTGTACAATAGCGTCGAGATCACGGATGAATGCACTCGTGGCACCGTGCGTGGAGCCCCTCTTGAAACAGCCGAGTTTGAAAAGAATTTATGGGACTCACTTCGCATCTGGAAGCAGGAGGGTCGCAAGGGCATCTGGTTGAAGTTGGATTCATCCAAGTCGGAATTAATCCCGATAGCCATAAGAGCAGGTTTTCAGTTTCACAGTTGTAGTCCTACCCATGTTATGATGACTGCTTGGGTTGCAACTGATATGGCGAACAAGCTTCCCCCTGGACCGGCACATTTCATTGGGTAAGTTCATTATGTTATCTGTGCGCAAGTGCTAATTATCAATGGAACAGTGTTGCCGGTTTTATTTTAAATTCAAAGAACCAAGTATTATGTGTTCGGGAGAAAACTGGACCTTCGGCAGGTATTAAAGACTTTTGGAAACTTCCAGGTATGTCTCTCAAAGCAATTTCGATTGCATTTGAAATTCATTGTTTTATTATTTAAGATTCATTGTTTGTATATAGGAGGCCTTGTGGACCAGCATGAAAATATCCAAGATGCAGTGGTGAGAGAAATAAGAGAAGAAACAGGAATGGATTCAAAGTTTCGCCAAATTGCCACAATTCAAGAAGTTCACCACTCGGAGCGTTTCGGCGGATCTGCACGAGCTGGAACGACTGATCTTTACATGGTATGCGTTTTAGATGCAATAAATGAAGAAAAACCTTTGATCCCCCAAGCAGAAGAAATTGAAGAATGTAAATGGATTCCTTTGGTAAGTTATTTCGAACATGAGAGTATTTGAGGTTCATTATCGGTGGATAGGAGGAGTTGCTGAAAATGAGATTCTACAGCCGAAAAGGAACTGTGTTTCAAAAGATGTTTCAGACTGCTGCTAGCGTAGCTTTGCGTGAATCATCAGGGATGAACGTAGACGAATTGAAACTGGGGTTTGTGCCAGGAACCAATTCCCTTTATTTTGCTGAATCCAAACTGTAAAGTAATATCATAAAATTGAGTCCAAAACTATATTTTTTGGGTTATGACAAATGGAACAAGTTCGCAATTGGAAGGCCAGTGTCGAGTAGCACCAAGACATTGGATCGATTGGCACATGAACGAACTGTGACCAACAATGACTACAGATCGCCAATCTTTGGGTGCTCTCAAGAGCCAATTGTAAAAATAGGTCACTCGTTGATCAATCTGCTCATCTGTTTCCCTTTCAGGACTGAACCATGTATCATCCTCACCCTCCATAAAGAAATCAAAGTTTACTTCAGGAAATTCTTTTTTCAAAGTAGTTACACTTTTTCGTTTGTCGCATATATTCTTTCCGAACCTTTCACGGCTCATTTCAACCGCGTATATCGGAACTTTTTTCCATATAGACGCTAATCCGTATTTAGCCGTTTGGATGGCTCTCGATAATGGGGATACGATGATCACATCAACTTGAAGTCCACTCTTCAAGGACAGTTGAAACGCCTTGTTCAGATCTTCACATTGCCTCAACCCAACACCATTTAAATTGGCATCGAAATATTTATCTGATTTAGCCTCTACATTCTCCCATTGTTCCGATCCCAGTCGTCGCTCAGCTGCATTATGATCTCCTTCGCCATGGCGCACGAGAAGAACTGTTCGCGCGGAAGAATCTTTTTGCAATAATTTGTCAAAGTCTTTCTGGAAATCTCGCCATGCATAACCGGGACGTAAACCAAGTCTCCATAGGTCCTTACTATTGGAACGCAGACAGCGTTGTGCAACTGACTGCGCATTCATCACCTTGGTTGGTTCACGGTCATGATAAGACTGCTCCAAGAAATGCATCGGATCGGATGCAATGGTACTCCTGCGACGAACCTTCGACACCTTTCGTCGATGAGAAACGAATCCTAGAACAGCTACAGTCACGCCAAAAACTATGACAACAGCTCCAAACGCAATTCTCGACGAGGCCATCAAAGATTAAAAGTGGGGGGCTTTTAGTATTGTTAAATGCGTTACTTGGGAAGTAGTTGGAGTTTCAAATATTACGCTAACCAGTTCGGTAGAAATGGCTCTAAAAAAGTTAGTTTAGAGGGTCTTGGTAACCCAGAAGTGAACTGCTCACAGTCCCCTTAAGACTATCTCAAGTCCCCTAAAAGTTAAATATAGTATGATGTTAGTCTCCAATTAGACATATTCAGTAAACCGAGTGAGTGAAATGGATTTATAATGGACATGATTCTGGAAGCTGCATCTTGCAGTAAGTATTCAGCTGGTTCAATTCGCAACGATTCCTGCTGATCTTTCTCACCTACTGGAGCCTAAGGAAGATACTTGTACATCGGTGCCACCTTTCCCTGAACCTTTTCAGTTTCTTCTAAGGTGGTCCTATTCAAGCAGGTCTTTTATTTCACGTGCCTTTTCTTTGAATCTACAATATTCACTGGTCGGTCAACTTTGCTGCTCATGAGAAAGCTGCTTGCACCAGAAGAAACCGAACCTCTAATAGACCTTGTGTCAGTTGTGTCAGGGTATCCAAAGGATCAAGATCATCTTTCAGATCGAATTAAACAAAAAAGTACAAGAAGATCAAAAGAATGATTTTCGGTATAACGTTCAACCTGAGGATAGCCAAGCATCGTGATTGCAGTAACAAGACGGTCGTCCAGACTTAATTGAGCCATCAAGGATTTCAGACCGGGAAGCATACCCTGGTCAGGTAAACTATTGACGATTTTGTGTGGGTGATCTCGAAGCTCATAAACCCTGTTAGATAGTATACTCGAGCACTTATCAGTGACTCAAGTTTGTACATAATAAACTAGGGTCTACTGACATTGACTTTTTTGTACCATGCAAGAAATGAAGACTAGTTACGTTGCAGAATGGACGTTGATAAAAAATGTTTGGAAACAAGATATAAAAGTGACTGTCGAAGATGGGATTATAACTGACATTTCTCCGTCCTCTTTTGAAGACACAGTGGGAGAAGATAATCGATTATCGGACACCGTGAAACTTGAGAATCAAGCATTGATGCCGGGTCTAATAAACTGTCACAGTCACGCATTCCAACGGGGACTTCGAGGACTTGGGGAAGTATACCAACATGATCAAGAAGACTCGTTTTGGACATGGCGACAAGAAATGTATTCGTTAGTTGACGCATTTGGACAGGACGAACATGCATTTTTTGTTGCGGTGAAAAACTGCTTTTCTGAAATGATTCGAGCAGGAATTACCAGCGTTGGTGAATTTCATTACTTTCATCATGGTGATTCTGATTTCAAATTGGATGATTTGGTGCTCTTAGCTGCCCATCAAGTGGGAATACGCATAGTTCTTTTGGAGGCTTTTTACTGCTACGGCGGTTTCGGGGAAAAGCCGCTTAGTCAAGCACAGAAGAGATTTGAAACTGCTTCTGTTGGAACGTTTTTCGAACATATTGATTCTCTGAAGCTTCTACCAGGACAGACTCTTGGTGTCGTGGCTCATTCGCTTCGTGCTGTGACTATTGAGCAATTGAGAGAACTCCACGCAGGAGCCGCATTGAGGAAGCTTCCATTTCACTTGCATATTGAAGAACAGCCAATGGAAGTGGAACAATGCAAACTCGAAAACGATGGTCGAACTCCAATGCGCATACTCTTGGACTCCAACTGCGTAGATGAACGAACTACCGCTGTACATTGCAATCATACGCTCGTATCTGAACTCAACGAGTTTGTGGCCCTTGGCGGGAATGTATGTATTGCCCCATTGACAGAAGGAAACCTAGGTGATGGTGTCATGGCGGAGCTGCCCGTCGAAGCAGTTTGTTTAGGGACTGATTGCAACGCAAGAATAGATATGTTTGAAGAAATGCGATGGCTTGAATATTCTCAGCGTCTTAAGAGCTTGAGTCGCGGAATTTGTGCTGTTCGTACACTAGGGAGAGATGTGTGCACCGGAGATGCGCTTCTATCTATAGGCACCGTTAATGGGGCAAAGTCGCTTTGTCTAAATGCAGGGGTAATTGCGGTGGGAAAAGTTGCCGATTTCTTAACCATCAACCTGACAGCCCCTGCATTGAATGTTTTAAATCCAGAGACTATTCAAAGTCGTCTTTCTCCGACGATTGTATTTGGAACCGGGGCTGCAGAAATTGTCCAACGTGTTTGTGTAGGAGGTATTTGGGTTCACTAAAATATTCATTCACATTTTTAAATTCCAAATTTAAAAATTCCAAAGTAAAGAAAAAGATTTGCAGCCACAAAGAGCGCAATTCAACTAGAATGAAATGAGTTCGATTTCGAGACACTTTTGATATTTGCCATTACCGTTTGACATTGCCAGATTATCTTTTGAAACTCCCTGTCTTCAATAGAATAGGAAAAATCACACAAAGCTCGCGGGACGCCTTCCAGCTTTTGAATTGAAGGGTGCTCCGCCAATGCATCAAAGAAATCGTATTCACCAGGTAAAATCGAGACAGGACTCATTGACTGGGTTTGAGATGAGAGTCGAAGAAACAATTGAGCTGACTCTCTGGCAGGTAGAGGTTTGACAGTTTGAACAGTTACTCCATAGCCGCTAACTCTACCAGGGGGAGAACGAGACGTGAAAAGCACTCGAACTCCCCGGGATTCATCAAGGAGTCGTCCAATAAAATGTTCAAACTTCATGTTCGAATCGAGTAAACCATCGCAATGATCGAATATCACAATGCAACTTCGAACCCGTAGAGCTTCATACAATCGCTCTAACCGCACTTCTTCGCTACTACATGCTGATTCATTGGGTGTTCTATCACAAATTAACTTGACCACCTCTGATAAGGTAGTTATTTCATCACATCGAAGGAATAACATCCCATCTCTGAACATCTGTCTTTCACCTGCGTAATTGGCGGTGGCAACTGCAAGTGCTGTCTTTCCTATACCAGCTGGCCCTGTCAAAGCAACCAATCGCCGAGTAGACACAGCAGCCAAGCACAAATAACATTCAACTTGGCGCCCCATGAAATCCTCGTTCGTGCTTGGTACATGACCTCCACGCCATAGGTCCCCCCGTAACTTCTGTTTGTTCTTCTCGCTGTCGATCTCACACATAAATTTCGACAGAGGCCATTGAGGCAAGATGGAACGCTTCAGAAAGATGCGTTCATCGTGGTTTGCGTCTTGAGGCAAAAGAAGAAATTTATCACTGATGAGACCTCCTGCTGATTCATTTGCTGTTCGAATCGCTTGAAGCACTGGTGAAGCATCCACAGCACGTCTAGCTATATTAAAAGCTGTCACTACTGAATCACCTACTGTGAGTGATAGATAGAAAGCTCGAGTAAATGCTTGTGCAGCCTTGTCCAATATTCGATCATTCACTCGAACACAAACCACATGAGGAACTCCTGCTTCTACAAATGCATTACCTGTGTACTCGGAATAACACGCTGACACGATGACCAGCTGGACCGTGTCCGTATCCCCTGATACTAAATGCGTCAGACTCTCTGCGCTAACCGCCTGTGCTCCACCTCTCTCATCTTCGAACATCAAACATTGCGAACTACCATGACCTGAATAATGAATCACTCGGCATCTTTTAGTTACTTCACTGCGGAGTCTATCAGTGGTCGCGAAACCAAATGATAAATCTATATCACGCGAAGATTCCACAAATGTTTGCCAAATAATTTCTTTCTCACTTTCATAATCTACTTTTTGAATTGGATGCAGGATACCTTTTTGGTCTTTGAATACCAACGGTACTGAAAACAACACCGATAATCGTGGAGTTGGACTAGTGCTTATATCAGATATGATATCTATTGCGGATTCCACTGATTCATCATTCGTTCGAGCATGTTGAGAGCGCCATTGTTTCCGGTTTAAGTTCAAGGATCGTTCGATATCACTCTTGTCAATAGAGCGAATGTCACTATTCCCTGTGAGCACGAGAATATGCAACTTGGAGGCTCCAACGACAAATCGTAAATCTTTTCCACATTCTTCACTTAAACAGTTTGCAGCGAGATGCATTTCCAAAATACCTGTATCACGCGAAAGCAACGATACCAAAGCTTCGTCAAAGCTTCTCTTTCGAATTTGATTGTCATCCAAATTAAGGGTTCTGAGGGCTAGACGCTTTTGTTTCGAAAGCTCACGGAGGAGTCGAGTGGCACAGGCAGAACCTAATCCATTCTTCGCCAGATGCAATTCAGTCAAATGTATCGACACGCCATGATCATCTTCCGTGTTCGCGAACAAAGTGTCTATGAATTCCTTGGCATTGGACCCGATGTTATTTCTGGACAAATCTAAGTATTGAATAGGCGACCCTTGCTGCATCACTTGCTCAATAACCTTAGCACAACCATTGTCTCTCAAATCATTGCCGCTTAAATCCAATCTTCGAAGCGAGCACGAGAAGCCAATACGCGAGTGCATGCTGCCTAGCGATCGAATCATTGGGAGCATATCATTCCATTTCAAATTATGATTTCGAATTGCTAGACCAGTTAGGCCTTGCTTCAACGGGAGTAAAGTAGCTAACTCTGCAATTTCGTTCTTGCTCAACACATTGTCAAACGTGCACCATATGATACTAGATGGGAAATTTCGAAATAACGAGATAAAATTCATGGAGGTCTCACTTGACTGGCAGTTCACAAATACGACTGAAAAAATTGCAGGAAACCGGAATAGGCAGTTCATCAAATTCTCTTGAAATTTATCCATCGATAAGTCATTTGTTAAATCGCAGTCACTAAAACACATGGACCATTCTTGGCCCACATCGTCAGAACATTTACTCAGCAACTTTTGCAAATTCCGGCAAAGTCTAAAATTCACAGTGTTAACATCTGTTACTTTTATAGACATTGGTCGCTGCAGCAGAAACGAAGGCTGCAATAACTGGAAAGAATCAATATTCGGGATTATCAAATGTCGTCTATGCAACAACGATGGAAAGCTCGATTCAAATTCGAATTCACAGGTGCGTGGCAAAGATGCAAGGTAACCTTTAGTCCCTACTTGAAGAATATCAACAGAATCGTTTTTCGGACGAATGAGGTCCGTGTTCGAAACCTCCACCAGCGTTCCTATAAACGAACTGATTTTATAATGTGCGTATATTGAAAAATTTGAATTACTGAACTCCTTCGATGTGGCATACCTTTTCAAAAGAGCCTCCTGATCATCTTGGTTCAATAGCAATGGTTCCTCGATAGGACTTGATCCGATTATATCAAATTGTCTCATACTTGTTTCTTCGTCATCGGAATCACAATAAACTTGTCCTCGAGTTCTTTTTGAAGCACATCCAAGAACCCATCGAAGCCAACGTGGTTGAATTTTGGATGACTTTAAAAGCGGAGTAGAATCCTCAGAAATATCGCTGAATGAAAAGACTCGTGGGATAGAATTCAATCTCATATCACCTTTATCTTCAATGGACAACCCACTTTGCTCGGTCGGGAAAATGCCATGAAATGGATTCTGAGCAAAAATTGCCAATGAACTATCCTGGAGTGTTAACTGCCATGAGGCAATCGCCACTGCCATGAAAGCAGTATTCATATGACGCTGTAAATCTATGCTGTAAACCAATTCAAACCACTGGAAGAGCTCCTTGGTGTCTTTCCCGTATGATTGCAGCGAATGCACTCCTTCCGAGAATCCAAGATCCACTAAAACAGTTCCTGCTGCACTTTGCAGTTCCCTGTCTGGATATTCCACTCCACCTCTGCCGCCAATAGCCAGCTGTACCAACCTATCCAAAGACACAACTGCAATATCCACTTTATAAGCAGTTGCCGCTTGACATGATATCACCATGGAGATGACTCTACAAGCTTCTATTTGAATCACCGATGCAGGAGAACCCAGCAACATTATTGCAAGAAATAGAATCCGTTCAATTTTGCTAAATACATCAGTTGCGATTGATCTCCACGTCTCGATACTACTCGGAGTGGCTGCGAATTCGACAAGACCAGAAAGAATCCTTACACATTGATGCGCTACAACTATATCGTTCCCTGTAACTTCCACCAAATTCTCATGATGCTGCTCATCATCAACAGATTCCTCATCGATACTTGGATACTTGGACATTCTGAAAAAACCGTTCTTTTTCTTTGTTGGAGGAGATGCCTTCGTTTCATCTCCACCAAAGTAGAGTAACTTAAGCGTCCTCAATGCGTAGCCAAGACCACCGGCTACCGCTACACAACTTCGCTGCGACGAATTCGCCAGTTCTCCAAGAATCAAGCTAGCATCTATTTTGATTTCGTTCAAAATGAAGTCTTTAGCTCGATGGTTCATAATTTTGCGATGATGATACGATTCCAGCACGTTGATCAACGCACTAGAAATGCCGTACGTCTCAAGCTTCTCGTACCATTCATCCTCACCTTGAGTTAATGCTAATATGGATCGCAGCCCATGCAATCGAACTGATGCATCTGGATGTCGTGACAACTCAACCACCCAAACGCAGTTCCTCTCAATAGATGCACTTGCAAAATTGGATTTACCTGAGGAATGACCATTCAACACCAATGATAACTTGAGAGAAGCTTGAACCATATTATAGACTGTTTCTGAGAGAATTCTCAGCTCAACAAGTCCTTCTGGGTCATTTAAATGATGACCAGCAGTATCGCTGCTGGAAAAGCGAGAGTACTGTCTACGAACTAGACGATGACTTGCATTTGCTGGTTCTTCCGGGGTAGTTGGAGTTTCGGCCTCCACTTCATCATCAAGAAGCACTTGTTCTGCTAATGCAAACAAAGAATCAACTGCACCCTTATTGAAAAGTTCCTTGTGACACTGACTCAATGATGACAACGCGTGAAAGCATGCGATTAATTTGAACCTACCATTTCGTGACATCCATGATGGATCACTAACCATTCGGTCACCTATCGATACCAACTGAGGAACGAGGCCTTCATTAATCAGTTCTGCAATAGTGAATCCAATAGTAACAAGATTTACTTGACGTATTTGTCCCACAACAAAGTCAGGAGGCGTCAAGCAGCATAATGAATGAATGGATGATATCGTATGATGCAGGATCTCAGTGTCGTTTTTCTCCAACAACTTAACTAACAGTGAAAGAACCCCAGATTCGTGAACCACTTGTCGAGCATGTGGATACTGCGATACGATGGATAACGCGAAACTTGCATAGCGTCGTGATTCACGCCAAGCTCTTCTCTTCTCATCGATATCCTCCTCGTCAACATTTGTCGTATTGGGGCGAGGTATAGGACTACTGCTTATCGTTGTTAACAATGGAATTCCGTACTTACACATTTCTTCGATCCACGTGTACATTTCCTTGTCAGTACCGCCTATATCTCGTTTATGAAATATCAAACAAAGATTTGCCAGAGCAAGCGCTGCATCTCGCTGGGTGAACGCACATGCTTGAGAATTATGCCACGATTGCGACTCACAGCAGTAGCATGGTTTCATCAACAAAAGTTTGCAGCACGAGATAATATGCGGTAGATCAGGTTCAAGTCCAGCAGCAAGAACGTGCAGTTGGATTCGGTTCACGGGCATCCCCGAAGTAAGAGCAACTACAGCAGTTGCAATCGCGTGATGTAACCGTGGATACTGTAAAGTTCGTTTTCTTAAATACACTCCAATCAATATACCCGCAGCACCAGCTTCATATGCGTCTTGGTGGCTCAAATTCCGGATGGTGGACGAGTTGCGCTGATTATCACACACCAAATAAGTCAGCGCTCGTGCAGCATTGTACTGGGTGTTCTCGTCACCCGAACGAATTGAAAATACAAGCTCCCGGACGTTATCAGCTGCACCTTGCAACACCCCATATTGCTCTCCATAAATATCATCTTGGGAAGATCCTGCATTACTTGAACCACCGTCGGACACAGCACGAGAGCAATTATCATTCGAAGGGCCTGAAATTTCATTGTCAACGAATCCACTCCAAAAATGCTCAACCTTTTCCAGCATAACAAGAATTTCACGGTTCTGGTCCATAAAGAAAGCATGATGTTGGTCGTCTTTAGCAGTGCTCGCATTGGTAATAAGCATTTGCCTCGCTTCTTTTGCTTGTAACGTTAATGAATTTAAAACGCCCATATCAACATCCTCAGAATTCAAACACTGTTTTAATTGAATCAAAATGGACTCGACTTCCTTGGAAATCTGATTGATCCGCTTCTGACTCTGCTCGTCTTCTTTCCTCGGAGACACCATAGCGACGAGACTTTTACTAAATTGCGTTTTCATAGAGTCCACATGAAGCTTCAAAGTCTCGTGAAATTCCTCAGAGTTCATTTTTTCCATCATTGTCGTTTTTAACTCCATACTCTTTTGAACTGCTGCAGTCAGCAGAGTCTCTTGCAATGCAGAAGAGAAGCGCCGTAAAGAAGGCTTATGAGATTCAATAACCTCATCGAACAGAAAGGGAATGTCCCCTTGCCAAAGAAAAGAATGAGATCCGAAATTTGATATCAACACTACCGAGCTGTCTGTGGGCTGAATTCCTATAGTAGGCCAAACATTCATTTTCTCGCCTGTATTTAATTTAAAAGCAGTTTGAAGCGGCTTACCATTGCAAGTATAATACATCGCTCCATTCTTCTTCAAACCGCAACCAAGTACGTCATTTGGCACAAAAGGAGCCGAGTAATTTTGAGTTAAATTGGTCTCTGCATGATATAAATCACCAACGCTGTGTAGAGCATACGAATTCTCACCATAACCAGGGTAGCACGGAATTCTGTCCATGCTAGTCATTCCAATAGCCATCAGCACGCCGACATTCAAACTAGACACTCGTACTTCAAAGTACAATTCATCAACTCCTACAGTAATGCACTGATCAGCAATGACAACTACAGCCACTGGTGATTTACCTCCAGCGTGAATATCCAATCCTCCGTTTTCCAGTCGATAATTGCCAGTCCCTTTACTGGTAGACCATCTCCATGGAAGCATTGCGAATTCATTTCAAAACAAAAAAATGCGCCACGACCCCCTATTATTATAGAATTTGTATCTAAAGTCACTTCGATGCGTTTCATTCAAACTTATCACGTAGTGAATTTGTTGTCTTTGTTGAGTTTCCCCATAGCTCGTCTAGTGACTGGGGCGACATGCAGTACCCTTCAGCGATCAAGCTGGATGGGCACTTCTAGAGAGGTTGAGATATTAATCACCTTTTTCCTCTTCATCGTTATGCGTTACCGTAGTATTGCTTCCATGGAAGCCTTTATATCTCTTATCTTCCTATTTGGAAAGGGCCTGGTCCTCATAATATCTTATATCATAAGTTGGAATTGGTTCTGGTCCTTTAGTGCTTTGTTTGCAGCGTTAGCACTCTCTTTACCTCCTCCATCTTTCGAATGGTCGACCAGCGTAGTGGTCGTATCGGATGCCACATTGGATTCAGTTGTTTTAAATGGAGCTGCTAAAAATGCATGGGTTGTTTTCTTTTATGCCCCTTGGGATGTGAGTTCCAATGATTTCATCCCGTCGTTTTCATCGCTGGCTGAAAATTATTCTGGACTCCAAGTCAGGTTTGCAAGAATAGATCTATCACACTATCCATCGATTGCAGAACGATTTAAAATAAACGTTGACAGTGGCTCTTATCAGCTTCCTACCTTGGTGATGTTCCAGTGTGGGAAGGAAAGCGAACGAGTTCCTCCGTTTGATGCTCAAGAAAACATCATAGCGCAAACCGTCTCTTCAACTTTCACCATATCCCATTTCAAACTAGACCAACTTGCTGAAACCAACAAAGACAAATAGATTATAATAATTTCAA
>Ga0105055_10003586_pt1 | contig 23346 bp, 18 predicted proteins | sample BON03_FD_78090 | JGI IMG/M metagenome (GOLD analysis project Ga0105055, IMG submission 78090) | Freshwater microbial communities from Lake Bonney liftoff mats and glacier meltwater in Antarctica - BON-03 | ecosystem: Environmental > Aquatic > Freshwater > Ice > Glacier meltwater | place: Lake...
CGCAATTGAATATAATTGATGTAGAATAATTACTTAAAATAAATGAATACCGGTATAAATAACAACGAAAATTAACTCATTGACGATTGAGGCTCTTTCATGACATCTTGAGACAAATTACAAGAATCCATTCCAATTAAATTACATCAGGAGCGATACAATGCGAATTCAGAGATTTCTCATATTGTTGTTACTTCTGATTACCCTACGGATTGTCATCAGGCTCTCTTCTTTCAACAAGAGACTCTTGTTTATTAGAAATTAGCATTTGAAGGCTTTTATCCACTACTTGTAGTGCTTTCATTAATAATCATTGTTGGTTGTAGTTTAGAAACAAATAATAGGAATATTCTTGAAAATTGTTCAAAATTTTAATGAAACAAATAAGCGATTGATGGCTTCGTTTTAATAATAATAAATTCTATTTGTTGTGTTTAAATCAAAAATCGATTATTTTGAAGAACTACAAGTAGTGGATAAAAGCCATCAAATGCTAAATTCTTGATAAAGAATACTATCTTGTTGAAAGAAAAGAGCCTGATGGCAATCCGTGAGGTAATCAGAAGGAAGAACATTATGTGGAATCACTGAATTCACAATATATTTCTCCTGATATAATTTAATTGCATCTCTCGACTTGACCACTATGTCGCCTGCAAACGCGTTCCATGAAGTAGCCGCTAAAATATTTAAAAATACTTTATACATTGATGTCCCTCTCTCTGCATCACCAAAATGATCTCGCATACATAAAACTGTTTTGTTATTTGAGAAAACAGGACAGCTACGTATTGGCGTCGCATCACTTTCGTTTTTGCCCGAGTTAGAGTAGTGTGTTAGAACTAGAACGATACCTATAGCTATGTCCACTGCTCATATCCAGTGAGCCGAACTTGAATATCTACCCGTCAGCAGTAATCCAACGTATATTAAATAGCATAATGCATGTACGTAATTGTTCCAGTACCTTTTAGATCCGAAAGCGCCTTCTCCGGATTCGTCAGAACGTATGTAGGCCGTAGACCCTAATAAAACGAGAATATTTCTTGAAGGTCTGTTTAAAAGTCTTACCTCTGCATCATGCCACGAGAAGTGTATCGCTTGATTTCTGAACTGGGAAAGCCGGTATGGGGAACTCGCTCGAAGGGTGCAGCAGGATACTTTAAGCAAGTGACTCTAAGTGAAAATGGCTGGAGCTGCGAGATGGACAGTTTCCAAGCCAAACGCATTCTTGCTCCAGTAGGAACTCAATGTCCAGCTGTGTGGTGCGTGGGGTTAAACTACAAATTGCACGCGAAAGAAACAGGATTTGAAATTCCAAAACGGCCCACTCTATTCATGAAAGGTATAAACACAATAATAGGACCCGAGGAGGCCATCAAAATACCAAAAGTGTGCAAGAATGAAGTGGATTTCGAAGGAGAAATAGCAGTTATTATTTCCAAAACATGCCGAGATGTAAGTGAAGAAGATGCGTTGGATTATGTGCTGGGATACACTGTGGCAAATGATGTGTCAGCTCGTCGTTGGCAAGGTAAGAAAGGCGGCGGACAATGGGTAAGAAGCAAAAGCTTCGATACGTTTCTACCACTAGGTCCTTGCATTGTGAAGACAACTGGAGATATGCAGTTGCAAACCGCATTGATCAGAGATGGTAAACGGACTATAGTGCAAGAGAGTTGTGCAAGTGATATGATCTTTTCGATACCGCAGTTGATTGCATTTATTTCACAAGATACAACTCTTCTTCCAGGGACAATTATTTTGACAGGAACTCCTCATGGAGTAGGTTATACTCGAAAACCGCCAATATATCTGCAACCAAATGACCAAGTTGAAGTTTCTATACACGGAATTGGAAAATTAACCAATCGAGTGCTTTAAGATTAAATCATTATAAACCTGTGTCAGTAACTCTACTTGTTTCATTCTGAAATTTTGGTTGTGACAAGTTTCCAATTGATCTCACGTGTATGAAATCATAGTTGCGTCAACTTATGAAACATTGGTATCCAATTTTTGTCGAAATTCTTCTTCACTGGATTCCCTCTTTCTACAATGCCTTTTTTAGAATTCAATCTACAAAACGAATTGAAATGAAATTCAAACATGTTTCTGGACTAAATTCTGAAGACTCAAAGTGTCGACTATTTTTTTTTTGAATGAATGGTAATAACGAAACATGTGGCCATTTACAAGTGAGGAGAAGAAAGAAGAAGCAGTAATACCACCTGTAAAGAAGTCCATCGATGCTAAAACAGCAGCCGAATCTCTTGCAAGTGGGTCTCTGAAATCGAATGCAACTCCAAGTAGGAACCCAGGGGGGTTTGACCCGGAAGGATTGGAACGTGCCGCAAAAGCAGCGAGAGAGCTTCAAGATTTAAAATATGCAGATGAAGCTATCAATTTGGTCAAAGCCACAGAAAAGCGACAAGAAACCGAAGCGCTTGCTACGATCGAAGAAAACAAAGCCAAACAAAAGGCATTCGAGGCTGAACATGTGCGCATCCAAGAGCAAGAGAGGCGTCAGACATTGCAAGCAGACCACAAGTTGAAGCAGGAGCAAGCATATTATTCTGATCAACTTGCAAGAAAGCGCCATCAGGACAGTTTGAACGCTCAACGTGCGATGAAGGATCAGCAGTTGAAACGTGAAGAGGAGTTTCAACTGCGTGTGGAGTCGATGAAGCGTCAAACTGCTGAATATGAAGCCAATTTGAGAAAGAATACTGAGAAATCTCGTGCAGAGGCAGAAGCAGAAGGACGAACCATCCAGGAAAGGAAAAATTGGGACCTGCACATGCAGCGTTCAGCTATGGAGGCTCGTGAGTTTAGAGGTACCATACTGGAAAGTGTGCGTGAAGCTGGCAGTATTATCGGTAAAGGCCTTACCAGCTACCTCAATGATCGGGAAAAGCTAGCAACCACTGCTGGTACCCTGACATTGATTGCGGCAGGAATTTATGGAGCCAAGGTTTCCACAGGTATCATTGGAAGATTTGTCGAAGCCAGATTGGGCAAGCCTCCTTTGGTTCGAGAAACATCCCGAAGATCTGTTATAGAAACAATCAAACATCCGCTAAAAACTGCTAGCTCCATGATCGGGTCCAAGACCAATGTTCTCGAAGGAGTTGTGGTTGAGCCAACACTTCACACCCGATTGTCCAATCTTGCTCTTAGCACTAAAAACACCAAGAAAAATGGAGCTCCTTACCGACATATGATGCTGTACGGACCTCCAGGTACTGGTAAGACAATGTTCGCTAAACAACTCGCTCACTCGTCAGGCATGGACTATGCTATCTTAACTGGTGGTGATGTAGCTCCCCTAGGAAGAGATGGAGTCACTGAAATGCATAAATTGTTTGATTGGGCCAACACTAGTCGCAAAGGACTTTTATTGTTCGTTGATGAAGCTGACGCGTTTTTGAGAAAGAGAACCGATCAACACTTGAGCGAAGATCTCAGAAACTCGCTGAATGCGTTCCTCTATAGAACTGGTACCGAAACAAAGAACTTTATGATTGTTTTCGCTACCAACGAACCTGATCAGTTAGATTGGGCAGTCAATGATAGAACCGACGAACTTGTCCACTTTGCTCTTCCTGGTACCGCAGAACGTCAAAAGATGCTTGAGCTGTACTTTGAAAAGTACATTGTCAACGGCCATCAGCAGGGATCTAGCTTGTTTGGAGGACCTTCCAAAATTGTAATTGGCGATGATTTTGATGATTTTGCCTCGATCGCTCAGAAAACGGAGGGATTTTCAGGTAGAGAAATATCAAAGCTAGCAATTGCATGGCAAGCTGCTGCATACGGAAGCCCTGACTGCACCATCACTAAGGATCTCGTCAACCAAGTTTTGAACAACAGATTGGAGCAACACATCAAGCGCTCCCAATGGTCGGCTGAAGAAGCTGAAAATCGATCATAAAAAAATAGTATTCCCCGTATTAAAAAAAATATTGGCCACCTCCTATGCATCAAAAACAAAGTTAATCCAACTTGACTCCAAAACAAACATTTATATTATGGAGGGTTCATGTGAAGACCTGACGCCCCACATTCGCCACTTTCTTAGGATGTTGCAGCATTCTTCAACATGCAACATCAACTGCAAGTCAAAAGAATGCACCACAATGAAGCGACTCATCACTCACGGAGTCTCGTGCTTAGAAAACTGTCTCATATGCAAACGATACAACAACTTGATCCATTTACATAGTGAACGCTGCCGAATACCGATCGGTCACTGCTCTGTAAATGGATGTACAAGGAACCACTCAAAGCCTCTATATGCTTTAAATAGCTTTCTAATACCTCCGAGTGTAAACACCACACCATTAAACAAAGCCAAGCTGACATCCGTTTGTCCATTTCAAAGACTTATATTGCTTCAACATGCTGCTGCTTGTAAGCATGTTATGTGCGGAGAATCAAAATCATGTTCCCAAGCGAAAGAAAACATTCAGCACGTAACGAAATGCGATGACCGCAATTGTACAGTACCTTTTTGCGCCTCATCTAAATTTGTACTTGCGCATTACTCAGAATGTATCGATTCAAAATGTGTTGTTTGCGCTCCATTGAATGGAGGGTCTTATGTTATGCATCATATGCCGTTTTGTTCAGAATGCTCGCTAGGATCTACTTTCTCGGCGTAGATTATTTTAATTGTTGTAATTGAAACCGGTCATTCACAAAATTTGGTAGTATCATTATTTTTACTTTTTATTATAATTGAAAGAGTTCATGTTCATTTGCAAAATTTGGTTCTGGAATAAAGCTTGGTGCAAAAGCATATTTTGCTGCATCAACGCTCCTACAGATGTGTTGAGTGGGTTTAAAACTATTGGAAATCCATTATGCATTGGTCCAAGAGTCACGGTACTAAGTTCTCTTGCTCTCTTTTTGCTTTCAGCTGATCCATGTTTCGCGCAATGAGCGCTCCCACCTCGGGCACTCTTCGAACACAAATGAATCACACAACGTCTCCCACCTCCATGTTTGACGCATAGATCTGTGGACCCAACAGCGGATTTAGGACAGTTTTTAGAGACGCATCGTTTCCCTCCGCCATGCCCAATGCATTTATCAGTAGCTCCTCTAGCAGCTTTTGTACAGCCTTCCACTTTACACCTTTTAGAGCCGGTTTTAGTTTGTGTTTTAGGCGGATTTGTTTCATCTGTCAACAAAACATTTGAAAAATGTTCGTCTCCTCCAGTCAAGCGTAGTGGCGGCATCAATTTGAGGTTCCCAGAATTTAAACGAACAACTCGAGCAGGTTCACAAAATTTTGTTTCGTGAAACAAGAATGATGCCACGCGCAACATAAAAATAAAATTATACACGGGTTCTTGTATTAATACGGACCTGCCCTTAGTGGGCACCATACTTGAAACGGTACGGTCCCCTCGACAAAAAACGTTGGGATTGACTCTTATTGTTCTTGCTATTTCCGTTATGTGATTTAGACACCTTACTAACTTCCCCTGCAGATCCAAAAAGCAAGATGCAGCTTCTAGCGGTTCTATCTGTACTTGGCTATGCATGCGCAGCTGATTTTAAGAGTCTCATACTTGATGACAACAGCAAATACTTGAGAGCCGTTGCCATCCTTCCACAGCCGACGAATGGAGGACATTATGGAGATCCAAACTCTGGCTGTGCTCCTGACGAAGTGGCGGTGCATATTCAAGGGGTGAATGGCGCGATCTGCTCTCCAAAATGTGATTCTGGATGTCCTTCTGATGTTCCTTCCGGATGCGATGCGCTACCACAGTGTATCCTGCAAGATGCTTCATCGGGAAATAAATACTGTGCGCTGAAGTGCTCCAAACCAACTCATTGTGGAGACAATGCGTCTTGCAAGATCTTGTTTCCTGGAGTTGGAATATGCACGTATGACACTTAGATGGTTATCTTGTCGAGAATAAAAACTTATAAATAAAAACTGTTACTTCTTGCGCTCTTTGGCTGCATCGGCCCAATTTTGTTGCTGCGTGGTAAGAGGCTCAAACGGTTCCAACACAGGTCTTCTTTCCGCAGAATCTCGAAGGGTAACATACGTAAAATAAGCTGTCATGCACGATGTTTGCTCACCTGATAAAATATCTTCCTTAAGTATCTCCAAACCAACTTCTAAGGAGCTGTTAAACACGCCTGTAACTTGAGATCTCAAAGATATCATATCACCTAATTTCACCGACTGTTTAAAATTTATTTGATTCGAAGCCGCAAGAACCATGCGATGTGGTGTGTACCTAGCTGCTGACACTGCACTAGCAAGCTCACCCCATGCCATCAATTGACCTCCAAATGCAGATCCTCGGGCATTCGTATGCCGTCTAAAAATACATTCAGTCATTTCAACATAAGTATTGGTTCTAGAACCAGGATGAGAACTAATATGAAATTCCGGAGATGTGGCTTTGATTCGATTTTCTCGCCTCTTACCAGCCATCACGTGTTCCTCTTCTTGCTCGGGGGTTTCTAAAATCAATTGCGGTACTTTAGACGGTTTATTGTTTTGATCCACATTAACAAAAGTGGCATAAGACTCCAAGACAGGCCAGTTGGAAATATGCGGTTGTCCAGGCGACTCCCCTATTAAAGATACCTTCACTTCCATGGAAGATCCAAATGTACGGCTAATGCTTCCATAGCAAGTAACAACTTGAGAACGATACAATGGAGCAATGAAATCAACACTGTCGATTGAAACAGTGACAGGTGGGGATGCACTCCTGCAATGACGAGAGGCAACCAAAAAAGCAGTCGTATCTAATTCTTTTAGAATCCAACCTCCCCATGCCATGCCATTCCAACTGCAATGACTTGGAAGAACCATCTTGGTCATTCGCACACATGAATCATTAACACGTTTCATCACGAGAAATGACAAGAATACAGAAAATGTCCGGTGCACTTTTTGCCGATACGCTTAAAAAAAAGGCTTTTATCCAATACTAGTAGTTTTAAAAAATCGATTTTTGTTGTTGTTTAAAAAAAAAAAAAAAAACTGGGTGGTTTGATATTTCCGCGCCTGTTTAACATTGCATTGATTTTCTTCGGAGGATGGACGAGTTCTTTGCAGCAATATCTGATGCAAGGTACTTGAAAGAGAGGACGCCTGATCAAGTGACTCCTGTGATCCCAATGAAATGGCCCCCCGAGGACCTCCTTAAGAATTATCCGTTGCACGAAGAAGAGATTTGTTTCAAGCGATTGGTCAAGGAGCCTATGGGAAGACATCTGCTGCTTCAGCATATACTACATAGCACAGGAAAGAATGCGGAACTCAAGATACTTTTCTTAGAGGAAGTTTCGGCTTTCTATAAGTGTAAAACAATATCCAAGCAGCTGAAAAAGGCGACTCTGATTCTAGCCAAGTATATCGCTAGACCGTCACATAGAAAACCATATCAGGGAGGAACGTATGCTAAAAAAAATTCTGTAATTATGACGAGAGATCGAAGAGTCTCATTCTTGGATGCCAGTCAAGAAGAACAAAAGTCTTACGAGGAACCATTTTCCATGAAATACAACAATGTTTTAGAAGTTCCAGATGAATTGGTGGACGGCATATATGCCCGATACGAACTTCTCGAGCAACTTAACGAGGAGGTGAATGTATTTGGTGATGTAGTTGAAGTGTTAAACTTGTTTTTTGAAAGAGTCACTGACACATTTCGTACCAGCTCGCATGCGAGGCAATATCATATCATCAAAACCATGCAGATGCAACAACGAGCACATGTCGATAAGTTTGTTTCATATCGTATATTAGGTAAGGGGGGGTTTGGGGAAGTACACGCGCAGAAGCATACGGAAACTGGTGCTGTATATGCTGTGAAGTTAATCATGAAAACAACCATTGAAGAGAAGAATGCATCTAATTTATGCTGGAATGAACGCTCTGCGCTATCAGGAATATCCTCATCATTTGTGGTGGGTTTGAAGTATGCTTTTGAATGCGAGGACTATTTATATTTAGTAATGGACCTGCTACCGGGTGGGGATCTGTGCTTTCATTTGAACAATTCTCCAAGAGGCAGATTTCCTATGGATCAAGCAAGATTCCATGCTGCTGAAGTCCTACTAGGCATTCGGCATATGCATGAAGCAGGATTTGTAAACCGTGATATAAAACCTGATAACATATTGATTGGATTGGACGGACATTGTAAAATATCTGATCTCGGCTTAGCAGTGCCGTTGGTATCGCATATGAACAGAGCTGCTGGTACGGTTGGGTACATGGCACCAGAAATGCTGCGACGGGATGACAACGGACACTTTGATCCTCATGGTACTCGCAGCTCCTATTTTGAATCAGTCGATTGGTGGTCATTCGGATGTGTCATTTATGAGATGTTAGTTGGTAAATCTCCTTTTCGAACTTCTACTGCAAAGCAGTACTATGAAAAAACCTTTGGTGTTCCTTCGCCTGGAGGGAACGTTTTATCATATAGGCATGCTACGTGTTCAATGGAAGTTTCATATGAGATATCAGTGTTTGATACCACCGAGGGAAAGCAGGCAGAAGACTTGATCAGGAATTTATTGCAACGGGATAGTCAGTTGCGTTATGGAAGCAACAGTATCTTATTCAAGAAACTCATCGATCACAAATGGTTCACTGACTCTTTTGTATGGAATGATATTGAGGACAAAATTCTCCAACCTCCATTTGTACCATCGGCTTCAGGAACAAACACCGAACCCATCAAAACAATCAACAAACGTGGAATTCAAACCCTTCAAAAATTACCTAGAGATAAATCTTCCCCGGAATGGGAAGACTGGTATTACCTTTCCCCAACAGCTTTTCAAGAAGAAATGGTGCAATATTTCGTATCTCTCCATAAGAAACAACTCGCTGTGGAAAATGATGCAATAAAATTCTGCATAATATCATAGTTTTAAAAATGAATCTCATTTGATTGATATTTGATTGTTTGATGAGGCTATTTCTGAAACCTATTAGAAGCTTTCCATTTATAAAAAATATCCAAAATGCGGAATGATTGTAATCGTTTTGCATCATATCTTTTTTGTTAAAGCTAAAACAATCCGACCCCTCGTTTGAGAGCTTGTTGTCGCCATCTAGGTTTCAGTAAGAAATCCGTCCTGCTCATTTCAAAGGCTTTTTTAAACTCAGCATCGTTCAATGCATCTTCCACAGCACCTGGATCTATATTAAACTTTTCAAGCTGCCTGAATTGTATCAATGCTTGTAATTCTTTCACTGTAAACTTTTGCAAAGGCATCTTATTTTGCTTTAGAGCTGTGTGTTCAGGTGGTGCTGCCCCCAATTGCATTCTCTCTCTAGCTGGAAAGTTTGCCTTGGCTTGTTGTGGTGGGGCTCTTTGGGCAATCACCTGAGGTTGCTGATCAACCTTAGCACGTCTTCTAGCTATAGCTTCTTGAAGCGAACTGCGTTTCTGTTGTTGTACTGGAGCAGCAGTTGGTTTGGAAAATAGAGCGCTGCTTGTTGGAGAGAGAACAACATCCAAGTCAGAGGGTTGGAACATTTTTGGTTTTGAGCTCGCTGAAGGCAGTGGCGGCTTTCCGTTTTTAGGGCTGTGTTTTGAACTCATCTTTGCGGCAGGTCTAGTTGAGGGGATTCGAAAGTTAGCTTCTTCTGGTGGTGGAGGCGGAAGAAAATCGTCGTCGTCCTCCAAAGAGACTTCATTTCCATAGTTGTCCAGAGTCAAGTCATATACGACATGGCTATCTGGAGGCACGTCAGGAGGGTTTCCTACAATACCATATGCTAGTTGTGGTGTAACAATAAGTCTTACACTTTGACCTTTTCTCATTCTTGCCACGGCATGATCGATTCCCTTAATGACTTCTCCTTTACCTACAAAAAATTCCATTCTTCCTGCTTTCGCCAACTTGGAGTCCATATCGCTGGCAGCAAATTCAATGATAGATTGTTTCTGTGCATCCCACAAATAGGCTACATAAGAAAGCTGCACAAAGTCACCTGTCTTTGGCCCATCGCTAGGCTTTTCCATACCAAGCATTCGTCCTTTGGATTCCATCACAAATCCTTGATCGATAAGTCTATCAAAAGAATCTAAACTGCAAGTGGTAAATTCAGTTTCATATTTCTTCGGTCTTACCACAGCTTTAACAGCTTGCGCTTTTTTCTTTGATGTTCGCTTGCTGCTGAACAAACTCAAACTAATTCTGCTTTTGGATTTGCGGTCTTTTTCTTCTTCATCAGAAAAATTCATGGTAGTTGCCTTTTCAAGCGGCGTTCCAAGTGCTACAGCTCTACCTACTCGTGGATCTAACAGTTCCACGTGGTTATATGGAAGAATCCCTACCTTGTTATCCACTGTACAACCTTCCCACCATCCAGGTGAGCCTGTATCTTGACTTAAAATCGCAATAATCTGGGTTTCTTCCATTGATAGCTCTGCGTCATCTTGAGGTACCCAGGTAAACTCTACTAATGCAAGCACAGGTATAGAAGCCTTGGATACCCCATCTTCAGGAATACTGCGAACGTAAGACCCAGCTTCAAGGAGACTTTCGTTTGAAGTATCGAACTGCACTTTATCACCTGGAAATAACCACATCAGTAACAAGTAGTCAGATATTTCATTGCCAATAAATTTAGACAAGTATAATTCAAGCGCCTTTTCTCGCTTCTTACTGTCGAGAACTCCAAGACTGGCAGAGTCACTCCATGAGGCAGGAAGTTCCCTTTCAAACGAAGGATTCAGTTTACGAAGCTCTTCATCAAGACCACGAAACTGAAACATCGACTTTTTCACCAATCTTGATTTGCCACTTCTTGTTTTTGCTTCGATTTTCACCATCAACATCTTGTTTCGATTCACTTCGGTGCCGGTGACTCTGACTCCATCAACTGGATCTCCCTTAAAAGTCTCAGGCTTCTTCTTAGGAGCTTTCTTTTTGGAGGCCTTTTGTTTAATGATCGAAATAGCCTCCTTCTCGGTTACTTGTTCAACGTAGTTACTTGGGAAGTCTCCCTTTTTACCTGATTGAGTGTGTTCACCAGTCCACCATCCACTGCCATCTTTCTCCAGCACCACGAGCACATCCCCTTCAGAGAAAGGGAGATCGTCTGATTCACCGCCCTTGAAATCGTACAGTGCTTTCACATAGTCCATTACAAGTTCAAGAAGTGGGTGTGTGCAAATACACAGTTAATTTGAATGTAGAATTCAATCACCCGAATCTATAGGATACAAGTACACACCTTTGTAGGCTTGCATGCGGGGGTCTACTTCATTCGGACAAACCATCTTTGAATTTTGGTAATATCCAATATGAATTCTTTCGGCATGAAGTTGTTAATTAGGTATTTAAAACCAGCGTATTTTTTCCAGGATGCAGACAAAAAAGGGATATAAACATTTCTATGCAAGAATCCTTCAACGATTTCTATAGCCGGGTCAAAAATATCTGGCCGAGGCTCATTCAATCCTTTCGTTATATCTTGACGAATGATACCTGGGATACATCCAAGTATATTCGTTCTTAAGAATCGACGATACAACGCTTTTATTTGGATAGAATACTGATCATCCATTAAAGATCCACACTCAGGACATTTCGTAGCTCGTGGTTCTGGAACATTGATTTCACAATGCAAGCATGTCATTTTCAATCCAGGAGAGCATTGTTTGAATTTTTTAACAGCTTGATAAAAAAATCCGATCTGTTCTTGGGCAAGCGAACAGCAAAAGTTCTTCAACAATGGCCATCCTTTAGAATCGTCTGCTAGAACTTGTTGGAATGTGGAAATGGATTTCACATGGTCATACCACGAGACTCTTTGAACTGGTCGTCTTTTTTCAGGTTCGATTTCAATAACGATTCTTTGTTGTTTCTTTCTTTTAACTTTAAAAACTTCCTTGGACTCCACAATGGCTAGCGAGATAGAAAAATGTTTGCGACCGTAGGCCGTTTTCCGTAGTAAGGCAATTTCCTGCCATAGTTTGGAAGCTTGTTCAAACCGATCGTAGTCTAATAAAAGCTGTGCGAAATCTTTGGCCATGGATGTAAAAAAACCATCTGTTGGATCAAAGCATCGTTTGGAAATAACAAAGGCCCGTTGGATATTGTCTACGGCAGATTGAATCTTTCCCATTTTTGAATATGCTTTTGATAGAAGGATCAAAGCAAATATTAATATAACGTGATTGTCACCGAACCTTTTCTCTTGCATTTCAAGCACATTACCAGCTAAAACGACGCATTCTTTTACATGTATTTCACTATTAGAAACGTATTGTTCACCTAATAATAAATCTGAGGGCCGTAGATAGACACTGTCTACTATCAAAGTATTGTCAATAAAGGCCGCTTGAAATATTTCATCTATCTGCCTGGAAGAGCTGCACTTGTCTATTTCGATATCTGCTATTTCCAGTTGAGACATTCTAATTTGATCCAAGTGCTTTCGAAAAGTATGAAATGTATTGATGGAAGCTCTTATTTGGACCTGTTTTGCATCTTCGTTTTTAATAATGGAAATTGGAGGTAAGTTCTGAATAACTTCCTTGTGCATGTTTAGACTCCTCGACAGTGATAATGATGTGCTTCTGGTACTTTCAATCAAGGTAGGAAGATAACCAGGTTCTTTAATTGCGGTACTGCATGTGTGAGAGTAAGAAGGAGAAACATGATTAAGGTTTCTGATCCATTCGAGTTCTTTGTTCGTTTCGTACTCATCAAAAGTGTCATCGTCAATTCGAACGATCATGTCTGCCTTTAGAACCACTTGCTTGCATTTTGCTGCGTCTAATAGTTCAACAATATCGAAATGTTTTCCTGCAACTGCTAGAATATAGGCGTTTAAGCCTGTGGATGTTTCGTGCCCAAGATTAGCATTCTTCCCTAACAGTATTTGCACGACTTCTTTATGACCTTTGAAAGATCCATACATCAAACAATTCCATTCATTATTGTCCGTTAAATGAATATCTGCATTAAAATTATGGACTAACAATCGAACCATTCGAGGATTTCCCGTTGCACATGCCGACATCAACGCGGTTTGTTTTCGCCTATTTTGAAAATTGATCGAAGCCCCCAATGAGATTACCAGCTCCACAACCTTTTCAAACTTATTGAATTTAACATAATATCCAAGGGGAGTTTGCCCGTCATTGCTCTCATAGTCTGGTTTACAATGACCTTGACATACAAGTTGCAGCAATTTCGAAATGTCCTGCGGTTTTTCAATTGTGTCACACATTACATCGCTTTTTTTTATTGTAACATCAAATAAAGCCAACTTTTCCAAGTATTCAAGTACAGACCATTTCCTTGCCTTCGTCGCTTCTGCTAGAACATTCGTGCCAACAATCTGAGCGTTATGCGCCAGGAGGAACTTGCAACATTCCATTACCAAGTCAAAATGCAAGCATTCCATCAACGGAGATTTACCATCACTGTTGATTCTGTTTACATCTGCCCCTTTTGACACCAAGTGCCTTGCCACAGTGTGGATCCTCCCAAGTTTCAAACTGGCTGTTAGCGCAGTTCTTCCGTCTGGTAGCTCCAGGTCCACAATAGCTCCATTCGAAATAAGACAATCGATGATGAGAAAATCGCCTTTGCAACAACTTGAGATTAAAGGTCGTGTTGGATTTCGCTTTGACAGGAAGTTAACTCCTGCTCCAAGTTCAATCAATCTCTGTACTTGATTGACTTGTCCATCAAATATCACAGTGGTCAAACATGTGGAACCTGCACTCGTTTCAAAATTAGGATCGGCGCCCATGATAATGCAGTTGCACATCTTGACAAAATCGTTACTGGCAATTGCGTAAGACAAATCATTCATCATCCGAAAGGTCCGTTATGCGCGGTATTAATACATTGTACCAGACGTGTATTATATCATTGAACAAGAATTTAAAGAACATGTCGTACATGGAGCTGCGTAATGGACTGCTGAAATTACAGGCAACAAAAGAAGCGAACATATCAGAAGCAGAAATTTTGTTGGAAGTGTTGAACTCGCCTTCCAATGGTTCAGTGGGAATATCTGGACCATTAGTAGATTGCGAGGGTTTTCCGCGAGCAGACATCGACATTATGCTAATAAGAACCCATCGAAATAGACTGGCATGTTTACGCACTGATCGAAAAATGGCAGAAAAACAGATTCATGAACTATTAATTAAAATTCATGAGATGGAAAAAGAGGAAGTGATTGCAAATCCATCATTTCAAAAGGAGGATACAAATCCTTTATTTCAAAAACAGGAAATGCTAGGGAATCCTTCATTACACGCACCCTCGGAAATACCAAAATCAATTTACAATGATGATTTGAATCCATTTGCGATAATTGACCTGGTGTCAGAAAATTCGCCAGCTGCTGCAGCAGGGCTTTTAATCGGCGACAAACTTGTTCGATTCGGAACTATTTGCCATGTCACCGGATCTAAGCAACCATTATTATCTGATCTTGCTACAGTCGCCAATCAAAATGTAAACCGGGATATCCGTGTTGGGGTTTTGAGAAATGGCACACGACTTGAAATTACGCTGCAACCAAAGCAATGGGAAGGAAGAGGGACATTAGGTTGCCACATTGTGCCAATATAATGAATACTTTAGAAACAGAATAATACTAAAGTGCTATGTCGCGTTTTCTGTTCTCGTGTCAAAATTCATTTATACTCGAGTTATTTAACTATTTTATTAAAATTACATCACGTACTTTTGTAAAAGCACAACGAAGATCTTGAAACTATTTAATATTATTATTATATACATGTATTTCATAAAAGGATTTAGCAAGGAAGGACAATCTTGAAGTGTTTGAAAAAAATGTATTTATTTCTTGATACCTTGTATTCTCGAGGTATTGGTTTTCGAAAGGACCATTCAATGCGACTAGCTAAACTGATTGCACAATCTAGATTGGTTTCGCGTCGAGGAGCAGAAGAATTAATAGTCCAACGAAAAGTGACTGTTAATGGACTTGTTGCACTGGTGACAACCCCCGTAACCACTAACGACACCATCATGGTCAACGGCAAGAAACTTTCATTCAAGGAAATTAAAAAATATGAAGACCAAGTATTTCTTTGCTACAAAATGAGGGGAGAACTTGTGACTTATTCTGACCCTGAAAATCGCCCTTGTATATTTGACCGTTTGGCGCAAATGGGACTTCCTAGAAATTTGATCTCGGCAGGGAGATTAGATTTTCAAAGTGAAGGTCTTCTTGTTCTTACCACTGATGGTAATTATGCTCGTCAATTGGAACTTCCGTCCAATGAAATTATAAGAACATATCGTGCAAGAATTCGACGAGGAGAATTTGACGAGATAGCAAAGAAAAAACTGGATAAAGGCATTCGACTTGCTGATTCTGGAACCAATCGTGCGTATAAACCCATTTTTGCTCAGCTGGCCCACTCTCAAAGATCATCTGATGGGAATCTTAAGCAATGGCTCGATGTGTCAGTAACAGAAGGTCAGTATCGAGAGGTTAGGAAAGCGCTAGGGTCGCTAGGGATGATTGTGGATAGGTTAATTCGAATTGGTTTTGGCCCCTATAAGCTCGGAGATTTAAAGAAAGGACATGTTCTCCGAGTGCCAAAGCAAGATCTGGGATTGCCTAGTCTGCCATAAACGCTACTTTGTTTTTTCATTTATACGGATCATTCATGGAATTCATTCTCTTTAATAAAAACTGTTTTTATAATAATAATATACCAGGATTCGTTTTAGTAGTAGTTAACAACACATAATTTGTACAAGGATCTTATAAATTTGATACAGATGAGAAGAGTACTGATCCTTTACCGTATTGATAATGGCTAGTTCCATCGTTCTGACACAAAGCATACACTGCCTTCCCGACAACGATCGTTGCTGGAGAAGCGACGTTCAATGAAACACAAGTATCAGCAATTTGGGCCAAAACACCTTTTACTACGCGCTGATCTTTTGTCGCGGCTTTTTCAATCACGGCTACCGGTGTTCCATCTGGATATCCACTTTCACTTAGACGATGCATGAGCTGATGCATACGGGATACTGACATTAAAAATACCGTGGTCCTTCCTATATAATAAGGGGCCACTTCTCTAGGTATAGAGTCATTCATTCCATGCCCTGTTGCAATCAATAACTGATCTGCAACACCACGAGTTGTCACGGCAATGCCAGCTGCTAACGGGGCACAGAGAGAACTAGAAACCCCAGGAATCACTTCGACATCAAAACCATGATTACGAAATATTTCAATTTCTTCAGCTCCACGACCATATACAAACGGATCTCCTCCCTTGAGACGAACAACATCAATACCCTTATGCAATGCGTCTAGAGTCCAATCGTGAAGTTCATTCTGAGCTGCATTCGCACAACCTTTGAACTTTCGACTGAGAATAATACGACCTCTGATCAGCGAGAGAATATCCTCAGAAATCAGTCGATCTGCAATAACTAAATCTGCCTCTTGTAGGGCTTGAAGTGCCGCTCGAGTAAGAAGAGACGGATCGCCTGGTCCTGCACCAACAAGACGACAACGAGGTTTTCGAGACTTAAACTTGGTGCATTGGGCAATTGCAAAAGTGGTCCAGCCAAATCGTTCCAACAAAGCACCTAGTAGTACAGAGACACAGACAACTGTCAATACCACAGCCGAGTTTAGTACCGTACAATACATCGCTGATTTGCTGATACCGACTCCAATGAAAAACAAAAAAATGCATTTTTTCGTACTATAATATTCGGTAAACAGGTACTAGTATGACGAACTAAATGGAATAAGCATGACGAAAATCAAGGTGGCTCTCCAATTTTTGTATTCAAAAAGTGCACAAATGTACAGAATATATTTAATCGCTTCAAATTTTAAAAGTCGTTTTAATACTTGTATCATTTAACTTGGTCGCCAACTGTTGAGCTTGAGATAATTGGGATGGGCTTAAAAAATCCACTGCCAGAGAAACGCCACCACAGGAGCTCAAGTTTTTCAAAAAATTAATCACTTTCACTTCTGTTTCAATAGAACCGTCTTCCAATCCTTCGCGAAGACACTTTAGAATTCCATCGAGATTATTTATCTCTACTTTAAAAACAGCAACAACGTCAATACCTAGTAAGATATTGAACCTTACAGAGTTAGTAATATCCTTACGCCTCCAGAATTTTTCAAATTCATGACTCGATTTTGGAATGACCACCTCTGAAGAGTTGATCACTGTTTGGTTTGACTTCTTTTCGACCTGGTTCCAAGATTGAGATCGAAGCTTGGAATTTATGTTATTCTGGCTTCCAAATTTTGTTCCAGTTCTTTGGTTGGCATTAAGATATCCTTCTGGTCTGGTAGGTTTACCCAGAAACTCCATCTCTTTTCTAGACACCGGTTTTTGACCCGTTTCTGCACATTCGACCAAAAGTCGAAACTCATCGTAGGACCTTGCAGTCATTACCGAGCGCTTCTTCATCTCATCGACTGCCTTCCTACGTCTGTCGTCAATCACCGCAGATGCCAATTCCTTAGCCAACACATTCTCGTCGCATAGGTGTCTATCCATCACCGCTGAATCAAGCACGTTTCAAAAAAATGCCGTTAAAATTTTGCAAAACTACTACAAGTAGTGGGCCATGCTAATTTATCAATACCAGTAAATAATAAACGAGAGTATCTTGTTGAAAGAAAAGTTCAAAGAGCCGGATGGCAATCCGTGAGGTAATCAGAAGCAAGAACATTATGTGGAATCACTGAATTAGCATTATATTTCTGCTGATGTGATTAGTTTATTGTTAGTGTTTGGTTGTCGAGGAAAGAAGCTAAACTATCATTCCCTTTATCATTGATGGTGGTGCCAAATGGAGTCCAGGTACTTAGGTGTTCTTGCAGGAGCTTTTCGTAGGGATGCGAGATCATCTCGGGGATTGGAAAAAAGGGAACTCCGTGTACCTCACACATATCCATCAGGCTTGTTTTTCAAGATACTCGTTGTATTTTTAGAAATTGATGGCTTCTATCCACTATTTTTATATTGTAATTAAAGTATTTGGTTTTGTTAATAATAGTGAAAAGATTGTTTACCCGAGTATCGGTATAGGAGTTCTTCGTGCTTGTGGCAAAGAAATCAAAACATTTAAGTTTGGAAATTGGACGTTGGCATGACCATGCATGTAAATCAGTATTTCCGTAACATTACTAATGTCTAAATTCGGGTCGGCTTTTAAGACCATGTCTTGAAATGAAGTCCTCCAAAACCGATCGTCGGCGTCGTAAAGCCGACCTTCAATTGCCCAATTAGGTGTTTCGTCACTCATCGGTGCATCATCACTATGATATAATGACGGAATTGAAATGGATGGTGTTTGAAATTGAAATGGATGGTGTTTGGAATTGCATCATTTCGCCTTGCTCGTTGCGTTGCATAGCAGGAGAACCAGGGTTTTAAATTAGAACGGTTATATCGGTATCAACTGGAGCTCCTATTAACTGAACTGATGTACTTAACAAACACACGCCCCACATTTTGTCCAAACGCGTATGCGCAAACGCAGACTGTGGAATTGTGAGGATACCGTTCGTTTTGAAACTTGCAATATTTGAAGCATCGCGGATTTGGAAAGGAGTATCTTCCATCGTCCACGCTTGTCGCCCCATAGGTTTAGTGTCTTCTAGTTGTTCTGCAGCAACTCGCATGCTCTCGATAAAATTATCTAGCGACACAATCGAAAATGAATTTTGTACGTAGGTGTTGCAAGGTTTGGCTTCAATATACGAGAACGCCGTGCACAGTTTGCTTGGATTGTCCAGCAACGATGATTGCATCGTGATATGAAGCCGGGATGGACTTATCAACGAATGCCCTTCTTTTAGAAAAAAATTTAGCGACAACTGATGATTCTGAATCTTCAAGCATTTTGGAGAGTCGTCTATCGGTGATCATCTGATACATCCTCTTCGCAAATCCGGACAACGCGCTCACTCGGCCAATTCTAGCATTGGTAACTGTTTTTCCTACCACACACAGTTTCTTGATGGCTATAGTGACCTCTAATGCACCATCAATTTCATTGTCAATTGAGGCCTTCATCAGTAACTCAACAGTAGATGTCAACGAATCGTACTTTTCAATCAGTTGTATAGCCTCAGATCTGTTAAAAACAGTGAGATTCAAGAAAGCTTGGAGGGTTTTTCCTGAAAACAATTCTTCAGAGAATCCTTCTTCGGATGATTGTACCACAAATTTATCCATATCCAATCTGTTTTCAGGTAGGAATGATGCTGACTCGATGGAGATGGCCAAACTAGCTTGTAGCTTGTTTATTTCTTTCATTTCAGTCTCAAGCTGACCAAGTTCTTCAATCTCCCCAAAGAAGTTTTTGGCATCGCTTATCGTGCTCCCAATGTCAAGCGTTACAGCGTCCACAGCACACAAGATAAGATCGTAGAAAAGTGAAAAAACGCCTCCTGCTGTTTTTGCACTCTTATACGTTTCAATCCCTTGTTTGAATTTGGAGTTTGCAGTTTTGGCCGCGGATTGAACCAGAGCTGCTTGTTTCTCCATTGATACAACACTCACTTGGCGACACGTTTGATGGATAAACTGGGTTCAAAATCGGAGAGCGTACTCGTTACATTGCTGGATTGATTGCTCAAGATTGAAGCTGCTAGCCATTGATAAATGAGCCGCAGATTCACCCATGAGTTCAAGCGCGTCTAATCGGATTGCATCTTCTGCGTTTGGTGCCAGACCTTCTTTCAAACCATTGGCAAATCGTAATGCAGGTTGCTCTATGGCTTGCAATCTTTCTTGTAATTTAGTAACACTCCATTTCGGAACCATTACATTCACATATTTGCCATGCCCGATTTTGCTTGCCAAGTTCTGAGCTAGAATCATATACCGATCTGTGGTTGATGAACTTTGACTCATATCAGCCAGGCGAATCGCAATCTCTGAAGCGATGTCAGCCGCAAACTGCAACTGATTCGATGGCACGGATCTAAAATCAAACCCAGCAAATGAACGAGCCCATGCAAAATGAAGCACGTACCCAAGAGTATCAGCAGTGTCAACATGTAGTAATACATGTTTTGACTGGTTCATCTTGGAGCCAATTCGAAGAATTGTGTTGTGAAATCCGTCATCGCACTTAAGAATCTTACACGAACGGGGGCTCAACAAAGGAGACGCTATCATATTTAGGGATCACTCGATACGAGCAAAATCCAATGCCATCCTTCCCGAAGGTTGCTGGTAAGGCCCACCAGAACCGTTGGAGTTTCCAGTTGTTATTGTCACATCTCCTGTTGGCACGGACAAATAGAATTCTGGATCTGACCGGTATTTTCTCTGAACTGTTTCCCATTGATGGGTCACTTGATCCTTGATTACATCGCCTTCAGCAGCTGTCCATGGAGACACAAATGTAGAAGCGCATACATTTAAAATCACTCTTGGATCCAATGCCATATCAAAATTGGTTGGCATATCGCATTGCACATGGCAGGTTGCAAATACATGGTTTCGAACTTGGAAAATAAAATCACGGCTGGTTAAAGAACTGCGATCCAATGACATTCGGAGTGCCCACACATTCACCTGGAGCTTGCCTGTTTTCAAATCCTTCACCAGGAATTTCACGCAAGTCCGCAAAGATTCAAAGTTTATCGTTTCTGCAGCTCGAATTGTATAATGGGTAGTGTTTTCTTCAATGGTGTGGCTTACCATCACATTTCTTCCGAAGTATTTTGTCGCGACACTTTCAGAGGCTTCAATGAATCCTTCATTCATATACTCCTTCCAAAATTCTGTGTCCTGGCACGAAGCTGCAGTCGTTTCTCCCTCCAATCATTGCGAGCTCTTGACGAAATCGAAGAGCATCGCCATGCACCACGACAGTGATGCAGAATATCAAAGTTAAGATGAGACTCATATATATATTTCAATTTTAACAAAACAATTTTGATTTTGAAATCAGAAGTTACTTGTAAGAACTTCTCCTTGTTCTGTACCGACCAAGTATCTAGTAGACTGTGTTTTGTACAGCTAAGGCCTAAGGCCTACTATAATTCAGTCAAATCGGATCCACTATCTACAATCCGACAATTTAAAGCCATTGCCTGATTATTACAATTAATAATAATCAGAATAGGAAGTGGAAGTCATTTTAAAAGTAGATTCTCTGAGCAACAGGTCTAGTCAGTGCCCCCCTCAACAATTCAACTGATTTTTTTTTCACAGAGCCGTTATATTTGACGATGGACAACTTCGAGAGTAATGAAGAGGCGGAAGAAGCAGTACGTAGTATAGGACAAACTCCTATGCTTGACTCTGTGCAAGAGATGCTGAAGAAGCAGCAGTTGAAAGAACTGCGTGAAAAGTCGTTAGCTCTTGATGATTTGGAAGAGGACTTGAAGCGAACAAGTAACGAGCGGGAGACATTGGGTGTACAGTTGTACAATCTGCAGCAACAACTTGCAAACAGTCAGATTAAATTGGAGCAAACTCAGGAAGAGATCATTGACGCGTCTCACCTGGGGGGTAGTGCTCAGGAGGATGCCAGAAAAAGAAAGAGCATCTTGGAGGACATTCTAGCTGAAACCAAAGACATGGAATCGAAACTTCGAATGGCAAAAGAGGAAGAAAACTCTGCAAAAGCCGCCGTGAAACAAGTTGAGGCCTTTCTTGAAGAAACTAAAAGTGAAATTGCCGTGTTACGACGAGCGACCCACAAAACCGAAGCCAATGTAAACAGTCTTGAAAAAGAAAAAGAAAAGCAAGATCTCTACATCGATTCCAGAGTAGAGCGCATTAAACAACTTCAACAAGAAATTGGACTCATTGCAGCTCAATTGAAATCTCAAGCTCTTGAAACGAAAGCAGCGGAAGATACTCTTCGGGAAGCCAATGATGAAATGCAAGCTACCCAATTTGAAAAGAAACATGTGGTTCAGTCATGGAACAGTACCATTATTTCACTGCAGAGACGTGACGAAGCATTTCAATCTATGCAGGATTCCATCAAGTCAAAACAGGAAGAGCAATTGGCGATCCGTTCAGAGATCCAAGGATATAGATCAAGTGTGTTAAAAGTTCAAGGTGAAAGCGAAATGTTGGTAGAACGAAAGATCCGCCAAGAACACGGATTAAAACAAGTAGATGACAACTTGTCCTTAATTGAAAAGGACTACGCGAAACTTAGTGAGCGATATAGCATGATGAAAAAATCGCTCGAGCAACAAGAACGTGAAAGTAGATCATTGAAAGGTATTTTAATATCCTGCACGAACCAAGTTCAGAGTCTACAATCTCAAATTCAAGTTATTGATCGACAGCGATTCGCAATGGAAGAAGAGACAAGCCAACATTTCAATGACAAGACCACCATGAGTAAAGCAGCAAAGAATTTATCACAAAGCGCCTTAGGTGTTCAAAAACAGATTCATAACAAGGAGATGGAACATGCTAATCTCGAAAATGAGCATTCTCGAGTGACGATTGATAAGTTAAACACAAAAGCCCATGCACAGCAGCTAGAAAAGGAGCTGGAGAAAAAGCTTCAACTTTTACAAGATCAAGACAGACTTATTGAAAAGTATAAGTTGGAGATCAGGCAGCGAAACGATGAGGTGGAGAAGAAGATGTATGTCGTGGATCGACTCAACCGGAAGTATGAAACCATGGTTGCAAATCAAGACGAACCAGAAAACTTGGGGCCGCTTGAGGCAACCATCAACAGTCTTACCAAAGAAACTGCATCTCTTAATCAGCAAAACAGAGAACTAGAACGACAATGGCTCAAAATTCAAACTTCATTTGTACAAGTGGTGAACGAGAAAGAACAAGAGAGTTCGCACGTACATGAACTCGCGAGTACAGAAACTATTTTGGAACAGAAAAAGAAAAGGCTGGATAATCAAATACATGCACAGACCCAGGAACTGAAAGACCTTGAAAATAACATCCGCAAAATGCACAACGAAATGCACAAATTGAATGAATTGATCGCTGACCATTCCGGTAAATACGATCAGCTCCTAAATGTCAATGAGTCCATGCAATCTGAGTTTGTTAACGAGCTGAAAGAATTGGAGCAACAGTCGGTTCAATTTGAAGGAAAGATTGAAAAGACTAAAATGGAGAAGAAAACCCTGTTGGATGAAATCATGGAATATGAACGTCAAATAAAACTGTGGGAAAAGAAAATCCAACTTGAAAAAGAAACTCAAGCCGCATTAGATCCAACTGTTGGTCAATCTGAAGTCAAAGCCATGGAAAAAGAAATTCATCGAATGAAAATTCGTTTTGACAATCTTACTCGTGAGCAAGAAAAGATGATTAAGGAGATGGA
>Ga0105055_10003589_pt1 | contig 23335 bp, 24 predicted proteins | sample BON03_FD_78090 | JGI IMG/M metagenome (GOLD analysis project Ga0105055, IMG submission 78090) | Freshwater microbial communities from Lake Bonney liftoff mats and glacier meltwater in Antarctica - BON-03 | ecosystem: Environmental > Aquatic > Freshwater > Ice > Glacier meltwater | place: Lake...
GGGCCGAGCCCCTGGACCTCATATCATTGAAATAGATGGGTTTCCAAAGGCCCTCGGCCTTTGGCGGGTCCAGGGCAGAGCCCTGGACTTGCCTTTCTGGGATCGGTCATCACCAACGGCGGCTGGTACGACATAGCGTACTGTCGTGACTTCTCGAAACGGCAAGCGGGCTCCCCCCGCCGGGGCGAGGGGAGCCAAGTGGCAGCTCAGTTACGGGTCTTGTCGACCAGCTTGTTCTTGGCGATCCACGGCATCATCGCGCGCAGCTTCTCGCCCACTTCCTCGATCGGATGCGCGGCGTTGCGGCGGCGGGTGGCCTTGAAGCTGGCCTGGTTCACCTTGTTCTCCAGCATCCAGTCGCGGGCGAAGCGGCCGGACTGGATATCCTCCAGTACCCGCTTCATCTCGGCCTTGGTCTCGGCAGTGATGATGCGCGGGCCGGTGACGTATTCACCGTACTCGGCGGTGTTGGAGATCGAGTAGTTCATATTGGCGATGCCGCCCTCGTAGATCAGGTCCACGATCAGCTTCACTTCGTGCAGGCACTCGAAATACGCCATCTCCGGCGCATAGCCGGCTTCCACCAGCGTGTCGTAGCCCGCACGGATCAGTTCCACCAGGCCGCCACACAGCACCACCTGCTCGCCGAACAGATCGGTCTCGCACTCTTCCTTGAAGGTGGTCTCGATCACCCCCGCGCGGCCGCCGCCGATGGCGCTGGCATAGGAAAGCCCCACTTCCATCGCATTGCCCGACGGGTTCTGGTGGATGGCGATCAGGCAGGGCACGCCGCCGCCGCGCTGGTATTCGCTGCGCACCGTATGTCCCGGCCCCTTCGGCGCGATCATCAGCACATCGATATCCGCGCGCGGGTCCAGCAGGTTGAAATGCACGTTCAGCCCGTGCGCGAACGCCAGCGCCGCGCCGGGGCGCATGTTGGCGTGCAGCTTCTCGCGATACAGGTCGCCCTGGCCCTCGTCGGGCGTCAGCACCATCACCATGTCGGCCCACTTCGCCGCGTCGGCCGGGTCCATCACCTTGATGCCCGCCGCCTCGGCCTTGGCGATGCCTTCGGAACCGCCGCGCAGGGCCACGACGAGGTCCTTGCAGCCGCTATCCTTGAGGTTGTTGGCATGGGCATGGCCCTGGCTGCCATAGCCGACGATCGCGACCTTCTTGGCCTTGATCAGGTTCACGTCGGCGTCGCGGTCGTAGTACACGCGCATGGGCGCTGTCTCCTTGAGGAATTTGCGGCGGGTCAGATGGTTGCGGTGCCGCGAGCGATGGCCGCTACACCCGTGCGGGATACTTCGGCAAGCCCCAGCCCGCGCATCAGGTCGATGAAGGCATCCAGCTTCTCGGTGCCGCCGGTCATCTCGAAGATGAAGCTCTCCAGCGTCGCGTCCACCACGCGGGCGCGGAACGCCTCGGCCAGGCGCAGCGCCTCCACCCGCTCCACCCCGGTGGCGACCACCTTGATCAGCGCCATCTCGCGGGCGATGTGCGGTCCCTCCGACAGGTCGGCGATGCGGTACACCTGCACCAGCCGGTCAAGCTGGGCCTTGATCTGCTCGATCACCATGTCCGTCCCGGAGGTGACGATGTTGATCCGGCTGTGGTTGCGCGCCGGGTCCACGGCGGAGACGGTGAGACTGTCGATGTTGTAGCCGCGCCCTGTGAACAGGCCGGTGACGCGGGCGAGAATGCCGGCCTCGTTCTCGACCAGCACGGAAATGGTCGCGGAACGCTGCTGCAATGCGGTGGAAGTCATTTTTCGGTTTGCCTGACGGAGGATGGGAAGGGGGGCCGGTCGCGCTGGTGTCGCGCTAGACCAGCGCCAGCCCCTCGTCGGTCAGCGACTTCGCCGCGCCGATCTGCAGCGAGGTGCCGTGCTCCGGCCCCAGGATCATCTCATTATGCGGTGCGCCCGAGGGGATCATCGGGAAGCAATTCTCCTTCTCGTCCACACAGATATCGGCGATCACCGGGCTGTCCAGCGCGATCATCCGGCGGATCACGTCGTCCAGTTGGTCGACGCTCTTCGCCCGCAATCCCACGCCCTGGAAGGCGTCGGCGAGCTTGACGAAGTCGGGCAGCGCGGCGCTGTAGCTTTCCGAATAGCGCCCGCCATGCAGCAGTTCCTGCCACTGGCGCACCATGCCCATGTATTGGTTGTTCAGGATGAACACCTTCACCGGCAGGCGGTACTGCGCCAGCGTGGACATCTCCTGGATGTTCATCAGGATGCTGGCCTCGCCGGCGATGTCGATCACCAGGGCATCGGGGTGGGCAATCTGCACGCCCATGGCGGCCGGCAGGCCGTAGCCCATGGTGCCGAGGCCGCCAGAGGTCATCCAGCGGTTCGGCTCGTCAAAACGGAAATACTGCGCCGCCCACATCTGGTGCTGGCCCACCTCGGTGGTGATGAAGGTCTCCTTCTTCATCTCGCGGGTGATGTCGTACAGGCGCTGCACCGCGTATTGCGGCTTGATGACCGCGCCCTTGGTCATGTCCTGGGTGAAGCGCAGGCAGTCGATGCCGCGCCAGCCGTCGATCTGCTTCCACCAGGCGGCCAAAGCGGGCTTGTCCACCTCGGTGGTGTCGGCATCCCAGGCGGCCATGAGCGCGGCGAGCGCACGCCCGGCATCGCCGACGATCGGCACATCGACCGGCACGTTCTTGTTGATGCTGCTGGAGTCGATGTCTATGTGGATCTTCTTCGAGCCGGGGCTGAAGGCGTTCAGCCGGCCGGTCACCCGATCGTCGAAGCGGGCGCCGACATTCAGCATCACGTCGCAGCCATGCATCACCAGGTTGGCCTCGTAGGTTCCGTGCATGCCCAGCATGCCGAGGAACTGCGGGTCGTTGTGCGGATAGGCGCCAAGGCCCATCAGCGTGGAGGTGCACGGAAAGCCGGTGCGGCGCACGAAGGCGCGCAGGGCCGCGCTGGCCGCCGGGCCTGCATTGATCACGCCGCCGCCGGTATAGATCACCGGCCGCTTGGCCGATTTCAGCAGGGCCACGGCGCGGGCGATCTGCGCCGCGTCGGGGTCCATCTGCGGACGGTAGGAGCGGTGCACCGCCTCGGGCGCGGGTGCGGGGGTATAAGGCGCCTTGCCGATCAGGATGTCCTTCGGCAGGTCGATGAGAACCGGGCCCGGCCGGCCGCTGCGGGCGACGTAGAACGCCTCGTGCACCACGCGGGCTAGGTCCTCGCTGCGCTTGACCAGATAGTTGTGCTTGGTGGCCGGGCGGGTGATGCCGGTGGTGTCGGCTTCCTGGAAGGCGTCGTTGCCGATCAGGTGGGTGGGCACCTGGCCGGTGAGGCACACGACGGGGATGGAATCCATCAGCGCATCGACCAGGCCGGTCACCGCATTGGTGGCGCCGGGCCCGGAGGTGACGAGCACAACGCCCACTTTTCCGGTCGAGCGCGCATAGCCCTCGGCGGCATGCACGGCGGCCTGCTCGTGGCGCACCAGGATGTGGCGAATGGCGTTCTGATTGAAGATGGCGTCGTAGATCGGCAATACCGCCCCGCCGGGATACCCGAAGATGACCTCTACGCCCTGGTCCTTCAGGGCACGCAGGAGAATCTCGGCGCCGGCGGCCTCGTCGGAGGGGGCCTGCGCGGGGGGGGTGTCTGCGGGAAGGGTCTGGTTCATGCGGCGAGTGGTAGTGCGCCGCGCTGCACGGCGTCAAGCGGCGCTGCGAATAAAATTGAAGATTTCCGCCTTTTCTCTTTCTGAAAATTGCTCCAGATCGCCGATCCGCGCATGTATCATATGCGTTCGCGCCGGGTCCGCCATGCGCTTGTGGCGGAACCAGGTCGCCTGGCGCTTGGTGTACTGGCCGGTGACCTGCTCGGCGCGGGCCGCCGCCTCGGCCAGGGACATCTCGCCGCGCAAATGGGCGGCGAGTTCCGGCACGCCGTGCGCCCGCATCGCCGGCAGGGCGGGCGAGAGGTCCTGGGCCAGCAGGGTGCGCACTTCGTCGAGCGCGCCGGCGGCAAGCATGGCGGTGAAGCGGCCGGCGATGGCGGCGCGCAGCGTGGCGCGCGGCGGGTCGAGCAGCAGGGCGGCGAAGCGCCACGGCGCCGGCGGGCCCTTCTCGCCCTGCCAGGCGACGAGGCCGCGGCCGGTGCCGCGCCAGACCTCCCAGGCGCGGGCGACGCGCTGGCTGTCGCTGGGGCGCAGGCGCGCGGCGGTGGCGGGGTCGACCTTGGCGAGCGAGGCGTGCAGCGCCATCGGCCCGTGCTCGGCCAGCAGCCAGCGGGCCTCGGCGCGCGCCGCCTCGCCGCATTCGGGGATGTCCGAGATGCCGTGGACCAGGGCGGAGAAATACATGCCGGTGCCGCCACACAGGATCGGCAGGCGGCCGGCGGCGTGCGCGGCGGCCATCGCCGCCAGGGCTTCGCCGCACCACCACGCGGCGTTGCCGGGCGTGGCGGCCGGGCGAACGCCATAGAGAACATGCGGCACGCGCGCCTCCTCCTCGGGCGAGGGGCGCGCGGTGACGATGCGCAGCTCGCGGTAGACTTGCATGGAATCGGCGTTGATCACCACGCCGCCGAGGCGCTCGGCAATGGCCAGCGCCAGGGCCGACTTGCCGGAACAGGTGGGGCCGGCGACGATCAGCGCGTGCGGCAGGGCCGGCTCAGGCGCCATCGTGCCGTCCCCGTGCCGCGGCACCCTTGCCGGCTGCCGCGTGCCGCCGCATACCGGCGCCATGACCCATGTGCTGACCCTTGTTGTCGATCGTGACGCCACAACGCTTGCCGATGCCATGATCGCGCGTGTGCGCGAGGCGATCCAGGGCGGCCCGCCGGAGATCCTGTCGCCAGGCGAGGCCGCCGACATTCCCTGCCGCAATCCGGACCCTACGGCAATCGCCGCGGCACTTGGCGACGCCAAGGTGGATGCCATCGCCACCCGGGCGCGCGGGCGCCGCAAGGGGCTGCTGATCGCCGACATGGACAGCACCATCGTCACCAGCGAGACGCTGGACGAGATCGCCGCCTATGCCGGCATCAAGGACCGCATTGCCGCGATCACCGCGCGCAGCATGAACGGCGAGATCGACTTCGCCACGGCGCTGCGCGAGCGGGTGGCGATGCTGAAGGGGCTGGGCGTGGATGCGCTGGAGAAGACCTGGGCGGCGACGCGGCTGACCCCCGGGGCGCGCGAGCTGGTGGCGACGATGAAGGCGCACAACGCCACCACGGCGCTGGTCTCCGGCGGCTTCACCTGGTTCACCGGGCGAGTGGCGGAGATGGTGGGGTTCGACACGCATAGGGCCAACGTGCTGCTCGATGATGGCGCGGTGCTGACCGGGGCGGTGGCCGAGCCGATCCTGGATGCCAACGCCAAGTTGACCGCCTTGCAGGAATTGTCGGCGGCGCGCGGGCTGAAGCTGTCGGCGACGCTGGCGGTTGGCGACGGGGCGAACGACCTGGCGATGCTCAGCGCTGCCGGGCTGGGGGTGGCGTTCCGCGCCAAGCCGGTGGTGGCGGCCCAAGCGCGGGCCCAGGTGCGCCACGCCACCCTGCGGGCGCTGCTGTTCGCCCAGGGCTACCGGCTCGCCGACATCAGCGGCTTGTAGCGCCGGCGCCAGCATCGGACGCGGGCGGGGCGGCCGCATCGCCGTCGCGCGGCGCCTCGATCACCAGCACCGGCACGCCGCGGGCGGCGGCGAGGCGGCTGGCGATGCCGTCGCCGGCCATCGGCCATGCGGCATGGTCCAGCACTATCAGCCGCTCATGCGTGCGGCCCAGGGCGTGCAGCAGGCCGGCGAGGTCGCGGCCGGGCGCCTCGCGGATTTCCAGCAGCCGGGCGGGTACGCCGAGGCTGGCCGCCGTGGCGCGCACCGTCTCTGCCGCACCGGCGGCGGCGCCGGCCAGCACCACCAGCAGGGCGGCGCCGGTGCTGGCCGCGATCCGGGCTGCGACCTCCAGGCTGCGGTCGGCGGAGTCGGCCAGCATGGCCGCGACCGGTGTTGCGCGCGTCGGCGGGCGGGCCGGCAGCAGCAGCACCGAGGCGGCGGAGCGCCGGGCGGCCTCCTGCAGGCGGTCGACGGGCAGCAGGCGCGGGCGGCGGCCGGTTCCGGCATCGGCGAGCACGATGATGTCGCTGGCCTGGCACAGCGTGCCGATGGAGGCGGCCGGATCGCCGCGCAGCACTTCCAGCGCATGCGCCACGCCGAGTTGCGCCAGGGTGCGGCGGAGTTCGCGGGCCATGCCGGCGTATTCGTCGGCCAGGCGGGTGGTTTCGATCGGCCGCCACTCGTGGTTGGGCAGGCGCAGTTCGCGCGCGAAGGGCAGGGCGGTGAGGGTGAACAGCGCCTCGTCCTCGACCAGTACGCAATGCAGGTCCAGCCCCAGCAGCCGGGCCAGTTCGGCGACCTCGCGCATCGTCTCGGTGGACGCGTCGCCATGGCCGACCGCCAGGACCAGGCGCCGGAAAATGAGGGGCGCTGGCATAGTCAGATCTCCGCCTCGCCGGGGCCGGGCGCCTCGCCACCAGTGCCGCGCGCGGCCGGGCCCAGGCGGGGGAACACCTTGGCGAAGCGGGCCAGCCGCGCCTCGACCGCCGCGTTCAGGCTGTCGGGCGGGAAGCGCCCCTCGGCGTCGCGCGCGCCGGCGGGGCGGCCGGTGAGCAGGGCGATGCCCTGGTCGATAGTGGTGACCGGATAGATGGCGAAACGACCCTCGGCGCACGCCTTCACGATCTCGCCGCGCAGCATCAGGTGCTGGGTGTTGGCGACCGGGATCAGCACGCCCTGGCTGCCGGTCAGGCCGCGCGCGGCGCAGATGTCGAAAAAGCCCTCGATCTTCTCGTTCACCCCGCCGATCGCCTGCACGTCGCCATGCTGGTTCACCGAGCCGGTGACCGCGAGGTCCTGGCGCAGCGGGATTTCCGACAACGCCGAAAGCAGGGCGTAGAGTTCGGCCGAGGAGGCGCTGTCGCCGTCCACCCCGCCATACGATTGCTCGAACACCAGGGTCGCGGCGACCGACATCGCGCTGTCGAGCGCGTAGCGGCTGGCCAGGAAGCCGCCCAGAATCAGCACGCCTTTCGCATGCAGCGGGCCGCCGAGCTTCACCTCGCGCTCGATATCGACGATGCGGCCGCTGCCGGGGCGCACCCGGCAGGTGATGCGGGTGGGCCGGCCGAAGGAGAAGCCGCCCAGGCTCAGCACCGACAGGCCGTTGATCTGGCCGACACGGCTGCCGGCGGTGTCGATCAGCGCGATGTCGCGCAGGATCATCTCCTGGCCGCGCTCGCGCAGGCGGGAGGCGCGGTGGATCTGCCGGTCGATCGTCCAGTCGATGTCCGCGCGGGTGATCGCCGCGCGCCCGGCGGTGCCGGCGTGGTGGTCGGCCTCGGCCAGCACCTCGTGCAGGCGTTCCACCAGCAGGCTGAGCTTGCTGGCGTCGTCGGCCAGGCGCGAGGTGTGCTCGATGGCGCGCTCCACGGCACCGCGGTCGAGCGGGCGCAGCTTCTCCTGCGCTGCCACCGTGGCGATCAGCCGGGCGAGCAGGGCCTCGCCCTCCGGCGTGCGGTCAAGCGCGTCGTCGAAATCGGCGAGCACCTTGAAGTGGCGCTCGAGATCGGGGTCGAGCGCCTGCAGCATGTAGTAGAGCTGGCGCTCGCCATAGAGCACCACCTTCACGTCGAGCGGGATCGGGTCCGGCTCCAGCGACACGGTGGTGGTGAGGCCGACGAAGCGGGCGACGTCCTCGATGGCGATGCGGCGCTGTTGCAGGGCGCGCTTCAGGGCGGGCCAGCTGAACGGCTCGGAGAGCAGGTTGCGCACGTCGATCAGCAGGGTGCCGCCATTGGCGCGGTGCAGCGCGCCGGCGCGGATCAGGCGGAAATTGGTGACCAGCGCGCCCTGCATCTGCTGGTATTCGATGCGGCCGATCAGGTTGCCCAGGGTGGGGTGCAGCTCCTCGACCACCGGGGCGCCGTCGGTGGTGCCGGCTTGGGTGACGAGCACGTTCACGTCATAACGCTCGAACGGGCCGCCGAGGCGCTGGGCGGCGGCGGCGCGGATGGGCGCGCCGGCCTGGGCGGCGATCTCCGGCGAGGCGAACAGCGGCACGTTCTCCAGGATGTCGCTGCGCATCGCCTCGATGTGGTCCTGCACCTGCGGCAGGTCGGCGAACGGCTCGCCCAGCTCGGCGAAGGGCTGGGCCATGGCGTAGGTCGCCACCTCGCGGTCGAGGGCGCGCACCGCGTCGCGCTGCTCCTTCTCCACGCGGGGCACGGCGCGCAGGGTCTCCTCCAGTTCCTTTTCCAATTCCTCGGTGGCCGCGCGCACCGCCTGCTGCTCGGCCTCCGGCCAGGCGTTGAACTCCTGCGGCGGCACCACCTTGCCGTCGCGCATCGGCGCCATGGCGAAGCCCATCGGCGTGCGCAGGATGGCGATGCCCGCCGCGGTGGCCTTCTGGGTGAGCGCGTTGAAGGCGGCCTCGCTCTTGGCCTGGATGGACTGCACCAGGCCGGAGCGGCGCTTCTGGTAGTCGTCGCCCTCGAACACCGAGGGCAGGATGCTGCGCAGGTCGTCGATGAGGTCATGCACCGCGCGCTGCAGCAGTGGGGCGCGGCCGGGCGGCATGGGAATGGCGGTGGGGCGCTGCGGGTCGGCGAAGTTGTTCACGTACACCCAGTCGCGCGGCTCGTGCCGGTGGCGGGCGGAGTCCTCCAGCAGGTGGCGGATGGATTGCTGCAGGCGCGCGCCGCCGGCGCCGATGGCGAAGATGTTGAAGCCGTCATGCGCGATGTCGGCGCCGAAGCGGATCGCCTCGTCGGCGCGCGGCTGGTCGGCCAGGCCGGGCAGCGGGGCGAGGTCGGCGGTGGTGTCGAAGGCGAGGGCGGCGAGGTCGGTGGCGCGATACAGCGCGCCGGGCGCCAGCGGTGGCGGGGGGAGGCCGGAAGCGTCGGCGCTGTCGGGGGCGCTGGCGGGTGGAAGGGATGATTGCTCCGGCATCGTGGCCTCCGTTCCGGTTTCTCGTTCGGCCGCGGCGACCTGGAGGCCGGCGGCAGGAGCCTAGCGCAAGCCTGCGCGGCGGCGTTGATGCAGGTCAACCCGCCGGCCGGCGAGGGGTTGCCGCCGGAACCTGCCGGCGGGAAACGGTCCGGCGCGCAGCGGGGGCATGCCGAACCTGGGCGGCGCCGGGCCTGGAACGGGCCGCCGGGTTGGCGTATAAGGCGGTGGTCCTGGGGGCGGCCGCACGGCCCAGGCTTGGTGGCAGTCGCCGGGTTAGCACAGCGGTAGTGCAGCGGTTTTGTAAACCGAAGGTCGGGGGTTCGATCCCCTCACCCGGCACCACCCCCGCCAGTGGCTAACGCACGCGCTTCCACTGCACCAGCGTATAGGGCGGGTCGGCGTCGTCGTGCGGTTCGAACACCGCTTCGACCTCCGCCCCGATCGGCACCTCCTGCGCCGGGTCGCCCAGCAGGTTGCCCACCATGCGCACGTTGCAGCCATCCAGTTCCACCAGCACGATGACGTAGGGGCCGTGCCCCACCAGCGCCGCGTGCACCGGATGGTGCGGCTTCTCGTAGCTGTAGATGCGGCCGTGCCCCTTCACCTCCACCCAGTCGAGATCGAAGCTGTGGCAGCGGTGGCAGATCCATTCCGGACCCCACTGGTGCGCGCCGCAACCGCGGCACTTCTGGATGCGCAGCTTACCCTCGCGCGTGCCCTCCCAGTACGGCTCGGTCAGTCCGTCGGGCGCGCTGGTGGGGGCGGGGAGGCCGTGGGGGAGGTAGGTCACAGCGTGGCCTCCGAGCCGAGGATCAGGGAGCTGACCGGGGTCACCATCGGGCCGCCGATGACGATGGCGGTGTCGCGCTTCGCAGATTGGTTGATGGCGGTGCCGCGGATCTGGCGCACCGCCTCGATCACCAGTTCCAGCCCGTGCATGTAGCATTCGGCGAGGTTGCCGCCGGAGGTGTTGAGCGGCATGCGCCCGCCCGGTGCCGTCAGGTTGTCCGGCGTGAGCACCTCGTTGGCCGCGTCGGCTGCGACCAGGCCGTGCTCGACCAGGCTCATCAGCACCCCGCCGGTGAAATTCTCGTAGCACTGCACGATGTCGATCTCGGCGGGCTTCAGCTTGGCCATGTTGTACATGCGCGGGGCGAGCTGGCGGAAATGCGAGCCAGGGTAGTCGGGCATGTTGTGCGCCGGGGCGGCGCTGCGGTGGTCGCCGCCCTGGCCGCACGCGAGCAGGTAGGCCGGGGTATTGCGGAAATCCTTTGCCTGTTCGGCGGGCACCACGATCACCGCGGCGGCGCCGTCGTTCTCCTGGCAGCAATCGTACAGGTGGAAATGCGGCTCGATGATCCAGCGCGAGGCGTCGTACATCGCCGCGTCCAGCGGGCGGCCGCGCATCACCGCGTTGGGGTTGTTCTGGGCGTGATGGTAGCAGGCCAGCGAAATGGCCCGCAGCGCCTCCTGGCGGATGCCGTGGTCGGCCATGAAGCGCGTCACCTTCATGGCGAACATCTGCGCCGGCGACATCAGGCCGTAGGGGGCGGCGAAGGCGGCGTCGCCGCTGACAGTGGGCACCGGGGCGCCGCGGCCGTAGCGGGCGTACTGGCCCTGGGCGAGCGAGCGGAAGGCCACCACGCAATCGGCCATGCCGGTGGCCACCGCTGCCCCGGCATTGCCGACCGCGCCGCACACGCCGCCGCCGCCGCCGCCCCAGAACATGTTGGAGAAGCGCAGCGCCTTGACGCCGAGGGCGGCCGCCAGGCGCGGGCCGTCGCTGCGGTCGTTGCCGTAGGAGGCGAAGCCATCCACGTCGTGCGGGCTGATACCCGCATCCTCGCAGGCGCGCACGATGGCTTCCAGCGCCAGCTTGAACTCGCTGTCGGGCGACTTGCCGTGCCGGTAGTAGGTGGTCTCGCCGATCCCCGCGATCGCCACGGTGCCGCGCAATGTTCTCTCGGCCATGTCGGCTCCTGCGTCGTTCCTGCCCGGGGTCGAGCCTAGCGGGGAACGCGCGGGTCCGGCAATGACGCGGCCGAGGTGGCGGCCTGAGGCGGCTCCAGCGCGAGTGCCGCGGCACCGATGAAGTGGGCGGCCAAGGGCTGGGCGAGCTGGATCGCCTCCTGTTCCAGCACCGTCAGGCAGGCGGCGAGGCCGCGCAGGTTGGCTGGCGCCGGGGGCGGTGCGTCCGGCCCACTGCCGTCATCGTGGCGTGTGGCGGCTGGCTGGGGCGGCATGTCAGGCGGCGGCATGCGGGGCCGGCTGCGGGGCCGGCTGCGGGGCGTGCGCGCCCAGGCGCACGAGGATGCGGTCGGGCGGGCCCTCGCATTCCAGTTGCAGCCAGGCGTCGTCCACCAGCCGATCCAGGCGCAGCGACGGGCCGGCGGCGGTGCTGACCAGCCAGGTGGCGGCCGCGCCGCCGCACGCCACGGTCTCGATCATCAGCATCGCCTCGCCGAGGCAGGAGACCCAGGGTTGCACCTGCCACCCCTCGGCCGCCAGCCGCGCGGCCAGCGGCGCCATTGGTGCGTGGATGTCTGCCGGCGGCCGTGTCTTGGCCGGCGGCGGTGAGGTGGCGAAGTCGGTGGTGGCGTGGTCCATGGCGAGATTTCCCTTTCGTTGCCGGAGGAGCGGCAGCGCGAATCGCTTTACCAAGCATTAGGGAATCTATGTCGATGTTCCCTAAGGAAAGGTTAACGCCGCGAATCGGGATGCGCATGATTCCCGCGCATTGACAGGTTTTGTTGAACCTGAATGCCCATTCCGAGTCGCGCCAGCTTAACCCTTGTCACAATTAGAAATTCTGCCGTGCGGTCGAGCGCACAGGCGTCGCCGCACAAGTCTGCGCCGCGCGCGAATGGGCGGACAGCACTGATGGACAGCACTGGTGGACAGCACTGGTGGACAGCACTGATGGACAGCACTGGCCGCGAGCATCAGGCAGCCCTTGAATCGTCGCATCTACCGGGTGGATCGGCGGTGGCGAATCCGCCGCCATGCGGGCGGGTCGTTGTCGGCGCACCGCCCTCGCGGCCCCCGCAGCGCCTTGCCGGCGCCAGCGGGAGCGCGCGGCAAGGCTCAGGCGGCGAGCGGTGCCGCAGGTCGGCTGGTGGCACGCTGGCCCGCGCGGCGGCGCAGCACCACCACCAGGCCGCCGATGGCCACCACCAGCAGGCCGGCGGCAGGCTCGGGCACGCTCTGCTCGGCCGGGACGTCGACCAAGCCAATTGCGCCGATGAGGATGTCGAAATCGGCGTAGGCGAAGGCGCGGTCCTTCACCCGCTCGCCGCTCGGCATGGAGGACGGGCTGGCGCCGGTACCCAGCAGCGAATAGGCGGATTCGCCCGGGTTGGCGAGAATGCCGTTGTGATCGAGCGCCAGCGCATGGCCGATCTCGTGCGACACGGTGCCGGCGATCAGGTTGATCCGTTCGTCATCGGATGCCGCGAGGCCGGCGAGCCCGGCGATGTTGTTGACCAGGATGCTGCCGACGAACGCGCCGAGGGCGATCCCGAAATTCGGCTTCACGCCGGAGGCGTTGCGCACGCAGGTATAGCAGGCCACGCCGAAAAATCCGTCGGCGGTGGTGTTGTTGCCGATGGCGAAACGATAGAATTCGCTGTCGCCATTGGTGGGCAGGCCGAGCGTCGTCGACATCACGAAGCCGATGCCCAGCTGCTTGCCCACCGGCAGCGGGCTCAATGCGTCGGCGCCGATGGTGGGGTAATGCAGGAAGTCGTCGATCACGGCGTCCAGGATCCGGTCCTGGATCTGCGGGACGGTCAGCGCCGTAAAGCCGTAGGGGGCGAAATCCGTGACGGTCGTGCCGACGCCGAAAATGTCGGTGACGAGGCTCGGCACGAAATCCAGCGAAATCGTCAGCGCGGCGGCGGGCTGCGGGGTTGCGACAAGTGCGGCGGCGATGACGGCGGCCAGCCTGATGGACGGCTTCATTGTATACGGCTCTTTCGTGTCCAGCGGGAATCATGCATACGAACGCTGGGTATCTATAACGATTCGTAACATCATCGCAAGCCCGTCAGGAGCAGCGCGCCGTGGCACGCACCTTGCGGAAACGCCTCGCCGGCGCCGAAGCGCCGGTGGTGACAGGCACTAACCGGGACGGCGAAAGACGTGCGGTCCCCCCGCTTCAGCGCCCAGACGCTTGGGCTCTGAGCTGCGTCAGAGCTGGGAGGCCCGCTCCCGTCGGCTGTCCGTCTTGAGTTGGCCGCAGGCGGCCAGGATGTCGCGGCCGCGCGGGGTGCGCACCGGCGAGGAGAAGCCGGCGTCCATCACGATCTTTGAGAAGCGGTCGATCGCCGATTGCGTGCTGGTCTCGTAAGGGCTGCCGGGCCAGGGGTTGAACGGGATCAGGTTCACCTTGGCCGGTAGGCCGGCGATCAGGCGGATCAACTCGCGGGCATCGGCCTCGCTGTCGTTGATGCCCTTGAGCATGACGTATTCGAAGGTGATGCGCCGCGCGTTGCTGGCCGCCGGGTAGCGGCGGCAGGCGGCCATCAGTTCGGCGATGGGGTATTTGCGGTTCAGCGGCACGATTTCGTCGCGCAGGTCGTCGCGCACGGCGTGCAGGGAGACGGCGAGGTTGACGCCGAGCTCGGTGCCGGCGCGGTCCATCATCGGCACCACGCCGGAGGTGGAGAGCGTGATGCGACGGCGCGAGAGGGCGATGCCTTCATTGTCCATCACGATGGTCATGGCCTTGGCGACGTTTTCGTAGTTGTAGAGCGGCTCGCCCATGCCCATCAGCACGATGGTGGAGAGCAGGCGCGGGGTTTCGCCCTTGGGGCTGGGCCATTCGGCGTAGCTGTCGCGCGCGGCCATGAACTGGCCGACGATTTCGGCGGCACCGAGGTTGCGCGCCAGGCCCTGGGTGCCGGTGTGGCAGAACTTGCAGGACAGGGTGCAGCCGACCTGCGAGGAGATGCAGACCGCACCGCGGTCTTCGGTGCGGTCGGGGATGTAGACGGTCTCGGCCTCCTGGCCGTCGCGGAAGCGGAACAGCCATTTGCGGGTATCGTCGGTGCTGGTCTGCACCACCGCGGCCTCGGGGCGGCCGACCACGAAATGCTCGGCCAATTTCGCCTGCATCGGCTTGGCGATGGTGGACATGCGGGCGAAGTCGGTGGCGCCCTGGTAGTAGATCCAGTGCCAGACCTGCTTGGCGCGGAACGGCTTCTCGCCGATGGCGGCAAGCTCGGCGGCCAGTTCGGCGCGCGACAGGCCGACGAGGTCGGTGCGGCCGTCGGCGGCGCGCGCCGGCGGCGGGGCGAAGCGGGCGGTCTTGGCGAGGATGCGCGCGCGCTCAATCTCGGACAGGTCCGCGATTTCGGCGGGGCCAGGCGGGGAGCGGCCTTGGATCGCGTTCATTTCGGGGGGCACGCCTTGTTGATGGCCGCGTAGGCGGCGGAGAAGCCCTTGAGGCTGAACGTGTCGGCGACCGGCGCCTTTGCCCCCGGTGCCTTTGCCCCCGGTGGCTTGGGCATCGGCGATTTCGCCACCGCCTGGCTGGCGCGGATGAAGGCGCCGACAGCGCCGGCACCGTTGCGGGCGAAGGCGGCGCGCTTGTCGGTGTAGAAATCGAGGCTCACCGGCCCGGCCTCGACCGTCACCGCCGCCCGGGCAGGGTAGGCGAAGCCGGCGCTGAGCGCCACCGCGTCGCGCAGGGTGGGGCGATGGGTGACGGTGAGCACCACGTCGCCGCGCCCGGGCAGGGCTGGTGTGGAGGCCTTGGCGCGGGTGAGCGCGTAGCAGACGGTCTGGCCGCCCTCGACATGGGTGGCGGCCTGCCAGTCCTCGAACGTGCCGATGGATTTCGGGGCTGCCGCCGGGCGGGACTGCGCCAGGGCCGGCGCGTGCGCCATCAGCGCCAGCGCGGCAAGAAGGGCCGGCACGAACGGGCGGCGGACGGATGGGTGCGGCAGGCAATACATGGGCGCACAAATACGGATGGAGGCGGCGGCGAACAAGCGCCCGCTTCTCATGCCTCCTGTTCGGGCTTGATGTCGGCCTTCGGGCCGGCGGGGGGCAGCCAGTCCGGCCGGTTGCGGCGGAACACCGGGTTGCCGTGGCCCGGTGCCACCGGGGCCGGCCCGACGGCGGCGCCGCTCATCACCGGGCGGTCGGCGAAGCGGCCGTGCTGCAGCATCCGATCGTAGAGCACCAGCGCGCCGGCCACGGCGAGGTTCAGCGAGAACCGGGTGGGGATGCGCACCAGGTGGTCGCAGCGCGTCAGCAGCGCCGGCGACAGCGACGACCGCTCGGGGCCCAGCACGTAGGCGGCGCTGAGCGGGTGGCGGAACGAGGGCAGCTCTGCCGCGTCCTCGTGCAGTTCGATGCCGACAAGCTGGCACCCCTGCGGCAGGCGCAGTTCGGCGGCATCGGCGTAGTGCCACAGCGGCACATGGGCGGGCGTGCCGGCAGTGTCGGCCAGCCGCCCGGCGCGGGCGTCGAAGCCGGTGCCGACGGTGAAGCAGAAGCTCGCACCGAAGGCATGGGCGGTGCGCAGCAGCGCGCCGACATTGGCGGATTTCGACACTCCCTCGGCGCCGATGCCGAAATAGCCGCGTGTTCTGGCCGGTTGCATCAGGGTGGTCTATGCCGCCGCGCATGACCGATGCAACGCCCGCGAGCACACGGCCGCATATCGACCCGGCGCGGCCGGTGATCGTGATCTTCGGCGCGGCGGTGCGCCCGGACGGCAGCCCCAGCCGCACCTTGCGCCGGCGGGTGGAGGCGGCCTTCGCGTTCGCCGGGACGCTCGACCGCCCGGTATTCGTGCCGACCGGAGGGGTGGGGCGCTTCGGCCCGGCGGAGTCGGCGGTGATGGCGGGGCTGCTGCGCGAGTGGGGCGTGGCGGACGCGGCCATCGTGGAGGAACCGACGGCCACGGACACGCTGAGTTCGGTGCGCGCGGTGCGCCACCTGCTGGGCGGGCATGCCGGTTGGGGACATGCTGCGGGCGGGCACGTCGGCAAGGTGCATGCGGCGACCAGCGCCTATCACCTGCCGCGCTGCGTGGCGCTGCTGTTTCTGGCCGGGCTGCCGGCCGGGGCATGTCCGCCGCCGCCCTGGCCCGCGGCGGCAGCCTGGCGCAAGCGCTGGTACTGGCGGCTGCGCGAGGCGGCTGCGCTGCCCTACGACGTGGCGATCCTGCTGGCGCTGCGCGCCGTGGGACGGCTGTAGGTCAGCGCTCTTCCTCGCCGCTCTCGGGCTCGACCTCGACGATGGCATCGGTGTCGTCCTCGAGCTCGGAGGTGTCTTCCAGCACGTCCTCCTCCGCCTCGTCCTCGCTCACCTCGACCTCGACGTCCGCGGTGTCCAGGCCCGGCACCGGGGCCACCTTGGCGCGGCGCTTCTCCTCCATCACGTTGCCGGTGGCGCGGCGCACGCGGGGCTGCTCGGCCGGCTGCTCGGTGCTGCACTTGGGGCAGACCGCGGGCTGGCGGGTCAGGTCGTAGAAGCGGGCACCGCAGGAGACGCAGACGCGCTTGGTGCCGAGTTCGGGCTTGGCCATCGATCGCCTCACTTAGGGGGACGGGCGCCTGACAGTGGCGTCGGAGGGCGCGCCCCATGCCACCCTCCAGCCCGCCTGTCAAACACCAATCCGCCATGCTAAGGGCGGGGCCATGCACAATGCCACCCTTCGCCCCCTCGTCTCCCGCCGTCCGGCCGCTCCATTGGCCGGCACGTTCCGGGTTCCCGGCGACAAGTCGATCAGCCATCGCGCCATCATGTTCGGCGCGCTCGCGGTCGGCGAGACGCGCATCAGCGGCCTGCTGGAGGGCGAGGACGTGCTGCGCACCGCCGCCGCCATGCGGGCCCTCGGCGCCGAGGTGGTGCAGACCGGGGCGGGCGCCTGGCGCGTGGCCGGGCGCGGCGTGGGCGGGCTGGTGGAGCCGGCCGACGTGCTGGACATGGGCAATTCCGGCACCGCGGCGCGGCTGCTCGCGGGCATCCTGGCCAGCCATCCGTTCTTCGCGGTGATGACCGGCGATGCCAGCCTGCGTGGCCGGCCGATGCGCCGGGTGACCGACCCGCTGGGCCAGTGCGGTGCGCGCTTCGCCAGCCGCGAGGGCGGGCGGCTGCCGCTGGCCATCGAGGGCGCGCGCGAGGCGCTGCCGATCGAATACCGCGTGCCGGTGCCCTCGGCGCAGGTGAAGTCGGCGCTGCTGCTGTGCGGCCTGAACGCCCCGGGCATCACCCGCATCGAGGAGCCCGAGGCCACGCGCGACCACAGCGAGAACATGCTGCGCCATTTCGGTGCGACCGTGCGGGTGGAAATCGCCGGCGGCGGGCGCATCATCGAGCTGCAGGGCCAGCCGGAACTGCGCGCCGCGGACGTGATGGTGCCGGGCGACCCATCCTCGGCCGCCTTCCCCCTGGTGGCCGCCCTGCTGGTGCCGGGATCGCGGCTGCGCATCGAGGGGGTGGGGCTCAACCCGCTGCGCACCGGGCTGTTCGCCACGCTACGCGAGATGGGTGCCGTGTTGCGCATCGAGAACCCGCGCACCGAGGGCGGCGAGCCGGTCGGCGATATCGTGGCCGAATACACCGCCCTGCGCGGCATCGAGGTGCCGCCCGCGCGGGCGCCGAGCATGATCGACGAATACCCGATCCTGGCCGTCGCCGCCGCCTGTGCGACCGGCACCACGCGCATGCGCGGGCTGAAGGAGTTGCGGGTGAAGGAGAGCGACCGGCTGTCGGCCACGGCCGCCATGCTGGCCGCCAACGGCGTGCGCGTGACGGTGGACGGCGACGACCTCATCGTCGAAGGTGGGACCATTCCCGGTGGCGGCACGGTGGCGACGCACATGGACCACCGGCTGGCGATGAGCGCGCTGGTGATGGGCCTGGCCAGCCGCGACGGCGTGGGCGTGGACGACGCCAGCTTCATCGACACCAGCTTCCCGGGCTTCGTCGACCTGATCAACGGCGCCGTCGGCAAGGCCGGCGCGCCGGCCCTGGTCGCCGCCTGACGCCATGCCCAAGCCCGCGCTGGTGATCGCCATCGACGGCCCGGCCGCGGCGGGCAAGGGCACCCTGGCGCGCCGGTTGGCCGCGCAGTACGGCCTGCCGCACCTGGACACCGGCCTGCTGTACCGTGCCGTGGCGCGCCGGGTGATCGATGCCGGCGGCGATCCGGCCGACCCGGCGGCCGCCGAGGACGCGGCCCGCGCGCTGCTGCCGGAGGACACGCGGCGCGACGATCTGCGCGGCCCGCCGGTGGATGGAGCGGCGAGCCAGGTTGCGGCAATCCCGGCGGTGCGGGCGGCGCTGCTGGCTTTCCAGCGCGACTTCGCTGCCCGCGAAGGCGCGGTGCTCGACGGGCGGGACATCGGCACCGTGGTGTGCCCCGGCGCCCCGGCCAAGCTGTTCGTCACCGCCAGCACCGCGGCCCGCGGCGAACGGCGTTGGCGCGAGTTGCAGGCGCGCGGGGTGCCGGCCAACCTCGCCCGCGTCACCGCCGACCTCGCCGCGCGCGACGCCGCCGATGCTGCCCGCGACGCCGCGCCGATGAAGCCGGCCGATGACTCGATCCTGCTCGACACCACCGAACTGGACGCCGATACCGCCTTTGCGCGGGCCTGTGAGTTGGTTGCCGCGCGCCTCTCCGCGGCAGGCTACGGCGCATAGCGCCGCTGCCGCGCCTGTGTCACCCACCAGGGGCGAAACCTTACAGGGGCGGAGGGGCCAAGGCGCGCCTTTGATTCTGGTCCACCGCGGGGCCGCACACCTGAATTTGCGTCCATCCCGCTTGACTCACCGAGTGCACTGGCGTTTCTCTCTGGCCGGCCGCGCATTCCGCGTCGGCTTTGCACAATCCGGCCTGCGCATCCCGGCTTCCGGGACCGCGGGCATGTCGTGTTTCCCCTCTCAATTCCCTGGGGAGCCGCGCATTCATCCGGCCGTTCGCGGCCGCACAAGGACGAACCCATACTCATGGCTTCTGCAGCCCTGGTTGAAGACTTTGCCACCCTCCTCGACGAAACCCTTGGCCGCGACACCGGCTTCGACGGGTCCGTCGTCACCGGCCGGGTCATCCGGCTCACCGATGAATTCGCCATTGTCGATGTTGGCCTCAAAAGCGAGGGCCGCGTCGCACTGAAGGAATTCGCCGCCCCCGGCGCCCCACCCGAAGTGAAGCCGGGCGACATGATCGAACTATATGTCGAGCGCTACGAGGACAGGGACGGCACCATCGTGCTGTCGCGCGAAAAGGCGCGGCGCGAGGAAGCCTGGACCAACCTCGAAAAGGCGTTCGAGAGCCAGCTGCGCGTGAATGGCACCATCTACGGCCGGGTCAAGGGCGGCTTTACCGTCGATCTCGGCGGCGCCGTGGCCTTCCTGCCGGGCAGCCAGGTGGACATCCGCCCCGTTCGCGACGTCGGCCCGCTGATGGGCATGCCGCAGCCCTTCCAGATCCTGAAGATGGACCGCGCCCGCGGCAACATCGTCGTCTCGCGCCGTGCGGTGCTGGAGGAGACGCGCGCCGAGCAGCGCAGCGAGCTGATCCAAGGCCTCAAGGAAGGCATGATCCTGGACGGCGTGGTTAAGAACATCACCGATTACGGCGCCTTCGTGGACCTCGGCGGCGTCGACGGCCTGCTGCACGTGACCGATATCGCCTGGCGCCGCATCAACCACCCCAGCGAGGCCCTGACGATCGGCCAGGGCGTGAAGGTGCAGGTGATCCGCTTCAACAGCGAGACGCAGCGCATCTCCCTCGGCATGAAGCAGCTTGAGGCCGATCCGTGGGACGGCGTGGCGGCGAAGTACCCGCCCGGTGCCAAGTACACCGGCCGCGTCACCAACATCACCGACTACGGCGCCTTCGTGGAGCTGGAGCCGGGGGTCGAGGGCCTGGTGCACGTCTCCGAGATGAGCTGGACCAAGAAGAACGTCCACCCCGGCAAGATCGTCGCCACTTCGCAGGAAGTCGACGTAATGGTGCTGGACGTGGACAGCTCCAAGCGCCGGATTTCGCTGGGCCTGAAGCAGGTGCAGCGCAACCCGTGGGAGCAGTTCGTGGACGAACACCCCATCGGCCAGGTGGTCGAGGGCGAAATCCGCAACATGACCGAGTTCGGCCTGTTCATCGGCCTCACCGCCGACATCGACGGCATGGTGCACATGTCCGACCTGTCGTGGGACGAGCCGGGCGAACTGGCGATGGCCAAGTACGAGAAGGGCCAGATCGTCAAGGCCAAGGTCCTGGACGTGGATGTCGAGAAGGAGCGCATCTCGCTCGGCATCAAGCAGTTGGCCGACGACCCCGCCGCCACCGTTCTGGATCGGATCAACAAGGGCGACATCGTCACCTGCGTGGTCACCGCGGTGCAGTCCAATGGCATCGAGGTCAAGGTAGACGACGTTCACACCGGCTTCATCCGCCGCGCCGAACTAGCGCGCGACAAGGGCGACCAGCGGCCGGACCGCTTTGCCATCGGTGAGAAGGTGGATGCCCGCATCACCGGCGTTGACCGCACTGCCCGCAAGCTCCAGCTCACCATCAAGGGCAAGGAGATCGAGGAGGACAAGCAGGCGATCGCCGAGTTCGGCACGTCCGACAGTGGCGCGTCGCTGGGCGACATCCTGGGTGCTGCGATCCGTCGCCGCAACCAGCAGACCCTGCCGGAGTAACGGCAGGGGCGGCCGGGTGCCAACATGACCCTGGAAACCGACCTGCTACTGGACAGGCGGCGCCTCAAGCGCCGCCTTTTCCTGTGGCGGACCCTGGCGGTGGTGGCCCTGGTGGGCAGCCTGCTGCTCGCCGTGACGAATGGCGAGGGGCCGCTGCTGGCGCGCGAGCACGTCGCCCGCGTGACCATCAAGGGCCTGATCACCGAAGACCGCGAGATGACCGAGGCGATCGCCAAGGTGGCGCGCGACGACAGCGCCCGCGCCCTGCTGGTGATCGTGGACAGTTCCGGCGGCACGGTGGCCGGTGGCGAGTCGCTGCACGGCGCCATCGCCCGCGTGGCCGGCCGCAAGCCGGTGGTGGCGGTGCTGGGCGGCACGGCGGCCTCGGCCGGCTACATGGTGGCGGTGCCGGCCGAGCGCATCTTCGCGCGCGAGGCGACCCTGACCGGATCGATCGGCGTCAAGCTCGGGCTTGCCGAGGTGTCCGGCTTGCTCGACTGGCTGGGCATCAACAGCGAGACCATCGCTTCCGGCCCGTTGAAGGACGAGCCCAGCCTGACCAAGCCGCTGAGCGAGCAGGGCCGGGCGGTGCTGCAGGCGCTGGTCGCAGATATGCACGACCAGTTCGTGGAAATGGTGGCCACGGGACGAAAAATGCCCGAGCCCCAGGTGCGTGAGCTTGCCGACGGCCGGGCCTATACCGGTCGCCAGGCGCTCAAGCTCGGCCTGGTGGATGCCATCGGCGGCGAGACGGAAGCCCGGCAATGGCTGGCCGAAGCCAAGCAGATCGGCACCGGGCTTGCAGTGCGCGACGTGGGCCAGCGGGGCCTTTCGGGCTGGGCAGCCAGCGAGTCGCTGCTCACGTTTCTCGTTGGCACCATAAAAACTGTGCTGTCTCAACACCTTAGTATTGACGGTGCCTGGGCCATCTGGCACCCTTCCAGGCGTGGCGAATAGCGCCCAGGGGGCAGATGGATGACCAAGTCGGAACTGATCGCCGAGCTGGCCGCTGCCAATCCGCACCTGCTGAGCCGTGACGTCGAGACAATCGTCGCCACGATCTTCAACGAGATCACGGCCGCCCTGGCGCGTGGCGAGCGGGTCGAATTGCGCGGCTTCGGCGCCTTCACGGTGAAGCGGCGCGACGCCCGCACCGGCCGCAACCCGCGCACCGGTGCCGCGGTGCCGGTGGACGAGAAGGCGGTGCCGTTCTTCAAGGCCGGCAAGGAACTGCGCGACCGGGTCAACCGCGGCAAGCGCGGCACGGCCGAGGCCGACTGATCCCGGGCCACCCCTCGGCGTTGCTTCGTCCGCGTGCAAGGCACCTTTTCCGAACCGTGATTTCACTCGATCCCGTATTGCGTTAGTCTCCGCTGCCTGACGTTCGCCGTGTCGCATGGCGGGCGGAAGGGATGGGGTTCCCCCGTTTCACCCGGATGGATGGCCCGACGCGTGCGTTGATGGCGTTTGGCATCGGCCTGCGGAAACCCCGCCGATGGGTGCCGCGCCGCGGCAGCCTCCTGAATTTGGCATTGGCAGGTTCCCCTATGCGCTCCATGATCTGGCGTCTGATCCTCATCAGCCCCTTGTTGTTGCTGCTGATTCTGTTCGCGCTGTCAAACACCCAGTCGGTCCGGCTGGGAATGTGGCCCACCGGCATCTCGGTCGAGGCGCCGCTGTCGATCCTGATCCTGCTGGCGATGGCCGTGGCGTTCCTGCTCGGCGCATTGTCCACTTGGTTCGTCGGGCTGGGTGCACGCTGGCGGGCCCGGCGCGCCGAGCAGTCGGCGGGGGCGCTGCGCTCGGAACTCCAGGCGGCCAACGCCAGGCTCGTGCGGGACCAGGAGCGCGATCGGGTGCGGTTGCAGGATCGATCGAGCCCCACCATCCTGCCGCCGGCCGTGCAAAGCCGGTCATGACCCGGGTCAAGATCTGCGGCATCACCACCGACGAAGGCATGGACGCGGCCGTCGCGGCCGGCGCCGACTGGGTGGGCTTCAACTTCTTCGCCGCCTCTCCCCGCCACGTCACACCGGCCCGGGCCGCCGAACTGGCCGCCCGCCCCGGCGTGCCGGCCAAGGTCGGCCTGTTCGTGCAGCCGACCGACGCCGAGATCGCGGCGACGCTGGCCGTCCTCCCGCTCGACATCCTCCAGGTCTACGACGACGCCCCCCGCGCCGCGGCGATCCGCGCCCGCTTCGCCCGGCCGGTCTGGCGTGCCATCGGCGTCACCACCGCCGCGGACCTCCCGCGCGAGGCGGAGGGCGTGGACGGCTGGGTCATCGAGGCCAAGGCCCCGCCCGGCGCCACCCGCCCTGGCGGCAATGCCCTCACCTTCGACTGGTCCATCCTGGCCGGCTGGCACACCAAGCTGCCCTGGCTCCTCGCCGGCGGCCTCACCCCGGACAACGTCGCCGCCGCCATCCGCGCCACCGCCACCCCGGCCGTGGACGTCGCCTCCGGCGTTGAGAGGGGGAAAGGGATGAAGGACCCGGACCTGGTACATGCCTTCGTCCGCGCGGCCCGGGCAGCCTAGTGGTGCGATCCAAATGCCTGCTATACCCCGACTCTCCGGGAACCCGAAAATCGTGCTTGCGAATCAGTCCCAAGGCGATTCCAGTCGTTCCATGATCCGTCCCGGCTTTCTTGACGCAGAATCGCGCAATGACCTGGTTGA
>Ga0105055_10003591_pt1 | contig 23330 bp, 24 predicted proteins | sample BON03_FD_78090 | JGI IMG/M metagenome (GOLD analysis project Ga0105055, IMG submission 78090) | Freshwater microbial communities from Lake Bonney liftoff mats and glacier meltwater in Antarctica - BON-03 | ecosystem: Environmental > Aquatic > Freshwater > Ice > Glacier meltwater | place: Lake...
AAATTATGAGGCGCAGCAGTATCGCTTATTCATAAATACTTCAAATGTCTAGCTGCTAGGCATTTTTAATGCTCAAAATGAAGGCATTTATTACTGTTAGAAAAAATTTGTTATGCACCCGGCAAAAAAGAGAGCGCAACCAATAGGTTGACAGAGCAGAATGCGCAGCTAACCTCCACCGCTTTTTCCCTTCTCATGATCTCTTGGATTCAACATCACCTCATCCGTCACGGACGCTGGATATTCCTGTCCCTGCTGGCTCTTATTATCGTCGCATTTGTCTTCACCATTGGCAATACGCCTGGTTGCACGACCGATCGCAGTGGCTACAAGGAAAACCTGTTCTACGGGATCGACCTGAATGCACCACGCGAGCGCGAAGTCATCATTGAGAAAGTGCAGCTAAGCGCTTACCTTAATGGGCAGCAAATCCGCAGCGACGAGCAGTTCCAGAACCAGCTCACCAGCCGCATCGCTCTCCTCCACCTGGCAGACGAGATTGGCGTGCCCTCCCCGAACCAAGAGACACTGGCCGACTATATCACGACGAAAGCCGCCTTCCGTGGCCCCGACGGCGAGTTCAGTGCCGACGCTTACACCAGTTTTGTCGATAACATGGAGTCCAACCCACGCACACAGCAGGGCCTTGTCCTCGTTGTGCTGGGAGAGGATTACCGCATCAATCAAATCGGCTCCGTGCTCTCCGGCCCCGGCTACCTGCTCCCTCCGAAGCACTGGCACAGACCCAGCGTAATCGCACTGAGTTCACCCTCGCGACTGCCGAGTTAAGCTATGCCGACTTCGCTCCCGAGATCGCTGAAGACGAAGCCGCCCTTCGTGAATATTACGAGGCTAATAAACTCCGTTACGAAATCCCCGAGCGCATCAAGGCCAGCTATGTGTTCTTCGATCAAGCCAACTACGAAGCACAAGTCTCCGACGCGACCGAAGCCGAGCTCCGCGAACACTTCATAGCTAACCGCGCACAATTCGTCGCCGACTTCGAAGCGGCCAAGCCTAAGCCCGCTGCGCCCGCCGAAGAAGCAACTCCGGCCAGCCCTGAGCCTGCCGAAGCGGTCACTTTCACCGACGTCCGCGAAGCCGTGGCCAAGAGCTACCTTGCCGAGCAAGAAACACGCGTCGCCAATGAAGCGGCACAGGCCTTTGCCGTCAAACTCTACCGCGACGAGGTCAAGCGCGACTCCGCCGCCTTTAACGAATTGCTCAGCAAGTCAGGCACCAGCCTGACCAAGATCGAGCCTTACACCCTCGCTGGTGCGAGCCAGCGCGCCCTCTCCACTGAGTTACTGGAGTCTGCCTTTAAACTAGGTGGCAACCGCTACTACTCCGATGCCTACGCTGTCGATAGTGGCTTTGCCGTCCTCCTCTACGAAGGCCGCATCGCACCCGAGATTCCCGTGTTTGAAGCCGTCCAGGCCGAAGTCACCACCGACTACAAGTCCGACGAAAAACGCCGCCTCTTCAACGAGAATGGTGAAAGCCTACAAGCCCAACTCGAAGCGAAGATTGGCGAAGGCACTGCCTTTGCCGAAGCTGCCGAAGCCCTCGGCCTAGGGGTTGCCTCCTTCGAAACCTTCAGCACACAAGACGCACCACGCGAGCTCAACCGCAGCGCCCTACAAAAGGCACAAGGAATGCAGTCCGGCGAGGTATCGCCCATGCTCACCACTGGTGGCACTGGCATCTTTGTCTATGTTGAAAATAAGGTAGTGCCCGAAATCGCAAGCGATGACGAGGATCTGACCCAAGCGGAAGATTACCTAGCCCGTTTCGCCGCTTACACCAGTGGCACAGCCTTTGCCAACGAACTCGTCTTCCGCGGTCTACCCGAAGACGCCGCAACCGAAGAGCCAACCGAGTAAGTGCACCATGGATTGGAGTCAATTCCAGCGAATCGACCCCCATCTCCTCGTCGGCCTCGTCAACACCGAGCTGCGCAATCATGCGGACTCGCTCGACGATCTCTGTCGCACCCACGACATTGATTGTGTGCAACTCTGCGCCCACCTCGAAACCGCCGACTACCACTTTCAACCGGAACAAAACCAGTTCCGCTGAGCAGACCTATAAAACCGAAAACCACCCAACTTCCTAGAGTTGACCACACCAGAATCCCTGCTATATTCGCAACATCATGCCAATGCAGAGTATACCAGCCCACTATGACGGGTCTCAAGTTTTGTTAGACGAAGCCGTGGAGCTTCGCCCCGACACCCGATTGATCGTCACCGTCCTTCCTGATTTAGATTCAGATCGGGATGATTTCATTCGCATGTCAACGACTGCCTTGAACGAAGCGTATTCTGATGATGAGGTGGAATACACCGAAGCAGATATCGCTAAATGAAAAACGGTCGTATCGCGCTGGCGCACATGCAACAAGCGGACGGGCAACAAAAAGCTCGCCCCATCGTCGTGCTACAGAAGATGCCTCCCTTTTCGGACTTGCTAGTATGCGCTGTCAGTTCACAACTTCGTCACGAATGCTCGGGCTTCGACGAAATTATCAGCCAATCCGATGATGATTTCCCTAAGAGTGGGCTGAAGGTTTCGTCTTTGATACGCCTTAGCAAACGCGGGCGTCACAAGTGAAGCCCCTACAATAAACATCAATTCAAAAAACTATGACAACAACACAAGCACCCGAACGCCACGAATTCCAAGCCGAGGTCAAACAAGTCCTCGATATTGTGGTTCACTCCCTCTACACCGACAAAGAGATCTTTGTCCGAGAGCTCATCTCGAATGCGTCTGACGCCACCGAGAAGCTACGCCACACGCAAGTGGCCGAGAAGGATGCGGACATCTTCGATGCCGATCTGGATCTCGAGATCCAAGTCACCTCCGACGAAGAAGCTGGCGAGATCACCATCCGCGACTTCGGCATCGGTATGACACACGATGAGCTGATCGAAAACCTCGGCACCATCGCCCACTCCGGCTCCAAGGCCTTCCTCAACGCCCTCAAAGAAAGTGGCGAGCGTAACGACAACCTGATCGGCCAGTTCGGTGTAGGCTTCTACTCCGTCTTCATGGTGGCCGACGCGGTCAAAGTTTACACCCGATCTTGGCAACAAGAAGGCGAGTGCCTCTGCTGGTCGAGCGATGGCTCCGGCGCTTACGAAATCGAAAAAGTCGAAGGTGAACGCCGCGGCACACGCGTCGTTCTGACCCTCAAGGATGAGTATAAGGACTTCGCAAAGAAGGATCGGATCGAAGAGATCATCAAAAAATATTCCGCCTTCGTGCAGTTCCCCGTCATGGTGGCCGGCGAAAAGCTCAACACCATCGGCGCGATCTGGCTCAAAAATAAGAGCGACGTAACCGAAGAGGCATACAAAGATTTCTACAAATTTCAGGCTAAGGCCTTCGACGAGCCTCGCTTCTGGCTGCACTTCGCAGCCGATGCACCACTCTCGATCAACGCCCTGATCTACGCACCGACCGAGAACATGGAAGGCTTCGGCTTTGGTCGCATGGAGCCAGGTGTCGGCCTCTACTGCCGCAAGGTGCTGATCGCCAGCGAGCCGAAGAATCTGCTCCCCGATTGGCTGCGCTTCGTGCGCGGCGTCGTCGATAGCGCCGACCTACCGCTCAACATCTCGCGCGAGTCGATGCAGGACAGCAGCCTCATCCAAAAGCTCAACAAGGTCATCACCAAGCGCTTCCTCAAGACCCTCGAAGAAAAAGCCAAGAAAGAGCCGGAAATTTACGACGACTTTTGGCAAAACTTCGGCCTCTTCCTGAAGGAAGGTGTGACTACCGATTTCACGCACCGCGATCAGTTACTCAAGCTGCTGCGCTACGAGTCTTCTTACACCGAAGAAGGCAAGACCACCAGCCTGAGCGACTACCTATCCCGCGCCCCCGAAGGCCAAAAGGAGATTTACTATCTATTCGGCCCCAGCCGCTCGGCCATCGAGAGCGGTCCCTACATCGAGGCCTTCAAGGCGCGTAATATCGAGGTGCTCTATCTCTACGAGCCGATTGACGAGTTTGTCATGAACCACGCCCGCGCGTTTGAGGAAAAGAACTTCGTCTCTGCCGACAGCGACGAGATCGACCTCGATGCCATCGCGCCCGAGACCGACACGGACAAGGGCGAAGCCCTCGAAGCCAGCGCTTCCGAAGCCCTTTGCAGCTTCATCAAGGAAAAGCTCGGCAACGAAGTTAGTGAAGTCTCCGCCAGCGACCGCCTCGTCGGCAGCCCCGCTATGATCGTCAACGCCGACAAGATGATGACCGCACAAATGCGAAAGATGATGAAAGCCATGCAGCAAAAAGCCGGCGGCCCCGACATGGGCGGCGAGCCTCCCGTCAAGCTGCAAGTCAACCCTCGCCACCCGTTGGTCAAGAACCTCGCCGCGCTCCACGAGAGCAACGGCGAGCTAGCCGGCCTCATCAGTCAGCAACTTTTGGACAACGCCCGCATCGCAGCCGGCCTCCTCGAAGACCCCAGCAAGATGGTGCAGCGCAACTACCAGATCCTCGAGCAACTCAGCTCGAAGTAAGCGAACCAAAGTTTAAAGACAAAGCCGCGAGGACTCAATAGAGCCTCGCGGCTTTTTTTGTGCATTAGAACGTAGGGGCGCGACTTGTCACGCCCGCGTCGGTTCGGCTCTGATTCTCGGCGGGCGTGACAAGTCGCGCCCCTACGATCCCCCCCCCCACGAAAGCCCCAAAAACCGTAAACACCCAGTAAGGTGAAGCGCCCGCGAACGATCTTCTAATATGGCTAAAATCCATCAACTCTATCGCGAACAAACAATCGCAACCGACATCGAGACCGCGTGGGACTTCATCCGCTCGCCGCAGAATCTCGATCGCATCACACCCGACGACATGGCCTTCGAGATCGTCGGCGAACTTCCCGAGCAAATGTATGACGGCCTACTGATCGAATACCGCGTCGGCATCCCATTGATCGGAAAACAAACTTGGCTAACCGAGCTAAAGCATATTCGCGAGCAGCACTCGTTTGTAGATGAACAACGTATCGGCCCCTACAAGCTCTGGTATCACTACCACGAGATTGCAGAGGTGGCAGGTGGCGTGCGCTTTATTGATCGGGTGAATTACGTCATGCCCTTCGGACCCTTGGGCGCTATCGCCCGCGTTCTCTATGTGAAAAACGAACTCAAACGAATCTTTGACTACCGCGAACAGGCGATGGTGCGGCATTTCGTTAGCTAAAACTCTCAAACCGTGGCGTGTCCGCTCGCCGGACGCCCCCGCAAGAGTCAGCGCACGCCTTTGCCACGCAGGCAACGAGTAGCTGGAACACTACCTTTGCCTACTCAGGCCGTCGCAAGCGACGACGCCACGACCAACAACGAACATTTACCTAACAATTTGCTATTAATTCGTTACTTCGTGCTCTTTGACTCCGGCTCGTCCCCCTCACGACGCAGATACAGCGTGCGGGTCGGGTAGGCGAACTCGATACCGCGCTCGGCGAAGCCACGGCAGAGCGCGAGGTTGATCGTCTGCTGCGCGTCCATGAAGGCGTTGTAGTCGGGTGTATTGATATAGTAAACCACCTCGAAATCGTAAGAACTCTCACCGAAGCCCTTGAAATGGGCACGGTCAAAACGCAGCCCCTCCACGCTTTCGATGATTGATTTAACGAGCAACGGAATCGCTTCGAGTTCATCGGGCTTGGTCTGGTAAATCACACCGAAACCAAAGGGCACACGGCGCTCTTGCATCCGTTTAAAATTGCGAACCCGGCTGTTGAGCAAATCGGAATTCGAGAAAATCAATTGCTCTCCGGACAGGCTGCGGACACGGGTCGTCTTCAGTCCGATTTTCTCAACGCCCCCCATCAGCTCGCCTACGATAATAAAATCGCCGATCACAAACGGCTTATCCAAAACAATGGAGAGTGAAGCAAAGAGATCGCCCAAAACATTTTGCAAGGCCAGCGCCACTGCGATGCCGCCGATCCCCAAGCCTGCGACCAAGGTACTTACATCATAACCAAGGTTATCGACCACCAAAAGCAGCGCGATCGACCAGATGACCAAGCGCACCAAAAATGAGACGCCTTGCACTACTGAAACCGCCCCTGGGTTCACTTCCCTGCGAGAGTCGGAGTAGAAAATGATATAGGCCGACACCATACGATTTGCCCAAATCGCCGCCTGTAGAACCACGACTATGAGCAAAGCATAATCCACGTAGGTGTCCAACTTACCCAAATCCAATAGCTGCGCCCCACCCCAGATCGAGGCCACGAGGAGAACGAAGCTTTTGGTCGATTCCAGTGTGGCGGATAATAGGTCATCCGCCACGTTCGCGGTCTTCTGACTGAGGCTGGCTACACGCCGCTTGAGCACACCAAATAGCAGCTTAAGCATTAAATAGAGCACCACGGCAGAGCCGAGCGCGTAGAGCCAAAGGTCGAGCGTATTACCCGCGATTTCAGTATGATAGAAGTTTGCTAACCAATCTTGCATACATAACGATATAGCACAGGGTGCGCCGTGCTGTCAAAAATAAGACAGGATTATAGTCGTTGACAGCGTGAAAGGATTGCCCCTTAAGTTAAGTGATCGCGTAACGGCATACGATACCACAGGTGCTTCGCACCGTTTATCCGTATTGAACTCCGACTGGTTGTCGGTCTTTCCGCTGAAACGCGTCTTTCTTCTTTACGCTAGAACTTGATCTAGCCGCAGACGACCCGCACCCATGCCGGTCACTCCCCGTATTATACACATCTACTCACGCACCGACGCGCCTACCTATGAGCCAAGACAATTCATCGACGGAAACACCTGCCCCCACAGACGCAGCCCAAGAATCCGCCCCCAAGCAGACTCACGACAACGAGATCGCCGTATCCGGCATCCTTGAGATCCTGGAAAACAATACTGGCCAATTGATCGACCCCGCGCGCAACGGCAAGACCAAGCCCGACGACCCATTCGTCCCGCGCGAGTTGATCAAGCGCTTCAAGCTCAAACAAGGCAGCTTCATCGAAGGCAAAGCCCAGCAAAACGACCGTTTCCCCAACCCCAAGGTACGCTTTATCGACAAAGTCGATGGCGCCCTACTCGAAGAGCGCAAAGGCCGCTACACTTTCCAACAGATGGTCTCGATCGCACCCGACGAGCAGCTCAAGCTCGAAGCCAGAGACGGGCGCGTGACCACCCGCATCATGGATCTTTTCTGCCCCATAGGCAAAGGTACCCGCGGCCTCATCGTAGCACCGCCTCGCACAGGTAAAACCACCATTTTGCACGACATCGCCCACGGCGTGATCGAAAACCACCCCGAGTGCCACTGCCTCGTGCTGCTCGTTGACGAGCGCCCCGAGGAAGTCACCGACTTCAAGCGCAGCGTCGATGCCGAGATCTACGCCTCCTCCAACGACGAGGAATTAAAAAACCACCTCCGCCTGGCCGAGCTAGCGATCGATCGCGCCAAGCGCCTAGTCGAAGCGGGCAAGGATGTAGTCCTACTGCTCGACTCCATTACCCGCCTCGCCCGCGCCTACAACGCCGCTTCCGGTAAAGGTGGCCGCACCATGACAGGTGGTCTCGACGTGCGCGCCCTCGAAAAGCCGCGTCAAATCTTTTCCGCCGCGCGTAACTGCGAAGAAGGCGGCAGCCTGACTATTATCGCCACCGCACTGATTGAGACTGGCAGTAAGATGGACGAGTTAATTTTCCAAGAATTCAAAGGCACCGGTAACATGGAAATGGTGCTCGACCGCAAAGCCGCCGAGCTCCGCCTCTGGCCCGCGATCAACCTCAACGCTTCCGGCACCCGTAAGGAAGAGCTCCTTCTCTCTGGTAAATACCTCGAAGGCGCCCAATTCCTACGTCGCGCCCTTGCCGGCCAGAAGATCGAAGACGCCGCCGAAGCCATGATCGACCGCTTTACGCAGACCAAGACCAACGACGAGTTCTTAAAACTGCTCCAGCGGTAGGGTTCTCGAAGCCTAGATCTCGTAGAATGCTGGCGACACAGCCGTTGTTTTGCAGGCGCTCGATGCTGAGCCTCAGCACACCATGGCTCTCGCCATCATGCTACAATGCCGCGGACTTAAAGGCGTAGTGGCGACTTCAGTCGCCATAATCTGATCCGCGTCCATTCGCGTCCATCCGCGGTTAAAACAGACATTCGAACTGAAGTTCAGTCAACTCTCTCGACTCGAACACACCCCGGTTCAGAGAACCGAGGCCACGGGGTCTGCTCAGAGGAGATTAAGTTTAAGAGTAGGAGTAGGATTAAGAGTAGGATTAAGAGTAGGATTAAGAGTAGGATTAAGATGAAGAGACCAGTAAACGTGCTGAGTGAGCCACTCAGCGCTACCATTATTTACGGATTGCTTTCGGACTCGCAGCGGCTGTCGCGGAGTTGGGCGGCGGACTATTGCTCATTCTGGGCTGCTACCATCGCATCGCTTGCGCGGCACTCGCCGGCACCATGGCAGTGGCCTTTTCCACCAAACTGGGTGCAGTCACCGGATACGCGAATTTTGCCAAAGAAGCCGGCTGGCCGCTAGAGTTGCTGATCGTTTTTATAGCGCTATTTTTCGCGGGACCCGGGCGTTTGCGGGTGGGTAAAACCAGCTAATCTCTCCTCAAACCGTTCTAGAGGTGGTAGCGCTGAGTGGCCCACTCAGCATGGTTTCAAGTTGCGCGACAGGACGATGTATGCGGTGTGGGCCACACCGCGCTACCAACCTCTCCCCTACCGCGACTGCAGCCGAATCTTGTTCAGCTGGTGACTGCGGCACACGTCCATTACCTCCGTCACGTATTTGAGCGGCACCTCTTCGTCGGCGATCAATAAGACTGGCATGTCGGGCGTGAGCTCGCCGGCTAGCTTCATGGCCGCTTCCAGCTGAGGCTTTTCGACTAACCGGTTATTCAGATAAAATTCCCCCTCTGGGCTGAGCGCGATCACGATTTGTTCCTGTATCTCGTTTTCGCCTGCGGTTTCAATCTTGGGCACGGTGATATTGAGCGTACTCACCTGCTTAAACTGCATGGTGACGAGGAAAAAGAAGAGCAGCACAGTCAGCACATCGACCAGCGGCACGATGTTGATCGCAGGTGGCCGTCGGCGACGGCGAATCAAATCAAAAGAAGGATTCATACGCGGCGACTCTAAACGGCTTTGGATTGAACCAGCGCCTGCACGCCGAGTCCGATACGCACGGCCAACGATTCAACGCGGCGCAACAAGTAGGCGTGCGCGGCCAGCGCGGGAATCGCGATCGCGAGGCCAAGGATGGTGGTATTGAGCGCCAATGCGATACCCGTGATAAAGGCTCCTGGATCCGGTAGTCCAGTCTCAGCAGAGAAACCGCTGAAGACCTGAGTGAGTCCGGTCACGGTGCCTAGGAGACCAATCAGCGGTGCCGCGCCGATCACGACTTCGAGCAGAAAAATGCCCCGCTCCATACGGCTCACTTCAAGGCGAGCATAGGCATTGAGTGATTCGGCATCCGGCTGGCGTGATCGGTAAAAACCGACGATTCGCCCCGCCACCGAGCGGGAGTCTGGCTGAACCCCTTCAATCCGACCGGCGATAAACGCATCCACCATGGCCGCAGGCATCACGCGCGACGGGCGCAGCGCAATCAAACGCTCGAAGGTGATAAAGACCGCCACCAGCGAACAAAGCGCGAGCGGGTAGATGAAGATTCCTGCGTGAGTGAAGATGTCCATGCTGAGATCGAAACGAGTTCCTCGTTCCGCTACAAAAAATTAGTTTTATAAGCGACCGTAGCGGAAGCGGGAACCGCTTTCGACCAAGATAAATAAGAGAGATAAAGATCAACTAAAAAAAGGCGCAACCGAAGCTGCGCCTTTTGTCAGTAAATTTTGACTGAAGTTCCTCTGCTTAGAGCACGACGAGCAGCGCGTGAATCACGGCTGGGATGAAGAACAAGAAGCAAAGAATGATGTTGATGACTAATGACTTACCAGCACCCGACTTGAGCGCGACGGCGACAGGAGGCAGGAAGATAGCAAGCAGGATGAGAACGATTTTGTTGTCCATAGTTAGTATGTGTTAGTGTGAATTTGTCTTTAATGACTCTAGCAAGCTAGCAGGTTGCTTGCCGATGTCACGCCTGCATATAAGGCAGTGCGGATGCAGTTTTGGTCACATCGCCCGCGCCGACGAGGAGTTCGTCGAGCGGATCGTAGTTGCCACTCAGCAAGCTATCGCGCGCGCCGGGCTTGATCTCACAGGGCACCGATTGATCGCCGTACCAGATCTTATGGTCTTCGACGTCGATAGTGATTTCCAGCTCAGGGTTGGCCTCAATTGCAGCGGCAATGATCTCGCGGTCGGCATCACTGGCGATCACGCAAACCACACCGAGATTGGTGGAGTTGCCAAAGAATATTTCGGCAAAGCTGCCCGCGATGACGGCGTTGTAGCCCGCACGGAGAATCGACTGTGGCGCGTGCTCGCGCGAACTGCCGCATCCGAAATTATTGCCGCCCAAGAGGATGGAGGCTTCGGCGAAGCGAGGATCGTTGAGGTTGTGCTTTTTATCCTCGCCCGACTCCGTCTTGCGCACGTCGTGAAAGAGATAGTCCCCGAGGCCATCGAAGGTGATGCACTTCATGAAGCGTGCAGGGATGATGCGATCGGTATCGATATCGTCGCCAGGGACGAAAACGCCCTTTCCGGTGACTTGTTTAATAGGTGTGGCTGGCATGACTTTAGAATTAGGAATTTGGAATGATGAAAGAGGAAATTACTGGAGCGAAGCGTAACCGAATTCGTGAGAATTTGGACGATTAGCACTTCTCAGTCAATTCGTCCAAAGTCTTACGACTTCGGCTACGGGAAAAAAATCAACCGGACAATCCATTAGCGGAAGCAAAGCCGAAGACCTCGCGGGCGTCGGAGACTTCGCCGGTGACGGCGGCGGCGGCGACCATGATCGGGCTCATGAGCATGGTGCGACCAGTGGGGCTGCCTTGGCGGCCTTTGAAGTTACGGTTAGAGGAACTCGCGCAAAGCTGATCACCGATCAACTTGTCGGGATTCATGGCCAAGCACATCGAGCAACCAGCTGCACGCCACTCGAAGCCAGCTTCGATAAAGATCTTATCGAGGCCGAGTACTTCGGCGATCTTGGCCACCACTTGCGAGCCAGGAACGACGATAGCTTGCACCCCGGGAGCGACCTTGTGGCCTTTTACGTATTTGGCGACTTCTTGGAAGTCAGAGAGACGGCCATTGGTGCAGGAACCGATGAAAGCGATATCAATCTTCTTACCCTTAATCGGGCTACCGCCTTCAAACTGCATGTATTCCAGGGCCTCAGCCACGGAGTCGCGTTCCGACTGAGTCGGCGCATCCTCAACGGCTGGAATGTTCTCTTCAATCCCCACGCTTTGCCCTGGAGTGATGCCCCAAGTGACAGTCGGCTGGATTTGTGCCGCGTCGATATCGACGACATCGTCGAAAGTGCAGTCTGCGTCGGACGCGAAGGACTTCCACTGCTCGACCGCAACCTCCCAAGCAGCACCCTTCGGCGAGTAGGGACGGCCTTTCAAATATTCAAAAGTGGTTTCGTCGGGATTGACATAGCCGACGCGGGCACCGCCCTCGATCGACATGTTGCAGACCGTCATGCGCTCTTCCATCGTGAAGTTATCGAAAGTCGTGCCAGCATACTCGTAGGCAAATCCTGTGCCGCCCTGCGTACCGAGGAGACGAATGATGTGCAAAATAACATCCTTGGCATACACGCCAGGAGGCAAAGTGCCGTTCACGTTGATGCGGCGAACTTTCAACTCGTTCAAAGCGATGGTTTGGGTGGCCAGCACATCGCGCACTTGGCTGGTGCCGATGCCGAAAGCCACCGCACCGAAGGCACCATGGGTTGCGGTGTGCGAGTCGCCGCAAGCGATGGTCGTGCCAGGCTGGGTGATGCCCTGCTCGGGGCCGACCACGTGGACGATACCCTGGTGGCCGGTATTGGTGTCAAAGAATGTGACGTTGTTCTCCGCGCAGTTCTTGCGCAGTTCTTCAATCATGCCCTGAGCGAGCGGATCGCTATAAGGCTCGACCGTCTCGTTCGTCGGCACGATATGATCAACCGTCGCAAAGGTGCGGTGCGGATACTGCACTTTCAAGTCGCGATCACGGAGCATGCCAAAGGCTTGCGGACTTGTAACCTCGTGGATGAGGTGCGTGCCGATTAATAATTGCGTCTGACCGTTTGCCAACTGGCGAACGGCGTGCGCAGCCCATACTTTCTCAAATAAGCTTTTGCCCATAATTTTGTTCCTAGTGAAGAGTGATTCTCAAAAGCGTCTCAATAAGGATTGCTTTGAGGTGACTGGCAACCGCAAAGGCGGGGAATTTTGTGAGCGGCATGCCACCAGCTAATCTTGCAGCGGAACGGGGAACCCGTTTCGACCGATGGGCGAGTCGGTGCCACAACTCGAAAGCGGTTCCCGCTTCCGCTACAAAAAGTCTGAAGTGCCACAACTCGAAAGCGGTTCCCGCTTCCGCTACAAAAAGTCTGAAGTAGCGGAACGGGGAACCCGTTTCGACCGATGGGTTAATCGGATTGACCCTGATAGCCTGTCCAGAAGTTCTCCCGAAAATAAGCCTTTCTTGGATCTAATGATGCGTATCCCGGTAGGACACTGCCGAGGTGCTCCCAGTCGCGCCAGTCTTCGACTAATTCGGCACGCACAGGATTATGCCAGATATAGTCGGCCAAATCAGCGAAACCGCCAGTCTGGCGATCACTTTCCCGAAGGACGGTATCGTAGGCCTGACGCGCAAGCCCAAGGGGGTGCAATAAACGGTTCCACACTCGCGTGAATTCCCGAACAAATGCCAATTGATCGGCACGATCATTCAAGCCGATTAACAAAAAGTGACCGTGATCCGGCATCAAGGAGTAGCCGTAGCAGCATAAATGGTAGCGCACGAGCCACTCACGCATTTCGACAAGAAGAGCTTCTCGATGCCCAGAAGCAAGCCATCCGGTCTTCCGGTCTTGAATACAGAATGTCCAATGGACGTAGCACTGCCCCTTGTAAAAAGAATCATCCAACCGCTTCAGCCGCCCAGAATAGCGAATCGAATGGCCTCCTGTTTCCATTTTGGTTTTCTGGCTAAAGTGATACGGCTTCGCAAACCATTTCTTGACCGATCCGTCTCTACGTCGAAAGCGGTTCCCGCTTCCGCTACAAAAATCTGAAGGCTCTACGTCGAAAGCGGTTCCCGCTTCCGCTACAAAAATCTGAAGAAAAAACCCGCAACTCCCATGATGGAAGCTGCGGGTTTTGAAATATTGAACTATGCGAAGGGGTAGATCGCTTAGCCGATATGATAAGAGTCCTTAGAGGACAGCCTTAGAGGACAGCCTTAGAGTACAGCTTTGAGGCCAGCACCCGCCTTAAACTTCACCGCCTTGGAGGCCTTGATGCGAATCTTCTCGCCAGTTTGTGGGTTGATGCCGTCGCGTGCTGCGCGCTTTGTTACAGAGAAAGTACCGAAACCGATAAGTTGAACATTCTTGTCCTTTTTAACGCCTTTTTTGATGCCTTCGATCACAGCTTCAATGGAGCGCTCTGCGGCTGCTTTGGAGGTGTCTGCACCGAGTGATTTTTGTACTTCTGCAACGAGTTCTGCTTTGTTCATATTATATAATTATTTTGTTGAGGTTGATTGGTCTCATGACCGTTGCCGATAAGAGAACCCGCGTATGATAGCGTCAACCTAAAACCCGCCTTAAACCCCTATTTTTTGCGGGTTTCAGCCTTGCGGATCGCCTCAACCCTTTATCAGAGCGATTTCAAGCCCCTTGTCGCGCCTCAATCACTTGTTTTAGAAGGGTCTCCGTCGCTTCGACTTTTGAAATATTACGTTCTTCGGCAATTTGTTGCGCACGTTTCAAGAGCTGCGAAGCCATTACCTCGGCCTGCTTCTCCGGGGCTCCTAAGTTCACAAATATACAGGCGATTTCCGCCACGTTGTCATCAGGTAAATCAGTCATTCCCATGCCCTTTCCCTAGCAAATTAATAACTGTCGCCTCATTCTCTTTAATTTTCAAGCTTTCGCCCACGCCTGCAAAACGAGTTTTAAGAATTGCCACGCCGACCCAAGAATCTGATTTCAAATAGGCCGTGCGCAGTTCCCCGACCTGCTTCGAATCGGCATTATAGAGGGCAATCGGAACGTGCGGAGCAGCTCCCTCCCCCTGCACGACGAAAAGTCCTCGTTGTGGCTTCCCGATATTATGCATGCGGGCGACCACCTCCTGCCCCAAATAGCAACCTTTGGTAAAAGAAATCGCATTGCCCTCCAGTCCACCTTCGCCGGGTAGGTCGGCTGCGCCTATCTCATCAGGCACCAGCGGGATGCCGGCCTCAATACGAGCGAGACTGCGCTCTACTTCGGAAAACTGCGAAAAGCCCGCCCGAATTAGCTTCGCCTGAAGTGCTTCTGCTTGGGGTTCTGAATCGATCACCATATTATATAAGCGCTTTCGGGCAGAAAAGAGAACCCCACCCTCAACGCAGACAAATCGACCTCGTTCGGGTAACTCCAAACCGAGCGCTTCAACACCCTCCCCTGAAAATTCAAAACCAAAACAGGAGGCAAGTTGTTCGATCTGCACATCGTCTGCGATGATGTGGCGCTCCATGTGGGCGGCAATGACCTCGCCTGCGCAGCGTTCGCTCAACATACGAAAGCGCTCAACGCCCTCACAGAGCACGACACTGTCCGCCATCACTTTGCCCTTAACGTCGAGCCAGAGCCCATAAGTACACTGCCCCTCCTCGAAAGGGCGCAGCTCGTTGGTAAACTGACTTTGCAAAAAGTCCGCCGCATCTTCGTCCGTGACAAGGAAATGGGCGGCGGGTGCGTATCGGTAAAAGCTATTAGAAGCATGCATGGTGTCAGTGTTAGAATATGCCGTATGATTATGACAGAATAATTTGAGGCAGAATGATTCTGTCACCTACCCACACCATTTAGTAATTGGGCTTGTTCCTACCTCAAAGCTACTCTACATCTGCCGCCCGTGAAAAACGTCACCGACATACACATCACCTCCAAGACACTGCTCCCCTCTCCAATCGCTCTGTGCGAAGAGATCGTGAAAACGGATGCAGCCGAAAAATTCGTAGCCGAGAGCCGCGACGCAATCAACGAGATCATCTTTGGCAAGGATCGCCGCCTACTTGTCGTGATCGGACCCTGCTCAATCCACGATCTCAAGGCTGGCCGCGAATACGCCGAAAAGCTGGTCAAACTGGCTAAAGAGGTCGACGACCGCATGTTCATCGTCATGCGCGTCTATTTTGAAAAGCCCCGCACTACTGTGGGCTGGAAGGGTCTGATCATGGACCCCAAGCTCGACGGCACCAGCGACATCCCCGAAGGCCTACGCATCGCTCGCCGCTTCCTACTCGACATCATCGAGCTGGGGCTGCCCACCGCGACCGAGCTGCTCGATCCCATTACACCGCAATACATCGCCGACCTCGTCTGCTGGTCCGCGATCGGCGCACGCACCACCGAGAGCCAGACGCACCGCCAAATGGCCTCCGGTCTATCCATGCCGCTCGGCTTCAAAAACGGGACCGACGGCGGACTCACCGTGGCGATCAACGCGATCAAAGCCGCCTGCCAGCCACAAACTTTTCTCGGCATCGACAACGAAGGCCGCGCCAATGCACTCACAACCAAAGGCAACCCACACTGCCATGTCGTGCTACGTGGTGGCTCCCACGGCCCCAACTACGGCGCCGACGATGTCGCCCAAGCGCGCGAAAAACTCGAAGCCGCCGGACTCACGCCCGCGATCATGACCGATTGCAGCCACGCCAACAGCGACAAAGACCCCGGCCGCCAGCCGCAGGTCTTCGACGAGATCGTGCGCCAGAGCCTGGTTGACCCCAGCGTGATTGGCGCGATGGTCGAAAGTAACCTCTTTTTTGGAAGCCAGCCCTTTCCACAGCCCGTGGCAGACCTCAAATACGGTGTCTCCATCACCGACGGCTGTATCGACTGGGAAACTACCGAGAAAATGATCCGCAAAGGCTATGCCGACTTGGCACCGCTTTTCACTTAATCTAACATCACACATCACACATCACCCAACACACAACACACATCACATATTATGAGCAAACAACCTATTCGAGTCGCCGTCACAGGTGCAGCCGGTAACATCGGCTACGCCCTTCTCTTTCGCATCGCTTCCGGTGCTATGTTCGGTCCTGATCAGCCAGTCGCGCTGAACTTAATCGAAATCCCACCTGCCCTCGACGCACTCAAAGGTGTCGTCATGGAGCTCGACGATTGCGCGTTCCCGCTACTCAAAGATGTCGTCGCCACGACCGACATGGACGAAGGCTTTAAGGACGTCAACTGGGCGCTCCTCGTCGGTTCCGTCCCTCGCAAAGCGGGCATGGAGCGCAGCGACCTACTCAGCATCAATGGCAAGGTCTTCACTGGCCAGGGCAAAGCCATCGCTGCCAACGCGGCCGCCGATGTGCGCGTGCTCGTGATCGGCAACCCTTGCAACACCAACTGCCTGATCGCGATGAACAATGCCGAAGGCGTGCCGAATGACCGCTTCTTCGCAATGACGATGCTCGACGAAAACCGCGCCAAGACACAACTCGCGCAAAAGGCCGGCGTCGACGTGACCGAAGTCAGCAACATGACGATCTGGGGCAACCACTCCGCCACCCAATATCCCGACGCCTACTCGGCCAAGATCGGCGGCAAGTCCGCTGCCGAAGTGATCGGCGACGAAGCTTGGCTCAAGGACAGCTTCATTCCCGATGTGCAAACACGTGGTGCCGCCATCATCAAGGCACGCGGCGCCTCCTCCGCAGCGTCCGCAGCCAACGGCATCGTGGATGCTGTCCGTGCGCTGACCACACCGACTCCAGCCGGCGACACCTTCAGCATGTGCCTTTGCTCCGACGGCAGCTACGGGACACCTGCAGGCCTAATTATCTCCTTCCCTTGCCACACCGACGGCCAGAAGATCGAGATCGCCAAAGACGTTAAGCTCAACGAATTCAGCCGCGCAAAATTCGACGCCTCCGTACAAGAGCTCTCCGAAGAGCGCGAAGCAGTCAAAGACTTGATTTAAAAATGGCGAATGGCTAATCGCGAATACTTTCAAAAGCCCGCCAGCGATTTCGCTCGGCGGGCTTTTTTTGGGGAACTACCCAGGAGAAGGTTTGCCCGAACATTGACAATCGGTAGCGCGGTGTGGCCTCCTGGCATGAGCCTGCCTGTAGTGAGCTTGTCAAACTGTCGAATGCACACTGGCATTCGCAGGACAGATTTTTAACTAGAAACCAAGCTGAGTGAGCCACTCAGCGCCACCTGCTTAAAACTGCTGGAACGAGGTGTTAGCTTCAGCCTGGCGCGCAGGCACACATAAAAAAGCCGCCTCATGACTGAGGCGGCTTAGCAAATTTTAAACGGTTAAGACCGGATAGTCTTTAATAATCTTTAAGTGTAACCAAGCCCCAGAGGAGGGTAACTTGATCTCCTTGAAAGTTTTTGCGAGTATAGAGCTCATCCGTGCTCACTGCAAATGTGGTGGGAGCGGATGGCTGGTAAGATGCTTTTTCAACCTTAGCAATACCTAGAATATTGGCCTCTTTAGGCCCCATTTGGGCAGTGCCACCATCGCAACCAGTAAATACCAGAGCGGCGGATGAAAGAGACAGAAGAGCGAGGATCTTGATACGCATTTTTATTTGTGGGGTTTGATTTAAAAAATTTATTGAGAGAGTGAGCGCAGTCTGCGCACTTGGCAAGTGGTTTTTAAGATTACTGAAGTCGTTTTTACTCCTCCTCGTCACCGAGCAGGTCTTCTGCGATGTCCATGTTGCAGTGCACGGCCTTCACATCCTCAAGATCGTCAAGTTTTTCGATCAGGTGGAGTATTTTACGGGCGGTATCCTTATCCTCGATTGGCACCAAGATATTGGGGATGTAGGCAAGTTCGGAGGACTCTGTCTCGATTTCCTGATCGCTAAGTGCTTGGGAAAGGGTGTCGTATTCCGTCATCGGGCAAATCACTTCAAAGTGAGTGCCTTCATTTTTAATGTCTTCGGCTCCGGCTTCGAGGGCGAGATCCATCAGGGCTTCTTCACCGATCTTGCTGGAATCGATGATCACCTGCCCTTTGCGGTCAAACTGGAAGGCCACAGCCCCGACACCCGCGAGGTTGCCCCCGTTTTTAGTCATGGTGCTGCGAACTTCGGAGGCGGAGCGGTTCTTGTTGTCGGTCGTGATTTCCACGATAATGCCGACGCCACCAGCGCCATAGCCTTCGTAAACTAATTCTTCGTAGATCACGCCAGGTAGCTCGCCCGTGCCTTTTTTGATCGCGCGCTCGACATTATCCGAGGGCATATTGGCTGTCTTCGCCTTCGCGATCACGGTGCGCAAGCGTGGATTCATGGCGGGGTCGCCGCCGCCATCACGTGCCGCTAACGTGAGATCTTTACTCAACACGCTGAAAATTTTACCGCGCTTGGCATCGGCTGCGCCCTTCGCTCGTTTAATTGTGGCCCATTTACTGTGTCCTGACATAGCTTATAAAAAAGTTTAATTTTGGGAATCTGGAAAGAGAAAATTAACGCCTATTTTCGTTTTGCCTTAGTGCGGGGTGCGCCGCCTTTGCCTTTTGGCTTAGCAGGCGCCGCTGCGACAGGCTGGAGAGGCTCATCCGGGCGGCTGTTGATAATCTTCTGCTGCACGATGGTGAGGATGTTTTGCACCGTCCAGTAAACCACTAGACCAGATGCGAAGTTGTAGAGGAAGATCAAGAAAATGAAGGGCAAGAACTTAAAGATTTTTTGCTGCATCGGATCCGCGGTCGGCGAGACAGGCATCATGCTCATTTGCAGGAACATGGTGACACCCATGATCATGGGCAGGATATTGATCGGAAAGCCGCCGATTTCAAACTGCGTATCTGGCAGCGAAAGGTCAGCCACCCAGAGGAAGGGTTCGTGGCGCAGTTCGGACGCGGTGCGGAGCATGTAGAAGAGGCCGAGAAAGATCGGCATCTGGATGATCATGGGCAGGCAACCAGCGACAGGGTTGACTTGGTGCTCCTTGAAAAGCTTGAGCGTCTCCTGCTGTATTTTCTGCGGGTTGTCCTTATACTTCTCCTTCATCTCGGCCATAGGGCCTTGGATCTTAGCCATACGCTTCTGCGATTTGCTGGCCTTGGCCGTGAGCGGCCAGAAGAGCATTTTAATACAGATCGTCATAATCACGATCGACCAACCCCAGCTCGGCACGACCGAGTGGATGGCATACATAAAGGAGAGCAGTAGCTTACTGAAAAAGCCCAGAAAACCAAACTGCATGACCAGGTCTTGTTGGTTGCCCAGCGCTTGCAGGCGCTTGAACTCCTTAGGGCCTACGTAAAACTGGAAGTCCATCGCCTTAGTCTCCCCCGCAGCCAGTGTGCCGACATCGTAGCCGACGCTGCCGGAGATCCCGGGTGTGCCGGGTGTGCCATCAGCACTTTCCGGAGTTTCGACTTTATAGACATAGAGGTCGTTGGCCACAGTCTCAGAGGATAGCACACCGGCGAAGAACTGATTCTTCACTGAAGACCACTCGATGCGGGCAGCTTGGGCGATTTGATCCTTGGGCTCGCTGGCACCCATACCGAACATGCCTTTACCACCGATCAGTTTCTTAATAGGGAAAAACGTCGCATCCTCGCCGTCAAAATAGCCGACATTGAGATAGTTCGCCCCGACCGAATCGTGGGTGATGCGGTGTGCCGTCCCAAGGTTAAAGTAGATCGTGCGCGGATTGATGGCGGTTCCAGATTTGTTTTCGAAAGTCGTGCTGTGCTCGATCACGTAGGACTCCGCCTCTGAATCGGTCGGGGCGATGCGATAGCTACGGCGAATTAATAGACCTTCTCCATTATCCAGAACAAAGGTGATCGAATCGGAGGTCTGCTGCTCGATCGCATAATCGAGCGCAAACTCACGCATCGTGCCATCGGCCGTCTCGTAGCTCAGGCTTAGAGCCGGGAGATAGCTGTCCTCATTAAACACATAATCATCGCGCTCACCACGCTTGGTCTGGAGGAAATCGACCGTCTTAATGGCACCTCCACGTGTAGTGAAGACCGCTTCGATAAATTCGTTGGACAGGCTGATCGTCTTTTCTTCCAACCGCGGCGCTTCAGGCATGGGTTCAGGCGCTTCCGCTTTCTGGAAGAGATCTGCGACGGCGACTGAAGGCTCAGTTGCGACCGAAGGAGTCGCCCCCTCAGGTGCCGCGATGACTGCGTCCGCGGGAGTGGTCGACTCGCCCACGGGTGCTTCCAATGTTTCCGGCTGTTGCAGCTGCTCGGCCTGCTGTTTTGCCATTTGCTGGCTTTGCCAAAACATGAAGCCGATACCGGCCGCAATAAAGACAACGCCTAAAACTGTGTTCTTTTTATCCATCTAAATGAGTATTGAAAGGAGGTGAAATGTCGTGCCTTGGCGCGCTTTTCAAGTCTGGAACGGGATCATATCCGCCCGGATGCCATGGGTGGCAGCGTAAAATACGCCGCAGCCCTAGCCAAGCACCATAGAAAAAACCGTGACGCAAGAGCGCATCATGGGTGTAGCAGGAGCAAGTAGGTTGAAAACGGCAACCGCAAGAAGTGCCAAATAAAATTTGTTTAAGTGGTGAAAGGATCAACTGATAGACACGCACCAGAGCCGCCGCGAAGCGAGAAAGCAACGAAGGGCGCACCGTCAACAAGCGGCGAATCTGTTGAATCAAAGACATCACTTAGCAGCTTGGTTTTTCTGTATAGTAAGACAGGCACGGAGCAAGCGCGCTTCTAGATCGTCAAAACTATAGCGGTCGAAATGACTACGCAGAACCACGACGAGTTCACTGCCTGGCGGCAATTCAGCTGCGTGTTTACGAAAGAGCTCGCGGAATATGCGCTTACCGTAATTGCGCTTGACTGCATTACCCACACGGCGACTCGCAATAATGCCGAGTCGGGGCGCAGCAGCACAATCAGCCACTTCGCGCACGTGACATTGAAAAATGAAAGGTCCGCACTGGATACGATGACCCAAATTGCGGACTCCTAGAAATTCGCGTGGCTTACGTAAGCGCATTGAAGCCGGGATACCCATGGCCTCTATATAATACCCCGCGTTAATTAAGCCACCTGAGTGACTAGACGGCTAGGCAGCCAGACGATGACGGCCTTTAGCGCGGCGTGCCGCCAAGACCTTACGGCCAGAGTGTGTTGCATTACGTGCGCGGAAGCCGAATTTGCGTGCGCGACGAAGTTTGGAAGGTCGATATGTTGGATTCATAAGAAAGTGCCTCTAATTGGGAAAAGCGGAAGAGAAAAACCCCTGCCCTCGCCACTGTCAAGGCATGATCACAGAGATTTCTGCCTCTTTTTGCTGCGCCAGAATGCCTCAGAAGGTAAATTTTCGGCAAAAACAGCCCCGCCTGCGCCAAGGACTTGCATCTTGTGTGCGAATCAGGAAGATTCCACCAAACTGCAACCACCTAGACACTACCTATGGCCACCCTCAACTCGAACGCAACATCCACGAATAAAAAGAAAAGGAGCTTTGCAGAAGGGCAACGGCTCGCCAAACGGAAGTCTTACGAGAAGCAGGCCAAGCGCAAGAAGGTCAAACTCCTGGAGTTGACCGTCTTCACGCAGCAGCTCGCCGCGATGCTCGAAGCGGGCCTCCCCCTAGTCAGCGCGCTCGAAGCACTCGAAGAGCAAACCGAGAACCCCGTCTTCCAGATCATCATCCGCAACGTTAAAAACGACGTCTCTGCCGGTCGCGCCTTTTCCGAAGCCTGCGCCGTATACCCGCGCGCCTTCCCCAACCTCTTCGTCTCCATGGTGGAGGCAGGCGAGGCCAGCGGTGGCCTCGCCGAGATTCTCGACAAGACCGCCGGCTACTTTGAGGAAACGGTCAAACTGATCAAGCAAGTCAAAGGTGCCCTCGTCTACCCCGCCGTGGTCATCAGCCTAGCCGTGATCTTGGTCAACGTCCTACTCGTCTTCGTTATCCCCGTGTTTGCCGCGATGTTCGACGACTTCGGGGCGGAACTGCCCAAGCCCACCCAGTTTCTCATCTGGCTGAGTGAGTTCCTCAAATCCTACATACTTTTAATCATCTTCGGCGCATTCGGAGCCGTCTGGCTGATCAAACGCTTCGTCGCCACGCCACGCGGTAGGATCGCCAAAGATAACCTCATCATAAAGATCCCGGTCGTCGGAGAACTCATGCGCAAGGTCAATCTTTCGCGCTTCTGCCGCACTTACGCCATCCTCATGCGCTCCGGCGTGCCGATTCTAAAGACACTAGACATCGTGGCCTCTGCCTCCGGCAACACCTTCGTCGAAAACGCCTGCAAAAACATTTCCAAACACATCAGCCAAGGCGGACAGGTCTCCGACGTGATCGCCGGTGACCCCTACTTCCCGCCCATGATCAAACACATGAGCCGCGCGGGCGAACAAACCGGTAACGTCGATGGCATGCTAGTCAAAGTCGCCGACTTCTACGACGCCGAAGTGGACACTCTGGTCAAAGCCCTCACCTCCCTGATGGAGCCATTACTGATCACCTTCCTCGGGGTTGTCATCGGCGGTATCGTCATGGCCATGTTCTTACCCATCTTCCAACTCTCCAACGTGGTCGGCGGGTAGGACAGAGGCAGATCAGGGGCATCAATGTGTTCTTCAACTGGGCAGTCCGTGCCAAGCACTGTCTAGAAAATCCGCAAAGAGATACATCAGAGCGAAGCATGGTGGGCCCGGTGGGGTTCGAACCCACGACCAAGGGATTATGAGTCCCCTGCTCTAACCGCTGAGCTACAGGCCCGGAAAGAGAATTTCGCTAGGAAAAATGATTTATGCGCGGCGTCGAACTATTTCCGCCTCAATCTTTAAACCTAAAAACGCAGTTCTCTACTACGAAAAACGCGAAAGTGCGCGAAAGCAGGCACTTATGGATTTTGAAGCATTGCCAAAGCACGCATACTATTTGTCGGCTTCCCACGCTTTTTATCGCGGATCACTTCGAGTTCGCTGCGCTCATCTTCAGATAGTTTTATTCGGTATATTTTAGTAGGCACCTATCCGATTTTACATACTGCGATAAAAGTACAATTAAAAAATCAGGGGTGCATAACAAATTTTTTCTAACGTAGAGGCTAGACACCCAGCCAGAGGGTTTAGGATTAGTGAGGATTATCGCAAATCGAGCGCGTTAAATGGGTTGTCTATGCCGACTGGATGTAGCCC
>Ga0105055_10003603_pt1 | contig 23281 bp, 14 predicted proteins | sample BON03_FD_78090 | JGI IMG/M metagenome (GOLD analysis project Ga0105055, IMG submission 78090) | Freshwater microbial communities from Lake Bonney liftoff mats and glacier meltwater in Antarctica - BON-03 | ecosystem: Environmental > Aquatic > Freshwater > Ice > Glacier meltwater | place: Lake...
AAACATACACAAAATGCGATAATAGCCGATAGTTGGGTAAGCCCATACCTCCAAATTTGAACGGGGATAGAACCAAAAATTTCATGCCAGCTTTTTTTAAACAACAACAAAAATCGATTTTTTAAAACTACTAGTAGTGGATAAAAGCCATCAAATGCTAATTTCTTTTTTTGAAATCCATGTTTAAACGTTCCATCAGCCCAAAATCATTCAAACTTGTATTAATTTAAATCTTAATCGCCCTCCTGATGGTTAAGTTGTAAGCATCTTTTTGATGCTTTTGTGTACTATGGGACTTTCGTGTTCAAGTTTGAACTAGTAGCACAGATAAATTTGCAAAATGAGCGGTTCCTATGCACGAACCATCCATTAATGTTATGTGAACATTTTCAAAATATGCGATATGTAAATATTCCCTTTTTACCCAACTCAATACCGATAATCGTTTTCAAAACACAGAATGTGGTTGTCAACTGCCTCAAAAGTCAAAACTATTTCCTTATTCGTCTTGCAGGCAACTTTGTTCTTGTATTGGAGGTTTTAAATTATTAGATTCATGCGATCGTGCCTGTGTGCCGTTTTCAGTATGTGAACTTCCAGCTGATTATAGTTTATGAATACAAATTATTCTTGCACAGAACTTTAGTGAACTAAATGAATGCACACTATATGCGCGTATATTTTACAAGAAACAGAAGTAATCTAGAAAAGAAACAGCAGACAGATGCTGATAGTTCAACAAGCTTGATCTAGCGCAATCGAGATTACACGACTTAATGCTATTGATAACAAGGACAGAGCAAGCAGCAACTCCCATCTTACGAATCATTATTTATTTATTTTAAATGAAAGTGTTGCAAATGAACAATTTAGCAAAAGGTTCCAGCAACATGTGATTGTTCATAATTTCGATAGAAATGGTTTTCTCGTTTTGAATTTTAGTGTCTACCCTGGAGACCACATATTATGAAGCGAACGAGAGGGGATCCTGCCGATGCTGTGAAGAAACCGAAAGTGTCAAAGGCAAGCGAGAGCGAAGGCAGAAAGTTCTACGAAGAGAAACTCAACCAGTTGCGAAATGAGCTTGAAAACGTGGAACGAGGTGAGTGAACTTGGCAGTCAGAAAACAACCGCTTATAACCGTATCGTAGGCGAACATGACCAACTAATATTGCAGTCAAAGGACGCGGAGGAAGAGCGTGATCGTCTCCTTAAGGACGCGGAAACCATGAGAGAACTTCGCTTGCAGGAAGCACGTGCGTTGTATGCTTACGACTGCAAAGCGGCTACTGAGTCTTTTGAAAATACCATCAAAGATTTGAAAAGCAATCTAATTAGTGAAATTAATGAACAAACTAAACGGTTAGAGGATCTGAGGGACGGTGTAACTGAAGGTAAGTGGATTTTTTCGTTTTTTACTTTGGAATCCTTATTCTTTTGTAGCGGAAGTCCGTGCAAGTTCAAGAAAGCTTCGACAGAAACAACATGGTGAAAACGATACAGGCGAAGAGGGGATCCCAAGCGGGTGCGGAGATAAAATTCTAGGAATGAATCTTTTTATATCCGAGGAGAATGTCGGTAATGATATGAAACTAATCCAAGCCGATTGGAAAGCTGCGGCAGAAAAGTTCCTTTCAAAAGAAGGTGAGTTTCTTGTTTTTTATGAATTATTGTAGCTAAATAATTTGGGATAGCGATCAAAGAACAAGAAGTGAAAGTAGTCGATGGCGCGTTGTACTTCAACGAACTTATTTTTGAAAAAGAAAACTTTGTGATGTGTACTACGGAAGCAACAAAGGAGGAATTTCATGGGTATATTCAAAAAATGAATCACGAAGAGATCTTGGTGAAGCTGATGGATGGCACTCAGACAAGAATCCTTGTTATTCATTTGCGTAATGGCAGATGTAAAATAGCTCCTGCAGAGGACCTCGGGTCAACTTAATGACTGACTCTCTCATCAATTATTAATAAAAGCGAGCTTGGGGAATAAAATGATAAGATTAAAAATAACAGCCACTCTGAAATAGAGATGGAATTTATTGAGTTTGTTGAGGAGGCATTCCTAGCATCTGATTAATTTGAGCCTGTGTATATCCCTGCTGTTGCCATTGCTGAACTTGAGCTCTCTCTTGCTCTGCAAATGCTACGTCATATTGCATGGAGAGAACTAGAGGAAAGATCACTACACTCACAGTGGTGGAGATGATCCAGGTGATGTCCCCTCCTTTTTTGAAGGACCACCAGGCCCATGCTTTCGCCGATTTTACAAGTGGCTGACTGTTAAATTTATCCACTATTCCTTCCTAGTAATCACAGAGTTAGACAATGCCCTCAACATCAATCATTTCAAAACATATCAGCGCATGTCTTCTATCGCAGTTCAACGTACCTTGCGACCGTTCGAGTTGGTAACCATCATCTTCTCGAGTTTCTGGTTTTTCATTGGTCAACATCGGCTATGGTCTACCAAACCAGGGTCTACTTGATAGATCGAGTTCCATTTTTGAGTGGCTGAGGATAGGGCGCCATGAATCTCGGTATGCAGAAGCCTGAAAACGTGCTCAAACGTGTGGATGAATATGTCGCCGTGGGGAAAAAGACCCAAGCTTTAGAATATGTCTTTGATCTATTGTCTCAACGCAAAAACCGATCCTGGCAACCACTTCACGAGAAGGTAATGGAAAAGTTCATTGATTTGTGTGTTGACTCGAAAGATAACCGTATGGCAAAAGAAGGCCTACATCAATACCGTAATTTATCTCAGAACCAAGCTCCTTCGTCCCTTGAGAATATAATCGAGTATATGCTGAAATTGGCGGAAATGAGAGTGAAAAAGGCCTTGCTCAACTGCGATAAGAAGTCTTTAGAAGGGGTTGATGATCTGGAGAATGACAAGACACCAGAGAGTATCTTATTGGAAGCAATGACTGCTGGACAAAGTAATGAACGATCAGATCGTGATTTTCTACCGTGGGTGCGATTTTTATGGGAATCCTATCGTGCTACGATTGATATGCTTCGAAGCAATCCTAAGTTGCAAGAATTGTACCATCGTACTGTGCATCGTGCGTTTCATTTCTGTGAAGAATATGGACGTAAAATTGAATTCCGTAAATTGACAGATCTGTTACGTACACACGCAACAAAGAACAAGGCGTATGATAGTGCTGCAGAGAGTGACACGGATTCTGTGGCACTGCAATTGGCCACCAGATTTGAGCAGCTTCGAGTTGCTTCTCAATTAAAATTGTGGAATGAAAGTTATCAGACTATCAAAAGCATCCAAGAGATCATGAGCAAGAATTCTACACGTCCATCGAGTCAATTGGAAGCGACCTATTACCAAAAGCTAATGGAATTGTTTTTGGTATCCGGTAACTTTTTATTTCATGCGTATGCGTACAAGGCTTACTACATGCTTTCGGTGGAAAAGAACAAGTCATTGACTGATACACAAAGGGAAGAGATGGCGGGATGTGTGCTACTTTCAGCCATGTCGATTCCAATTCAGAGTGGCAAAGTTCGTTCTATGACTAGTAACAGTGAAACTTACAAGCAGAAAATCAAGGAAATGGCTGAATTACTTGACTTCGATGTGAATCCAGACAGAAATTCTATGCTGGAAGGATTACTTCAAGATGATATCATCGACTGTATTCCGGAACAAGTTCGAATTCTTTACATGTCCCTTGAATGCGATAGAGCTCCTCATACAATGGCTTCTACAGCTATTCCTTTAATTGTGAGTTTTAGATCTCATCCGGAGTTTAAAAACTATGTGGCACCTCTGCAATTATTGCTCATTCATCGATTGTTGTTCAGTCTATCTACCATCTATTCTACCATTCGACTTTCATTCTTGGGAGAGCTTTTGGATGGATTAGGAATGACTTTCAATGAGATCGAAATGGCCGTTGTGAAGGCTATCAAGACACGACAAGTGAAGCTTCACTCGTCTCGTATTGATCATCGAAATGGATGCTTGCATTTCGGGTCGGATATTGTCGAAGGCGCTCGTACAAAAGGTCTTTTAGCCGATTTGTCTCGTGGTTTGCATTCGATATGCGTGGATCTTGAACCAGCTGGAAAAGTCAAGCTTGCACAAGAACTCCGTGCGTCACGAGCCAAAGTAGTGCTTCAGCATCTATCAACCACTCATGCTGAGATACTTTCCCGTAAGAAGCTGATTGAAAAACGAAAAGAGGAATACCAAAAGCAAGAGATTGAGCGGAAACAACTGGAAGAGCAGCGAAAACTGGACGCAATCCGAGCCAAGAAAGAAGCCGAACAGCAGCGTATTCTCAAACACAAGCTGGCTCGCGAGAAAGCAGCTGAAGACGCCCTTGACGAAGAACGACGTCAGTTCGAAGCACGACAACGATTGATTGACGAGGGAGTTGATATCAGTGCGATTAAGCAGGCAGGCTTGAGTCCTGAGGAGCAGAACAAACTCATCGATGAGACTCGTAAGAAGGCGTATGAAGCTACTATGGAAACTGAAAGAAAGATTCAAGAGACCCAAGTGAAGCTGGATACGATGGTGAGAGCCTTCAGAGAGAAGGAGGTACCCAAACTCGCTCGCTTGTATGAAGCGCACTTGATTGAAGCTGAGGCACAACACCAGTCATCCTGGGTGGCTCATCTTGACGAATCAAAGACATATCATGTTTCAGCATTGGAAAAGAAGAAGGCTTATGTTCACATGCAACATTCTCGTGTGGCTTATGAGGCAACACTTTTGGGCAATTGGCAAGCACAATACGATGCTGAACGGGGTGCAAGGTGGACTGAATGTGATCATCGTTTGAAGTATGCCAAATTGGACAGGGCTCGAAAAAAGCGACAAAGTAAACAAAAGGAGATACAGAGACGCAAGGATGAAGACGAGCGTATTGAACGAGAGAAGGCAAAGAAAGCACAAGCTGAAGAACGCATGGAAATGCCCAGTTCGTTCCCAATCAGAAGGACCGAAGAAGCGCCTCCTGCCAGAAGAGGGTTGTCTGATGCGTTTTCAGGCGGTAGTTCTTTTGGTGGTGGAGATAGGGGAGGATACTCTGATCGTAGCGGAGACAGAGGAGGATACTCTGATCGTGGCGGAGACAGAGGAGGATACTCTGATCGTGGCGGGGACAGAGGAGGATACTCTGATCGTGGCGGGGACAGAGGAGGATACTCTGATCGTGGCGGAGACAGAGGAGGTCGCGGCGCATCTCGTGGAGGTTTTAATGACGCAGGCGCATCTGAAGGGCGATGGCGTTAAGTCTTTTATAAAATCAATAAATCTTATTTCAAATTATTATTAGCTGGGAGTAAAGTTTGGCACGGTGTCTACAGGAGGAGCTCCTATAATGCCTCGCAAATTCTCTCGCCCTACATATGCAGCCTTCTTCGGTGGTCTAGTGTGTACTAAATGATACTTGTCATCAGAGAACATCTTATTGTGGATCTTCAATCTGAACTTCAATGAGCGCTTCACACAATCGCAAAACGGGACAGCGTTTACTAAGCATGCGTTTGCGTACTTGGTCTGACTGGTGTAGAATTTGTTCAATGTCAATAATTTGCCCTTGTCGAAATTCATGTCGTAACATCTCCCGTCGTCCCAAAAAAGCATTCCGCGCCCATGAGGTTTTCCACGCAACCAATCTCCGTCGAACTTCGATCCATTTTCAAAATGTTTGATGCCGTGGCCGTCGTGCTCACCATCAGTCCAAAATCCTTCGTACTTAGTACCGTCAGTCCATTCTTTAATACCAAACCCACAGGTTTTACCATCGAGCCACCCCCCTTCATACCTAGCACCTTCCTGTACCTTGACACCATAATGGTTCATTTTGCCCTGAACCCACATCCCAGAATACTTGGTACCATTCGCCCAACGTTTCTTGCCTAAACCATCTACTACACCATGCTTCCATTCACCAGCGTATTTTGCACCATCGACCCATTTGATCTTTCCTTTACCATGTCTAATGCCGTTCACCCAATCACCAGTATATTCATCACCGTTATTCCAATGAAAGGTGCCAATTCCATGCCTGACCCCATTTTTCCATCGTCCATCGTACCAATCACCGTTAATCCATTCATATCTACCAACCCCATTGAAGTCTCCGTCGTGCCAGCTACCATTGTAGAAGTTGCCATCCGTCCAAAGATACTTTCCATCGCCATGACGCACACCTTGTCTCCAGCCACCGTTGTATTGCTCTCCGTCGGGCGAGGTAGCAATACCTACACCATGAGGAGCACCTAATTGCCATTCCCCGATATAAGTCCATTCTTCATTGTCAAATAGGATTTTATAGGTTCGTAGTTTGACAGGTTTCTTTGCTGGATTCTCATGGACCTTTTTTCGAGACTCGTGCATGATGCATTTAAGGAGTTTACTTGCAGGATCTAAAGTAAAGTTCTTCTTCTTCGTTTTATTGCCAAATGCAGATTTCTTTGGTTTCGCGGTCTTTGTTTGTTCATCACTGACTTCATTCTTCAAGGATTGTTCGTTTTGGTTGGAGTTTATTTTTTCATAGTCGGCTTCTTCTTCTTCTGCATTGCGTTCAATAGCGTCTTCCGATTTCACTTGCACCTTCAAATGTTGATCTTGTTTCAGTTTCTGCAGCAGAGATTGGAGTCGCCTCATCAATCTCAACGAATAGATCCGTTTTTTACCCAAAAAACACGAGGTATTTACTTACCGGATGAGCGAGCAAGTGCCTGACTACAGAGACCGCTTGGAACAGCTATGCCATAAATTCGCACCTGCATCTTATGAGATTTATTCTGTCTCAATGTTTCTTCAGAGTAGAAAGGTAGCAAGAGAAACATCAGGTATTAAAGGAAACATCCTTCCATCACTAGACACTGTTGTCGGTAACAACCAGGAGCTTGTTGTGTATCGAGCTTGGACCCATTTGTTCCGAGAATCAATTGCTAATCGACAATTAATTTTGGTTGATGACTTGATATCGTGGCTGAATGAATACCACATGAAGTATCCTCCATGTGGTTATGAAGGAGTTATAGAACAAGTGCGATTATACATTGTTTTTCGGGCAGCTAATCAAGCCAAGATATTGCAAAATCATGCTCAAGATCTATTAGTAGAGATCATTGGAAGGCTGCCGTTGGGATCTGTGCTTCCGTATATGCAAAGTACCGTGGGCATTGACGACCTATCCGATATTATATGCAGCGTTATGTCAGATGACCTTCAAAGTGTATACAGTGAAGAAGATGAATGTTTCGAGGGAGAGGAGAGCGGTACCGAGAAGGATATCGTGTCGGCCTGTGCTGGATCCAAAGAGATTGCGGAGGCCATGAGACGGTTTGCAGAAGACGAAGAGTATGTTTCATTCGGCCAGTTTGAAAAGAAGGTGCTAAATCACGCATTGAAATCAAGAGACACCAGAAGTTGCGCTTATATGTCTTTCATGATGTACTTGGATGAACTTGAAGAGAATTATAGATCGGTGGTCTCATTCGAATCGAGGTTTTTAGCTGCTGGCAAACTATTCGTTAGATTTTTCCGGCCTTTACCTCCCTCAACGCCGGTAGCAAATCAGCTGTTGGATTGTATAGGGCGATTAATAGCGCGATCTCATGAAAGCGGAGCATATTCTCCTTCCATTTATGAGGTATTGGAGAATATGATCATAGAAATGCGACTTGTATTAGATATCTCCAAGGCATCAGCTCTGGCTCTTAATCGAGATCCTTTTTCTAAAAATGAATCCTTCAATCATCGGAGAACTTCTAAAATAACAAATCCGGATATTCATTCAGAAAGGATCCAGTTGGGCAAGGATAAAAAGATCCTGGAAGGCCACACTCGGGCTTACAATCGCCATGACTTTCATTCCGTCCCCAACACAACCCTTATTGCTCAGGTTCACGATGTTTGGCTCCAAATTGATCGCTATCCGGATCACCAAAGTTTTATTAACCCGACAGAAGTAAATGATCATGAAATGACAAGCATCCGAAGTGGCGTTTTTCGAATTTATAAGAACCATATGTCATGGGTTTTACTAGAAGATGAGGCGGAAGACGTGGAGCATGTCGATCGAATAGCTTCCAATGCCAGTAAGGGAGAAATGAGCTCATTGCATATTGACACCTCCATTTATACAGTTGAAGAAAAGTCCGATAGCTATAACATCAATTCTCTAGCGCAAGATATGAGTCATACATTAGCGGGAGGGCAGGAAGAAGCTATGAAAGGGAGATTGTTCAACCCAATCAAAAATAGCATGGATCGTTCCCACAAAGAAGTTGAAGACTCGTTGTTCAATATTTCACTGTCAACAGTGAGGAGATATTCCTATGGTAATCTGGACGATACTCATACTTTTCTAGTTCTTTTTACTCCCGATTCGGTCATAAAACTGTTCCCTTTCTTTAAGACAGAAGTCAGGGAGATCAACAAGCTATTGGGCGATATACTTGGATTCAAAATGGAATCGTCCAATGATGAAACAATGTATCGAGTGGAGCATGAGACCATAGAAGAGTATAGGTTGAAGGTGGTGGATGAAGCTGTAGCTGCTAACCGAATGGATTGGATAGTTCATACAGAAAGTCTTGTGGTGCTTCTGAAAGCAATCACGAAAGAAGGAACCCCCATTAGAATTGCTGACATGGAGAGAGTATACCACAGTTGCCGAAGGAACAAAATGGTGATTATTGAATCGATTAAGATCCTAAAAGAGATCGTAGAAAAGGCCAAAACGGAGGAAGTATTGCTGAAAGTATTGACGCTAGTGGATAGGTTACTAGATGGCGACATTCTCACAGGAGATGACAAGGCTGTGAATAGTATCTTAGATTGGTTGCATTACGTAGAGTCCATTTTGGATCCCTTTTCTTCCTCGAATTCATTAAAGATGCTTCTACGCGTGTGTAAACGAGCTGAAGGGCTTCAATCTCAAACAGTGGCACCGTATGTTGAATCATTCTATGATCAATCAGTCTTTATGCTTAGAGATGTGTTTGCGCATTTCAAATCGCGGTTCTAATAATCTGAATTATTTTCATAGCATTCAAACGATTTCGTAAACACGTGAGCGCCCTTCTCAATAAAATTATTTGCAGTGTATTCTTGTTAATCCAATTATTTGCGGTGTATATTATTTTAGTAATACAATTGTTTTCATGAGTTCGAGAGAATAACTTGGTTTTTATGAAAGCATCAAGATTCTATTTTGTAAAACCGTTTCGTTCCCCCTTTTAGGTGGAAGTGTGTCAATTTCTTAATAATAGGTTAATAATCGACAACAAGTTGTTTCGTAACGATGCATGGACCGATTTGGTTTCTTGATCATGATGCATGGAGTTCGATTTGGATTGAAGTAAACGATGGAAAACTTTCAGCCTATGAAGTCGATGATGACATGCCTTCGATTCCACGAGCTATCATTGGAGCAGCTCGAAGCGAATTGGTTTTGGATCAAGAGACGTCGGTGTTCATGGGACGTGCTGAAGTAGACCCGCCCACCAACTTTGGCTTTGTTCTCTCTCGAAGGCATCTGAAACTTTACTTCACCGCACATTCTAAAAAAGATCTCGTCGGCTGGAAAAGAGTCATTTTCGAGGAGATTAGCAATGCGCCCAAGACAGAAAATAATCTGGATCTAATAGAAGAATTAGTCAAAGAAGAATTTGTTCAAAATGAATCGGTCAAAGAAGAATCTGTCAAAAGTGAACCAAGGGTACTTGGAGGAATGACGATTGCAAAAGAAGTAGATGTAGTCGAAGCTGAATCAGAAGCAGCTTCCAATGAAGAAGCGATTGTTTCTAAAACATCATCAACCACTGAAAGTAGCGTTCTAGCAGAGGACGAACTTACCGGTCATAAACTAACGCTTCCTGAAAAACAATTGAAGAAAGAAGAACATGCTGCTCCAGTTAAACATTCAACGCCGCTTGTAATGCCGATAGATTATGGAGGAGAAATATCTCATATCCTAATTCGTTTCGGAGCTGACTTGCAAGTTGTTCCATTGAACGAAACAGATAACTTGGATGAAGTGTCGGTACTTGATTTGAAAGTTTTGATTTGTATTCATCTGAATTCACTGCTTCGCCAAGATCACATTATTTATCCTAATGAGATCGACTTGAAGTTGGGAAAAACGCCTTTAAGAGAGTATTGGACGGCTTCAGCTTGTGGGGTGTTTCCTGGATGCGAGTTGGAGGTCGTGAGAAGGAAAACTCATCTGACTGCATCGGCAGAAAGATCCAAAGAATTCCCAGCGATGGCTCTCAATATTAAAGTCGACTCCCGCTCCATGTGTTTGGAAATGTACGAAGACCAGGACCCAGAAGCGGTCATCGAAGAATTTCTTCAAACAGCTCACATTTCTCCAGAAGATTCAATTCCAATTATCTCGAAGTCGTATTTGACACTCGCTCTGAACTACCAAAACCGTAAGTCCCGTTTATTCAAAGTCATCGTTTTCTAAAATGTATTATTAGAGAGAAACCAATTTAGAAGCCAGGTAGGAGAACTGAAGCGCCAGCTATATACATCTCATAAAGTGCTACCAAAAGAATCTAGATTGAGTTATGAAATACTATTGGACCAAGCAACAAGCAAGATATCGTCACTGGAGGCCGAGAAGACCATGATTGCCGACGAACTATTTGAGTTGCGGTTGGCGAAAGCGGATCTTGAATCCAAAAGTAGATACTAGAATAAATATATCAATGTGAATTAGCATCTAATGCGCTCAGTAACTCCGGCAGACTGTGCTGGTTTGAAACCATAGTATCTGGTTTGACGAATCCGTATATACTTGTTTCGACATGCTGTTGTTCAAATAGAGCATCATAAAGATGTGAATACACTTGATCCTGTAACAACAGTTGATTTATGACCTTTCGTTTGTCTGATAATGCAAATTTTTTGAACGAGACAGCTTTGATATCTCTCGGGCATATTTCCTGTTCTTCAGTAAAATTTTTCGATTTCTTTGAAGAACTACGCTTCGCTTCTGCATGGCGTTTGGCCACATCTTTTTTAACTTCTTCTATACAAGATAGAAAAAACTGTTCCAATTCCCCTTTGAATGTTTTACTGGAAACAAATTCAGCACGTATTTCATTCGTGGCTTGTCTTTCGTGTTTTAACTGCTCTTTTAGTTGTTTGATTTGTTTTCTCAAAGCAGCATCCTCTGCAGCTGGTTCTTCTTTTGCGCGATAAATCGCTACACTTGAATGAGAGCGTGGGATGGTGACATTCCCACTATGAAGCTGAGAGCCAAGCTCTACGGTGGACGAACTATTGGTAATCATTTGTAAACCTTCAGATGGAACCGGATCCAGTTTTTGCTGTGAGTTATTAAAGAGTTTTCCTTCAAGTTGAAGCTCCAGTTCAGACTTCAACAGTTTCCCTTGTTTTTTCGATGTTTTTAGCTGCTTTTCCAGCCATTTTCTGTCTTCTTCAATACACTGTACCTTTTCTTCCATGTATTTCAGTTCTTTCTTCATACTAGTAGACACCGTATCTAATCGTAATGCCTCTTTTCGAAACCAATCTCTTTCTTGTGTCAATGTTTTGATTGTTTCGTCCCGTTGCAAGGAAACTTCAGCACTCCTCACTTTATTCCTTAGCTCCTGCAATTCTTTTTGAACCGTATACATATGAGCTCTATATGCAGACAAAAATTCATCCTCCTGCTGTTTCATGACGTCTGTTACTTTATCTGAAAGCGTAGAAACCACTCCAGTCAATTGACTGTGCAACTCGTGGACCTTGGCAAGCCTATTATGTTTGGTTATAAACAATACATCTAGTGTACAAAAAACTTACCCTGCCACTGAGAATTTAGATTCATCTTTATCGGTTGGTTTTAAGGCGCCTTGAAGAGACGTCAAAAACGTTCCCTTGTCACCCATGAAAAGTATGTGTCACAATAGCCAACGGATTTATGGTCTACTGATGATGGATTAGATTAACGTCTGACATGTCTGGGATTCGGATGGGTGGAGTTTGGAAGCTGGCCGAAGAGCGAGAAGCGACACTTCGAGAAACAGCCCATTTATTACAAGAGGAACTTCGAGGAGTAAGGGCATTGCTATTGACTTCTGACGAGAGTAATCGGCATAAAGATTGCCTGATAGATTCACTGGAATACGAGTTGAGTTGCATGAAAAAGAGCGAGGATGCCATGAAAAAGGCAGTAGCCAGCGAGCACGAGAATTTGGGTAATCTTTCTTTTATGCTTAAAGAGGCGTTGACAAAAGTGGACGAGCTTCAAGTGGAAATGCGAGATCTGAACACTGGTCTTCTGGAGAGCGACTGGCGCCTAAAGGAATCCATGGAGAAAGGAGATACATTGCTGAGAAAGATGACATTGTATAAGCAGGATTGCACAACATTGCAAACTCAATATGATTTTATGGAGTCAAGGGCTGAAGATGCGACTAAATTGGCAGAACGCGAGAAAAACCGAGCGAAAACTCTCGCAAGACTCAACGACCAAAAAGAAAATGGGTTGCGTTTATTAGCCAGCGAGAGAGATCGCGGGCTTGAGGAAATTGCTGTCCTGAAATTAGAATTATCCAAGTTGAAAACTTGCAAGGCCCAAACGAATGAAAACGAATTGACCAACAGTATTTCTTTGCAGTCTGCTGCCTCCAAAGAAATTTCCAAGTTTTCCAAGGTAGGTCGAAAGATTAACTTGTTTCTGCAATATAATGTTTTCTGTGTAGTTGCATGTGCCTTCGAGAATCAAAGAAAAACTTGGCAAGGAAGTAGCTTTGAGAAAAGCTGCAGAGGAGAGGGTAGGTTCAAAATGTAGTGGAGGTTTCGGAAATTTATTTTTGATAGGTTATGGCATTGGAGAGAGAGAAGCAAGCTCTGAAGACACGATATCGAAACTTGAGAGTATAGGCTATTAATTTAATTCGTGGAAAAAACCAAATCGAGTTCCGCTATATATATATTTTCCAAAAGATTCAGAACCAAAGATTCCTTCCACTACAGCTTTTTCAGTGGAGATTCCTTTTCTGAGGACAATGGTTCTTTTTTAGGCTGTTTATTTAATTCGTTGCTCTCCAACAGTAAGGATTTAGAAGCAAATATTCCTTCCGCTACAGTGGTGAGTGCCTCTGCTTCCTCGGAGGTGAAAGCGCACATAACTATTTCCTCTGCACCAGCATAAGCAAAGTCTCTAATAGATCTAACCCCAATTTCCAAAACATGCTCAAGTGAATGAGGGCCCCGATATACCCCAGAAGAAATTAAACTAAATGCAACCGTTTTTAAACCGTGTTCCTTTGCTCGTGCAAGTGCGTTCGAATAAGCACTGATGAGCAAATCATCTCCTTTATCAAGTTCATAATTGTAATTTGGACCAACAGCGTGAATGCAATATGTAGCGGGCAATTTCCCTCCAATAGTAATCACTGCATTTCCACGAAGGCAGCGTTTCATTCCTTCAAGAATCGGCAATTGCTTTCTTGCTGATAAAAGCTCTTTCCCTCCACTATATAAAGCAACTATTTTAGTTTGTCTAGTTGCCCTCTATAAAACGTACGCTTTGCCAATAGCACCATCGACACCTCCGCCAGTCAAACATTCCTACATATATTAAAATCTCTAATGAGAAAACATCTTGATATCATTACCTCGTTCGCGGCGTTTACAATAGCATCGCCTTCAAAATGAACAACGGATCCTTGCGAAAGAACTAATAGTCCCCCATTTGGAAGACGATACGATCCGAGTTTCACCAAAGAGCTGCGTGCATGACTCATCTCTAATTTTTTGATGTAGTTAATATTTACATAATAAATGCCGTTATTTCAAACAAGATAACGGACGTCTGATTTAATTTAATAATGGGCCAGTTACTCGGTCGTGCTCGAGTTCAGGAGGCAAGTAGGTCTTTTGTGAACCTGGATGTGAATGCAGTGTACACATTGTGGGAGTCATTCAATGACGTGGCAGAAGGATTTGGAATTAACGTGGAAGAAGCCGTCGAAATCTTCTCGTCGTTGCAGAATACCGTTTTTGCCCATGCGCCTAAACAAGCGATGAGAAGAGATATCGAGGCGCTTTTTATTGCGCTAGATACTGATAAAAATAGTCTTGTGGATGCATTAGAAGTGCTTGTCACAATCGCCATGCTTTCCGGACTGGAGTTACGGGACAAATCTAAATTCTGTTTTATGTGTTATGACTTCGACGAAAGTGAGGAGATTACCATCGATGAACTTACTCTGCTGCTTAAGTCATGTGTCACTGGGCTATGCAAACTTAGTGAGACTACACAGGTTCCCGAAGAAATTAAGTTGGAGCAAATCGCACAAGAAGCCTTTAAGCGTACCGGTAAAACAGATGATGTCCGCATAAGTGTGATCGAGTTTATTGACTATTGCCTTGGAACACCTGAGATAAACGCGTGGTTTAACGCATATGATGATGCCCCCGATTATAACGCTGAATCTCTGTTTGCTTCCAATCTTGGTGGTGGAGTTGAAGCAAAAAAGCTGGGGACTATTCGTCACACATTCACCCCTAATCTCTCCTTGGAAGAAGTACTACATGATGAAGGGCGTATCTTGGTTCGTGACGAAAAGCAAACAAGAGCGAGGGATCCTGACTGTTTCAAGTTAAAGAAACCTTCAAAAGATGTCTTAGAGAAAGAGATTAAAATGGCAAGACCTTGGAAAGAAACCATTCTAGCAACAGTTCCAAGTGGAGCTCCAGCTGCAAATTTATCTCAGCCTGATGAAGATTCGCTTCAATTGGACTGGGTTCATGGGTACTCGGCGCAGAGTTGTAGGAACAATTTACGATACACGGTCACCGGTGACATAGTGTACTCCGCTGCATCAGTGGGTGTCGTATACTCTGCGGAAACCCACGAGCAGCGCTTTAATGTGGACCATACTGATCACATCTTAGCAATAGCCATTCATCCGGATGGAAACACCGTTGCTACTGGTGAAGTTGGGACGCCGCCTAAAATTCACATTTGGGATAGCACCACTACGAGACTCATTTCAACAATCCGGGGTAATCATTCAGTAGGTGTGAGTTCATTAGCCTTCTCGCCAGAAACAAACAGTAAATGGCTGGTGTCTGTAGGACAAGACCCAGAGCATACCATTAACGTTTATGACTGGACAAGGAAGATTCTGGTATTCTCTCAAACTAGTACCCGCAATACGGTATTGGATGTACTATTCAGATGGCCTGCAAAGGACGCTCCAACTAGTGTGGCCCCTAGTCTGGTAACATGTGGTCGCGAGCACATTCTGTTCTGGAACCAAGAGAATAATAACCGCAAGAAAAAAGGCATCTTCGGCAAGATTGGACCGCCTCAATCGATGTTGAGTCTCGCATGTAACCCAAAAAACAACAGAGTTGTGTCAGGATCATTAAGTGGACACCTTTACTACTGGGATACCAACAGGTCGTTACAGCGTACTGTCAAAGCACATGATTCTGCAGTTACAGCACTATTCTTTTACGAGCATGGTTTGCTTAGTGGAGGCGAAGATGGCAAGGTACGAATGTGGTCAGACAACCTGGAGCAAGGAGCTGTATTTGATGTGGCTGGTCTGGGAAGCCTTTCACCTGGTTTATCGAGTGTGAGTATAAGTACAGATGGCAGTCGACTGCTAGTGGGGACAAGAGGCAGCGAGATATTTGAAATGTCAGCTGAGGATGGATCCAATTTGAATCCAGGACCCTTGGTATCAGCTCATTTTGAAGATCAGCTACATGGCCTGTGTGTTCATCCCCACAAATCAGAATTCTGCACTGTGGGTGACGATAAAACTGTACGCATATGGGACACAGTCACTAAGCGAATGATCAGGATGGTAAAACTAGATACGAAAGCTCGAGCTTGCAGTTATTCTCCGGATGGTTCTCTCATTGCAATCGGGTTGGGTAGTGGATATGGAAACAGTAAGAAAGATGGCGCATTTGTCATTTTGAATGAAGCAGATTTATGCATTGTTCATGAGGCCAGAGACTCAAAGCGATGGATCAGCGACATTAAATTTTCTGGAGATGGTGCCACACTTGGTATTGCGTCAACCGATCACTGTATCTACTTATACAATGTCGAAGACTTTGCTTCTAAAGGCAAGTGCAAAGGGCATCGAGGTGGAGTGTTGAATATGGACTTCAGTGAAGACAACCAATGTGTTCAATCTAATTGCGAAGCCCAAGAGTTACTGTTTTGGAATGCCAATACAGGCGAACAGTACAAGAAACCGTCAACAATGAAGGATGTTGAATGGGTCTCTCAGAACACCCCTGTAGGATGGAGTGTCCAGGGTCTATCGACTGTTGCATTGCTAGCGAGTGATAAATCCCGATCAGGATCGGTGGTTGCGAGTGGAGATGATTCGGGCAGGTTGAGACTGCACAGATACCCTTGCATTGACGAGAAACAAGGATTCCATCAGTTTAGAGGGCATTCAGGTGCCATCCGCCGAGTTCGATTCATGAGCGACGATTCGTTCTTGCTCTCTATTGGTGAAAGTGATAGATGCGTCATGCAGTGGAAGCACGAGGCAGACGAATCGGATGCGCTTCTACACGAGGACCCTACCATATACCGCAACCAGCCTGATAGCGAAGATGAAGAAGATTTTGCTGATGGGGTTTTGTTGGATCGATCTACAGTACAAGAGAAAGTGAATAACCAGGAAGATTTACAAGCTAGTAGTAAGGCTGATGCGGAATATCTTGATGACACTGATGAGGAAGATGTTCAAGAGGACACAACTTCCAGTGAGGAATCGCGACCAGAACGTCCTTGGGTTAGACTAGCAATGCCTCCGTCAGTACTACCCAAGGAAAACCCCACTGCACCAGATGAGTCTTTGGCGCTTGAATGGGTGCATGGTATAAGCAACTCGCGAAACAATTTGAGGTACTTAATGAATGGCGATATCGTGTACACCGCAGCTAATCTTGCCATTGTGTTGAACAAACAAGGTGTGCAACGTTTCTTCACGAACCATTCTGACCAAGTGGTTGCATTAGATGTTCATCCTGAAGGTAAATTAGTGGTCACTTCACAGATGGGCAGTGTTCCCAAAATTATCATATGGGATTCAGACACGATGGAGGGACTCGTGACACTCAGTGGGTTTCACAAACGAGGAATTAACTGCGTCAAGTTTTCGAGAGATGGAAATCGAATTGTCAGCGTTGGTCTCGATGAAGAGCATAAAATAGCAGTGCATGATTGGCGAAATGGTATTGTCACGTCGCAATGTAACGGGGGTCGTGAAAAGGTCCTCCAAGTAAACTTCAATCCGTTAGGAACCGGGCTCGTGCAATGTGGGGTGAACCACATCAAGTTTCACACTCTAAATGGCCGGAACGTACTAACCAAGCGCGGCATTCTGGGCAAGAAAGGGAAATTACAGGCCATGTATTGCATTGGATGGCTGGGGAATCGGCCTGTGATTGGAACCGCTGACGGTCATCTGTATTCTTTTGAAGGTCGTGTGCTGCAGCAAGCAGTAAAGGGTCACGAACAAAGTGTGTTTGCATTGTATTCTTGTTCAGAAGGTCTTGTATCTGGAGGAAAAGATGGAAAGGTGAAAGTTTGGTCAGGTGCTTTGGAAATCAGGTCGCAGTTTGAAATTTGTCCCGTGAGTATTCGCAGTGTATGTTGGGATCCCGATAGCAATAAAATCCTATTGTCGACGCGTGACTGTCAAATTCGTGAAGTATCCGCTTCGGATGGATCTGATCAAAACAATGATATAGCATTAATATGTGGGCATTCAAAGCACGAGTTATGGGGATTATCAATGCATCCAACAAAGAACGAATATTGCACCGTTGGGGACGATCAAACTGTTCGCGTATGGGATGTAGTTACCCATAGAGTGATCAAGACTCAGAAACTGGATACCATGGCACGAGCTTGTGCTTACTCTCCCGACGGAACCAAAATTGCAATTGGACTTGGCGCTCGAGTTGGAAAAGGTCGCCAAAAAAAAGACGGTAGTGTTGTGATTCTCAATGAAAAAGACTTGGTAATGATACATGAAGGGCGAAATAGCAAGCAATGGGTCACTGATATCAAATACTCTCCTGACGGGGCCACTCTTGCCTTAGGATCCTATGACAACTCATTGTATCTCTATGATGTCGCTGGTGGATACGCTGTGAAAGGAGTGTATGAAGGCCACAACAGTTTTATCACACATTTTGACATTTCAAATGATGGCCAATATGTGATGACCAACTGTGGAGCTCACGAAATGAAGTATTGTGATGCTAACTCAGGTACCGATATTCCCGCTGTTAGTACTCTGAAAGATGTGCCATGGTCTACTTGGACATGTCCGTTGGGATGGCCAGTGAAAGGCATTCATGATCCTAGCCGTAATCTGGTAGAAGTCTCGGCGGTGCATCGCAGTTCCAGTGGAACATTATTGGCGTCGGTGGACGAATGTGGAGGTGTTGCATTGCGACGATTTCCGTGCGTCAACCCACTTTCAGGCCGTAAATCCTACAGAGGACATCGAGGGGAAGTGAGAAATGTAAGATTTACTCCAGACGATCTGCATGTTATTACGGTAGGAGGGACGGATAGATGTGTGATGCAATGGAGAATTACACTAGATGAAGAAGATGCTGCCATAAAAGCAGGTGATTCAGGTAGAGACAGCGATATTGTATTTGAAAGCAAGGCAGCTGGTCGCTCTCAGGAAAGCACACAAGAATTTGTTTCTATACGACCGTGGATAAACGCTGTTGTTCCTCCCACAGGAGCGCCATCTGCGAGTGTTGAAACATGTCCTGTGCAAATTGAGCTGGAGCACGTGTATGGTCATCGAGGTGAGGATGTTCGCAGTACTGTGCAATACAATGCTGTTGGTCAGCCTGTCTACTTTGGAGCATCTGTAGGAATAATATACGACAAGGCCGAACATTCACAGCAGTTCTATATGAACCACGATGGACGGCCTATTGTGTCGCTGGCTATGCATCCTAATGGAAGATATGTAGCTACGGGTGAAGGGAGCAGCGCTAATCGCCCGCGACCGCATGATGTGGTTCGGGTGCATATATGGAGCGCGCTCACGGGAGCTGCTATAGCCAAACTTCCTGCAAAGCACACCGTTGCTGCCTCTCAATTGGGTTTTAGCAAATGCGGGACTCGCCTTGTGAGTGTTGGTGAAGACGAGAATCATACTATATGCGTATGGAGAAGTGACTCTGGAACATGGACAGACACCTACTTGCAAGCTAGTGCAATGGCAGGTCAAGAGAAAGTACTATTCGCGTTGTTTGCCGGATCAGGCTTGGTAACTGGAGGCGTGAACCATATCTTGTTTTGGTCTCTAGCAGGAAGTGTGTTGACACCGATGAAAGGTTTGTTTGGCAGAAAGGGTAAAATCCAACCTTTGCTCTGCGCGGCGGTATTTGATGGGAATAAAGTAGTTTCTGGAACTGTTACTGGACATCTCTATGTGTGGTCAGGTCGGGAGTGTGTGAAGAGCATCAAAGCTCATGAACGATCCGTCAATAGCTTGTTCAGTTGTTCTAATGGACTAGTATCTGGAAGCAAGGATGGGGTGGTCAAACTATGGGACACACGCTTGTCTCCTATTCGAACCTTTGATATGACTGAGGCTTTGCCGATGCCTCACAGACCAACTATCAGAAGCGTTTGCTGGGATCCTTTACGAGGAGTTGTGTTGATAGGTACCCAAGGCAGCGAGATATTTGAGGTGAGTACCGAGAACCAATCAGTAACTCTACTTTCCCAAGGTCATTCTGCTGATGAAGTACATGGACTTGCGCCTCATCCATCCAATCCTGATCTTTTAGTAACAGGAGGTGATGATCAAACTGTTCGTCTATGGGACACATCGACTAGAAAGCTGGTTAAGGAGACAAACGTCGGATGCATGACGAGAGCAGTAAGCTGGTCACCGTGCGGAAGCGTGGTAGGAGTTGGTCTCGGAGGCTCTGTTGGCCGGGGTAGACAGAAGAAAGACGGAGCAATGATGGTGCTGGATTCCAAATCATTGGAACTGGTTCATGAAACACGAGATTCCAAAGAATGGATCGCAGATTGCAAATATTCCCCTGACGGAGAAACTTTCGCTGTAGCTTCTTGTGACAATAAAATATATCTATACGATGTTCGGAAGAATTATGAATTACGTGCAAAGTGCGAAGGACACAGTAGTTTTGTTTTGCATATCGATTTCAGTGACGATTCAGAATACTTGAGATCGAATTGCGGCGGTTTCGACATGCTATTTCACAAAGTTGAGGATGGGTCAATGATCAACTCTCCTTCCATGCTTAAGGATGTGCAATGGTCTACTTGCACGTGCACATTGTCTTGGTACGTACAAGGAATGTGGCCTGAAGTTACAGACGGGACTCACTATAACTCGTGTGACAGTAGTCTTGATTTGCTGGCTTCAGGAGATGACCAAGGAAATCTTAACTTGTTTAACTTTCCTTGTATTACCAAAGGGTCTCGTCCTCTTAGACGTCGTGCACATATCTCTCAAGTTACAAATGTCAGGTTCAACTCGGATCGTTCACGTATATTTACAACAGGTGGGGCTGACAAGGTAGTTTGTCAATGGAAGATTACCACCGAAATCAAAGCCTCCAATCCCACGGAGCAAGAAAACAAGGAATCATTTTAATATTTTAACTATACACAAATTTTGCAGCAGGTGCGTTGTTCCCCACCAGATAGAGCATCAATGGACTATTACAGCAACTATCCTATTACGTATAAAACATGAAATGAAGCAATGCATTCACTAATTTTATTAGTAAAAACTTAATTTTTGACTCTTAAAGAGTGGAATTGCAATCTATGAAAGATGATTTAGAAATGGTGTCGAACAAGCTATCTGGTGTCAACGCGAGTTCTGGATATCTACAATACTAGAAGGATTTGAAAAGTTCGACGGTGGATATGTTGAACACGCTGATTTAATTAAAATTGGCGCATTTCGGTCTCTATGGTATTCCAAACACGAGTAAGCCAATTATCTTCGACTTTGGAATATTAACTTTCCACGAAAATTCAGAGAGTGCATTTAGGGCAATGAACGAACGCTTTATAAAGGTATCGGTTGGGCAGGATGAGAACAATGCATAGTTAGTTGTCTGCGCTGCTGGGAATTAAAGGAATCACGGTTTTGATGCTCCCTGAAAATACCAACGAACAAATCCTGCACAGTTGATTTATTTTTGAAAATTTCGAAAGCAAAACAATCACCGAGTATCATTCGAGATGAGCTCGGGACGTTCTAAGCGACAGTCGTCCAAGAGTAAGGCGATGGCGGCGCTGGATCAGCTTGAGGAAGCTAAGACGCTTGGAGTCGGTTATTCTGAGCTAGCTGAAGACAGTGATGAGATGTTTGAGGAGATCGGGGAGGACGAATACGAGGCCCGCAAGAAGCAGAGGAAAGAGGAAGGAGATTTTGTGGTTGATGATGATGGCACTGGTTACGTTGACCATGATGACTACGATTACGACTCCGAGGATGCTCCTATATTGGCGAAGGATAAGAAGAAAAGCAAGAAGGTTCTGAACGACGATGAGTTGAAGAAGAACCACAAGCTTTCTTCCATGCTTTCAAAGATGGCGTCATCTTCTGTTAAAGTGGACGTTGGAAATAGCAAAGCTGAAAAAGCGGCGGAAAAATCCCTTGACAATTTAGATGATATGTTAAGTAATTTGGTGAAAAGCAGTTCCAAGAAGTCGAGCAAGAAAAAAGAAAAGAGAAAAGGCCACGGACATATGGTTCCACCATCAAAGCGTAGGGTGTTTGAAGAGAAACTCGATCAAGTGGCTGTTGATTCTTTCGAGCATGTAGATGTCGACGATGATGAGCCAATGACTGCAGCAGATCCGACGACAGCTGCTGATCCGACGATAAAAGAGGAGAAAAAGGAAGTGAAGCAGAAAACTGTTGATATTAAAGCTCAGTTGTTGGCGGCTGCCACGCACAAACCTATACGGGCTGCTCCCAAGGCAGAACCTACAACCCCCACTACATCTCGCGTGACTTTCATGACCACGCCTCCTGCGAAGCAAGCTTTCAATGTGACCACTGAATGCGGTGAAGATGGATCTGGTTGGATGGTACAAGAGGATTTGGAGTCGTCCAAAGAACCGTCCATTGTCGCTGGGAAGGTGCCACGCATTGTTACCAACGAGCAAGGAAAGAATTGCATCGACATGTTTTGGCTTGACATGTATGAGGATCCCAGGAATGCTCCAGGTCGAGTTTTCATCATTGGAAAAGTGTGGTGCGATGAAACAAAATCGTTTGAAAGTTGTAGTATCGAAATCAAGAATACCAATCGTATTGTATATGTTCTTCCGAGAGCTACGAAACAATCAAATCCTGACGACGAAGTTCAATTTGCGGATGTTTTAGGAGAAGTGACAAGTGTACTCAACAAGATTCTCCCTCTAGATAAAAAGAATGGTCGCGCGTTCAGATGCAAGAAAACGGTTTTGAAATACGCCTTCGAACTACCAGATGTCCCAAAAGAACCAACAGAATATTTGGAGGTTCAATATCCGATGGGAATAGAAAAAGAAAAGATGTCTGTAGATTTGAGTGGAGATACATTTTCCAGAGTATTTGGCGCGAACCAAAACGCTATCGAACAATTAGTTCTTTCGAGGGACCTGATGGGACCAGGCTGGATACGCATCGAAGATATCAATTTCCCAGAATTGTCGAAGTCTTGGTGCAAATTTCACGGAGAGATTGAATTCTCCAAGCAAGTGACGCCATTGTTGAAGGTTCTATCGGCCTCGACCGATGGAAAAGTGGAGATTCCTCCTCCGCCTACATTATCCGTGTTGTCGCTGTCTATCAAGACTGTGGTTAACGAAAAAACGCACGAGCATGAGATCATGTCTATTTGTGGCGTGTATCGCAACGATGTTGATGTGATTGGAGCAACTGCTAATGCAGATAGTGTACACTCGGTTCAGTCGTTTTCATTCGTAAGGGGTGGACACGGAGGGCTAGCCATTCCGCACGGTTTCAAAGAGAAAATGAAGAGAACATCAGTGCATCCAAATGAGCGGGCATTGTTAAATTTCTTTCTGGTTCAAATGCAAAAACTTGACCCGGATGTTCTCATGGGTCATAACATTCGTCTTTTCGATCTTGATGTTTTGCTGAGTCGAATGAAAGCCCACAATACGAATGTCACATGGTCCAAAGTAGGCCGATTACGCGTGTCACATATTCCTCAGAAGCGAGCCGATGGTGGTGGATTCTACAC
>Ga0105055_10003606_pt1 | contig 23273 bp, 21 predicted proteins | sample BON03_FD_78090 | JGI IMG/M metagenome (GOLD analysis project Ga0105055, IMG submission 78090) | Freshwater microbial communities from Lake Bonney liftoff mats and glacier meltwater in Antarctica - BON-03 | ecosystem: Environmental > Aquatic > Freshwater > Ice > Glacier meltwater | place: Lake...
CTTATGAACCAACACAATTCATCCTGAAGGGGAGAACATGATCAAGAGCAAGAAGCTGCTCGCCGTCGGCATCGTCGCCGTACTCGGCCTCGCAGCATGCGGCAGCGACGACGACTCCGGAAGTGCGTCAGACTCAGGTGCCGCAACCTGCACGCCGGAGGGCAGCGACGAGGAGTCAGCAAGCCTCACCGAGCCCATGGGATTGCGTGCGCCGCAGTCGGCAACGACTGATACGACGACGGTAGTCGCAGAAGGCGACGGCGCAACCGTCGGCGTGGTCTTCGACATCACCGGCCGCGGCGACCGTTCGTTCAACGACGCCGCCGGCGCCGGCCTCGACCAAGCCATCGACGAATTCGGTGTCACCGGCCTCGAGTCGACCCCGACGGGCGACGGCGACCGCGCCGAGCGCCTGCAGGGTCTCGTCGACGAAGGCGCTGGACTCGTCGTCGGCGTCGGCTTCCTGTTCGGTGACGCCATCACCGCAACGGCCACGGCCGACCCCGATACCAGTTTCGCGATCATCGACTCCGTCGTCGATCTGCCGAACGTGGCATCGCTCGTCTTCGCCGAGAACGAGGGCTCGTTCCTCGTCGGTGCAGCCGCTGCGCTGAAGAGCCAGACCGGCACGATCGGCTTCATCGGTGGCGTCGAGAACGACCTCATCAAGAAGTTCGAAGCGGGCTACACCGCCGGCGCCATGGCCGTGAACCCCGACATCGAGGTGTTGGTCAACTACATCAGCCAGCCGCCGGACTTCTCGGGCTTCAACGACCCGGCCAAGGGCAAGGAACTCGCTGCTGCGCAGTACGAGGCTGGCGCTGACATCGTCTACTCGGCCGCTGGCGGTTCGGGTCTCGGTGCCTTCGAGGCCGCTGCCGCCGCCGGTGCACCCGGCGACGTGTGGGCCATCGGCGTCGACTCCGACCAGTACGAACTGGTCTCGCCGGAGCTGCAACCGTACATCCTCACCTCGATGCTGAAGAAGGTCGACGTCGCCACGTTCCAGACGATCAAGTCCTTCAACGACGGCTCGTTCGCCGGTGGCGTGCAGGTCTTCAATCTGGCGTCCGACGGCGTCGGCTACTCGAAGTCGGGTGGCTTCGTCGACGACATCGCCAGCCAGCTCGACGACTTCGCAGCGCAGATCGCTGCGGGCGAGATCGAGGTCCCCGAGGCTCCCTGAGCCCCGCTGAACACTCGGTGGAGCATCGACTGATGCACCGCCAATCGTGTTGAACGATGCCCGTCCGGCTCTGGCCAGGCGGGCATCGTCGCGTCTGGACCTCGGTACACAGCCGGGACGAACGACCCGAATCACCCCGCTCTTCCTCGCGGACCGGCCCGATCGACTAGAAAAGAGCTGATGAGCGACACGGGCGGGGACGCGATCGACACAGCAAGCGCCCCGATCGCCATTCAGCTCACCGACATCGTCAAGCGCTTCCCCGGCGTCGTGGCCAACGATGGTGTCAACCTCACCGTCCGCCAGGGCTCGGTGCACGCGATCGTCGGCGAGAACGGCGCCGGCAAGTCGACCCTCATGAAGACGCTCTACGGCGCCCACCAGCCGAACGAGGGCACCATCACGGTCAAGGGCGAGGATCGAGTCTTCTCGTCACCGAAGGATGCAATCGCCGACGGCATCGGCATGGTGTTCCAGGCGTTCATGCTCGCAGCGAACCTCACCGTGTGGGAGAATATCGTGCTCGGTCAGGAGCCCGGCTCGAGATTGTCGCTCGACGCCAACGAGGCCCGAACTCGCATCCGTGACCTCGGCGAACGGTACGGGCTCGACGTCGACCCCGATGCGCTGATCTGCGACCTCGGCGTCGGCGACAAACAACGCGTCGAGATCCTCAAGGTGCTCTATCGCGGCGCTGAGATCCTCATCCTCGACGAGCCGACCGCGGTGCTGGTTCCACAAGAAGTCGACGCGCTCTTCAAGTCGCTGCGCGAACTCACCGCGCAGGGCTCCACCATCATCTTCATCTCACACAAGCTCGACGAGGTGCTCAAGCACGCTGACGCCGTCACGGTGATCCGCCAGGGCAAGACCGTCGGTGAAATTCCCGACCCGAGCACGGTCACGTCCAACGACCTCGCCGAGATGATGGTCGGCAGCGAACTCCCGACGCCCGAGACCCGCGACAGCACCGTCACCGACGAGCCGGTGCTGCAACTCTCAGGCCTCACGGTGAAGGCGATCGACGAGGGCAGCCGCGACCCGGTCCACGACGTCTCCTTCACCGTGCACCGGGGCGAGATCGTCGGCATCGCCGGGGTGGAAGGCAACGGGCAGAGCGAGTTGGTGCGATCGCTCGTCGGATTGTTGCCGTCGACGGGAACCGTGTTGCTCGACGGGAAGGACGTCGCCCACATGTCGACCCGAGCGCGGCGCGATGCCGGCGTCGGCTACATCTCCGAGGACCGCCAGAAGGATGGTCTGGTGCTCGGGTTCACGCTGTGGGAGAACGCAGCGCTCGGCCACCACCATCGGCCGCCGTTCGCGAAGGGCCCGTGGCTCGACATCGCTGGCGCCAAGTCGCGCACCGACGAGATCATCGAGGAGTTCGACGTGCGCACACCGGGCGTCGACGTCCCAGCGTTCACCCTCTCGGGCGGCAACCAACAGAAGCTGGTCGTCGGGCGAGAGATGACCGCAGAACCCAAGGTGTTGGTCGCAGCACACCCGACCCGTGGTGTCGACGTCGGCGCCCAGTCGGTGATCTGGGACATCCTCCGCGACGCACGCGCTGCGGGTCTCGGAACCATCCTGGTGTCGGCCGACCTGGAGGAACTGATCGGGCTGTCCGACCGTCTGCTGGTGATGCTGCGCGGCGAGATCGTCGCCGAAGTCGACCCGAGCACAGTCACCCCGGCGGAGTTGGGGTCGTACATGACTGGCGCTAAGGCGGGAGCCCACTGATGTTCGAACGGATCTGGCGAGCATCGCTCGCTCCCCTCGTGGCCGCCACAGCGGCCATCGCGATCTCGTCGATTGCCTTGCTGATCTCCGGGAACAACCCGGTCGAGGCGTTCGTCGAGATGTGGAAGACGATCGACTCCACCGCTGCGATCGTCGACATCATCAACACCGCCGTGCCGCTGTACATCTCCGGTGTCGCCGTGGCGATCGGGTTCAAGATGAACCTGTTCAACATCGGCTCGAACGGTCAGTACATCCTGGCCGCTCTGGTCGCCGGCTGGGCCGGGGCCGAGGTCAGCCTGCCGCCGCTGCTACACGTGCCGTTCGTTTTCCTCGTCGCGATGACGGTCGGCGGATCATGGGCGCTGATCGCCGCAATCCTCAGCGTCACGCGCAACGTCAACGTCGTGGTCTCGACCATCATGTTGAACTACATCGGCATCGGCCTCAGCGCGTTCCTGCTCTCGGAGTACTTCCGTGATTCCGAGAACGGCGGACTCGTTGCCCAGACCAAGGTGATGCCCGAGTCGGCAAGGCTCCCCAAACTCGACCCGATCTTCGAGTTCTTCGGATTCAACTTCGGCGAACGAGTCGACCTGCTCGGATTCCTCCCGTTCGCGATCCTGCTCGGCATCGCCTACCACGTGCTCCTCAACCGCAGCCTGTTCGGGTACGAACTCAAGCTGTCGGGAATGAACGCCGACGCCGCGCAGTCGGCCGGCGTGAACCCGAAGAAAATGGTGCTGATCACACTCTTCATGTCGGGTGCCGTGGCCGGCATGATCGGCCTGCCGTTCCTGCTGGCCGACCCGAACTTCTTGAAGTACGGCGACGCCTTCCCGGTCACGCTCGGCTTCACCGGTCTCGGCCTGGCGCTGCTGGGACGCAACAGCCCGGTCGGTGTCGCAGCAGCCGCCGTGGTCTGGGCCACGATCGAAGTCGCCACCCGCCGCCTCGGCTCGCTGGGCATCCCGCCCGAGATCGGCAAGATCCTGCAGGGCTCGTTCCTCCTCGCCGCCGTGATCGCATACGAGGTCGTGCGACGTCGCAACGACGCCGCCGCCGCCGAGGACGCCGCGGCAGCAACCCGGGACGACCGATCACCACCTCCTTCACCGGCACCTGAACCAGCACCGATCGGAGCCACCTCATGAGCGCCACCATCGACGCCGCAACGGTGACGTCGCAGCGGCCACCGCTGCTGTCGTCGACCCGATGGCGAATCGTGGCGCTCGTCATGGTCGGCATGGCCGTCATGTCCACCGCGCGCATCATCGCCGACAACGGCGATCTCACCTCGAGCGGCACGTTCGGTGTCGCACTACGAACCGCCGCGCCGATCGCGCTCGCTGGTCTGTCGGGTCTGATCGCCGAGCGAAGCGGCACGATCAACATCGGCCTCGACGGCATGATGGTGATGGGTACGATCTTTGCCGGCTGGTGGGGCTGGCAGTACGGACCGTGGATGGCGCTCCTCGGCGGCATCGTCGGCGGCATGCTCGGCGGGCTCCTGATGAGCGTGGCCACCACCACGTTCGGCGTCAACCACATCGTCGCTGGCGTCGCCATCAACCTCATCGCCCCAGGCGCCGCACGATTCATGGCGAGCGAACTGTTCGTCGGTGTGCAAGGCGGATCGGTCACGTCGTCGCCTGGCAACTCGGGAAGCATCGGGTCGTTCACCTTGCCGTTCCTGTCGGGAGGTGATCTCTTCGGCTGGCAGACACCCGACATCCTGGGCTGGTTCGAGGACACCGGCTGGTTCATGATCGCCGACGTCGCCGGCCTCTCGAAAGGCGTGACCACGGCGGTCACCTGGGACGTCGTGCTGACGATCGGGTTGTTCTTCGGCATTGCCTACTTCCTGTGGCACACCCCGCTGGGTCTGCGTCTGCGCTTCAGCGGCGAACGCCCGTCGGCGGCGGCGTCACTCGGCGTGTCGGTGCACAAGATGCGCTACATCGGCATGGCCATCTCGGGCGGCCTCGCCGGGATGGGCGGCGCCGTGCTGGTGCTGTTCGCCAACCGGTACCAGGAGAACCAGGTGGCCGGGCGCGGCTTCCTCGGATTGGCAACGATGATCTTCGGCAACTGGATGCCGGCCGGTACCGCAGCCGGTGCTGGCCTGTTCGGCTATGCGCAGGGCATCACCCTGCGTACGAACCCGGCCGAGCTGGTCAACGCACTCTTCCTGGCTGCCGCGATCGGGCTGATGCTGACCGCGTTTTTCATGGCGTATCGCCGGTCGCTGGCCGGATCCGGCACCGTGCTCGCCTTCGCACTCGTCGCCTTCTGGGCGTACTTCGCCGTCAAGGAGCCGAACAACCAGCTCGTTTTCGTCACGCCGTACGTCGTGACGCTGATCGCCGTGTCGGTCGGAGCGCAACGGCTGCGACCTCCCGCCGAGGAAGGCATCCCCTGGTTCAAGGGAATGCAATAGGACGGGCGCGCCCCTCGACATGACGATCACCTCATGAGCATCACCCGCAACGAGGCCCGGCAGCTCCCGAAGGTGCTGCTGCACGACCACCTCGATGGTGGGCTGCGAGTGGCGACCATCGTGGAGTTGGCCGACGCGGCCGGCTGGACGTTGCCGTGCTCCGACCCCGCCGAACTGCAGGCATGGTTCACCCGGGGCGCCGAGACCGCCGACCTGTTGCAATACCTCGCCACGTTCGAGCACACGCTTGCAGTGATGCAGACCGCTGAGTACATCGAACGGGTTGCCCACGAGGCGGTACTCGATCTCGCCGGCGACGGTGTCGTGTATGCCGAGATCCGCTTCGCTCCCGAGCTGCATCAGCAACAGGGGCTTGCCCTGGAAGCCGTGGTCGAGGCGGTGACGACCGGGTTCCGACGTGGCGAAGCGTCCGCAGCCGAGAGAGGTTCGACGATCGTCGTGAACGCGATCCTGTGCGCGATGCGCACCGCGCATCGATCGGTCGAGATCGCACGGTTGGTCGACCGGCTGCGCTCGTGGGACGACAAGGTCGTGGCGTTCGACCTCGCGGGCGCCGAGACCGGTTTCCCACCGTCGCTGCACGCCGAGGCGCTCTCGTTCGCCCGTTCCGCGTTGCTGAACATCACCATCCACGCGAGCGAGCCACCCGACCTCGAACTGATCTCCGATGCGCTCGCTCACGGCGCCCACCGCATCGGCCACGGCGTGCGTCTGCGATCCGACACCAACCTCGTCGACGCAACCAACGCTGCGAGCGTGCGGGCGACGGAACTCGTGCTCGGCCCGCTGGCCCAGTACGTGCTCGACCATCAGATCCACCTCGAGATGGCACCCACCTGCAACGTCCAGATCGGGGCGGTGGCGAGTGTCGCCGAGCATCCGATCGGGTCGTTCCTCCGAGCCGGGTTCAACGTGGGCTACAACACCGACAATCGACTGATGAGCAACGTGATGCCGTCGAGCGAACTCCACGCGATCGCCAACGCCCACGACCTCACGATGGCCGAGATGCAACGGTTGGCGACCAACGCGATGATGTCGTCGTTCGCTCCGATGGATGGCCGCCGCCGCATCGTCGCCACCCAGATCGAGCCGGGCTACTCGACGTGCTGAACGCCGATCAGATCGAGTCGTACCGACGTGACGGGTTCCTGGTGGTCCCCGACTTCGTCTCGGCCGATGCCCGTGGTCGGCTCCGCGAGCGGGCCGTTGCGATCGTCGATGCATGGGCGCCGTCGGAGCAACGATCGGTGTTCACCACCAACGAGCAGAACCGGGTCTCCGACGGCGAGTTCCTCGCGAGCGGGGCGAACATCTGGTGTTTCTTCGAGGAGGACGCGTTCGGCCCGGACGGTGAGCTGACCCAGCCGAAGGAACTCAGCGTCAACAAGATCGGACACGCCCAACACGACCTCGACGACGAGTTCGAGCGGTTCTCCTACGATCCCCGACTCGCCGAGATCGCCGACGACGTCGGCGTGGTCGACGCCCGAGCGCTGCAGTCGATGTACATCTTCAAGCAGCCCCACATCGGTGGCGAGGTCGGTTGCCACCAGGACGCCACGTTCCTGTACACCGACCCGATGTCGGTGACCGGGTTCTGGTTCGCGATCGAAGACGCCACGCTCGACAACGGCTGTCTGTGGGCGGCGCCAGGCGGACACCTCGGCCCGCTGCGCCAGCTGTTCAAGCGCAACGAGTCCGGCGAGGGCACCGTGATGGAACCCCTCGATGCCACGCCGCTGCCCGAACCACCGCCGAGCGGCACCGACCTGGTCCCGCTCGAAGTGCCCGCCGGCACGCTGGTGGTCTTGCACGGCCGGCTCCCCCACTGGAGCGACGTGAACCGTTCGGCCGTCAGCCGCCACGCCTACTCGCTGCACTGCATCTCCGGCGACACCGAGTACCCCGACTGGAACTGGTTGCAGCGTCCAGCCGACATGCCCCTTCGTCGCCTCGGCTGACTGTTGCTGGCGATGTCGGACACCAGGAGTTGCAGCAACCTCACGGTGGGCCGACTCGGTAGCGTGGCGTCATGTCTCTGGCCGAACTGATCCAACGGGCGCCCAAGGCGCTGCTCCACGACCATCTCGACGGCGGTGTGCGCCCCCAGACCGTCATCGAGCTCGCGCAGGAGTTCGGCTACAAGGATCTGCCGACCACCGACGTCGACGACCTCGCCACCTGGTTCAACCGGGGCGCCAAGCGCAACGACCTCGTGCTGTACCTCGAGACATTCGCTCACACCGTCGGCGTGATGCAGGACAAGGATGCGATCGAGCGGGTGGCCTACGAATGCGCCCAAGACCTCGCTGCCGACGGCATCGTGTACGCCGAGGTCCGGTTCGCCCCCGAGCTCAGCACCGAGAAAGGCTTGACACTCGACGAGGTGATGGAGGCAGTGCTCGACGGGTTCCGGCGTGGCTCGGCCGACACCGATCTCACGATCTACGCGATCGTGTCCGCGATGCGTACGGCTGCCCGGTCGCTCGAGATCGCCGAGCTGGCGGTGAGCTTCCGGGACTCCGGCGTGGTCGGCTTCGACATCGCCGGCGCTGAAGCGGGCTATCCGCCGTCGCGCCACCTCGATGCGTTCCAGTACGTCAACCGGGAGAACTTCCATTCCACCATCCACGCCGGTGAAGCGTTCGGTCTGCCGTCGATCTGGGAGGCGTTGCAGTTCTGTGGTGCCGAACGGCTCGGGCACGGCGTTCGGATCGTCGACGACATCGATCCGGGCGAGGGCCTCGGCTCGGAAAAGCTCGGCCGACTGGCGACCTACATCCGCGATCGTCGCATCCCGTTGGAGCTGTGTCCCACGTCGAACGTCAACACCGGCGTCGTGCCCTCGATTGCCGATCACCCGATCGGCATGTTGCGACGTCTCCGTTTCCGGGTCACGGTCAACACCGACAACCGGCTGATGAGCAACACGTCGATGACCAAGGAGATGCAGAAGCTTCACGAGGCGTTCGGATGGGGCCTCGACGACTTCGAATGGCTCACCGTCAACGCGATGAAGTCGTCGTTCGCTCCGTTCCCCGAGCGACTCAAGCTGATCAACGGCGTGATCAAACCGCGGTACTCGATCCTCAAGAGCGAACTCTCGCTCGGGGCCGCCTGACATGGCCGTCGAGACGATCCTCGTCGATCACCCGGTGTGCACCGACGCCTTGGCGCGCATCCGCGATCGCGACACGCCGAACGCGTTGTTCCGCCAGAACCTCGAACGGATCGGTGGGCTGCTGATCGCCGAAGCCACCCGCACCCTGCCGACCGTCGACGGCACCGTCGAGACCCCGTTGACCACCGCCCCGGCGCGCCGCATCGCCGTACAACCCGTGGTGGTACCCATCCTGCGGGCGGGTCTCGGATTCGTCGGCCCGGCGCAGGCTCTGCTCCCGAACGCCGACATCGGTTTCATCGGGATGGCTCGCAACGAGACGACCCATCAACCCGAGCCGTACGTCAACAAGCTGCCCGAGTCGCTCGCCGGCCGTCCCGTCATCGTGCTCGATCCAATGGTCGCAACGGGCGGATCGCTGGTCCACACGATCCGGCTGCTTTTGGAGCGCGGAGCCCCCGAGCCGATCACCGTCGTGTGTGCGCTCGTTGCGCCGGAGGGCATCGCCACGCTCGAAGCCGCAGGCCTGTCGATCCGGCTGTTCACGGCCTCGATCGACGATCACTTGAACGACGACGCGTTCATCGTCCCCGGCTTGGGCGACGCGGGCGACCGCCAATTCGGCACCCCCGCCTGAGCGCGTCGTCCTTCCCGAACCCGAACCCGAACCCGAACCCGAACCCGAACCCGAACCCGAACCCGAACCCGAACCCGAAAAATCCTGCCAGCGTTGCGCTGAGCGCAACACCGGCGTGCCATTTCAGAGGTAGCGGAACGGGGTGACCGAAATGGCGCGTGCACGTTGCGCTGAGCGCAACGCTCGCGCAATATTTCGGGGTGGGTGGGTTCGGGGTGGGTGGGTTCGGGGTGGGTGGGTTCGGGGTGGGGTGTGTCAGGTGGGGTGTGCGGTGGATGCGAGGTGCTGGAGGAGTGACTGGAGGTCGGCAGGATCGAGGTCGACGGCTTCGCCGTAGAGCTTCACCTTCGGCTCGGTGCCACTCGGTCGGATCTGCAGCCGGATGCCTCCGTCGAGCATGAGGCGTACCAGGTTCGCCTCGGGATAGGTCTGTACCGACACGACTGCGCGACCGTCCACCTCGGTCGGCGGGTCGGCCTCGATCGACGCCACCCAGGCTGCACCATCGGCCGGCGGCATCTTCACCGACACCTCGGCGGTGACGTACTGGCCGAACCGCCCGGCGATCGCGTCGAGACGATCCTGCAGCGTCTGGCCTTCCGACTCGGCAACGGCCGCGATCTCGGCCATCAGCACCGCCGCAGTGATGCCGTCCTTGTCGAGCGGGCGTGGCGCCACCAGGTAGCCGAGCGCCTGTTCGTAGCCGAGCATCAGGCGCAGGTCGGGTCGCTCGCTCGCGATCTTGCCGATGTACTTGAACCCGGTGAACGTCTCCTCGCTGCGGACGCCAGCGGCTTCGGCCATCCGGGCGAGCAGCGATGACGACACGAGCGTGGTGACGACGAGGCGGTCGTCACCGGAGGTGTTGGCCAAGATGTAGTCGGCGAAGAGCCAGCCGATCTCGTCGCCGCTCAGCCGGCGCCACGACCCGTCGGACTGCGGGATCGCGACGCCGAGGCGGTCGGCGTCGGGATCGTTCGCCAACGCCACCTTCGCGCCGCACGCCTGCGCTTCGGCGAGCAACAGATCCATCGCGCCCGGCTCCTCCGGATTCGGGAACGACACCGTTGGAAACGTGCCGTCGGGCTCCTGCTGCACAGCGACCACATACGGCGCCGCGAGACCCGCTGCTTCGAACGCACGCAACACCACCGCGCCGCCCACGCCGTGCATCGCGGTATACGCCACGGGCACGCCCGCAACATCGGGGCGAAGCCGGACCGACGGCACGAATGCGATGTACTTGTCGACCCACTCGTGGTCGAGGCGCTCGATCAGCGCATGATCGGCTGGCGCGAGTTCTACCGTCAGCGGATCGAACCGGGAGATCCGCTCGGCGATGTCGGTGTCGATCGGAGTCACGATCTGCGATCCGGTCTCGAGGTACACCTTGTAGCCGTTGTCGACCGGTGGGTTGTGCGAGGCGGTCACCACCACACCGGCGGCCGCGCCGATGCCGGTGATCGACCACGCCAACACCGGGGTCGGCTGCACGCCCGGGTGCAGCATCGTGCGGATACCCATCGCCGCGAGCACACGGGCGGTGTCGTCCGCGAAGACGTCGCTCTTGCGCCGAGCGTCGTAGGCGATCACGACACCACGGGCCGCCGCGCCCAGGATGTCACCGGATGCCTCGGAGTCGAGCAACCAGCGGCCCAGACCAGCAGCGGCCTGCCGAACGACCAGGCGGTTCATCCGCATCGAGCCCGCCGCCACCGCAGCGCGCAACCCGGCGGTGCCGAACTGCAGCTGACCGTCGAAACGGAGCGCCAGTTCGTCGTTGTCGCCGCCCTCGGCAGCGACGATCAGCGCAGCGAGTTCATCGCGAATGTCGTCGTCGGGCTCGGCCGCGAGCCAGGCGTGTGCGGTTGCGATCAGCTCGTCGGTCGCTGCCCGATCAGGGGACTCCACGTTGCGTTCAGCCATCACCGATCAGGTTACGCAGCTCGACCAGCGGGCGCGGTCCGACGTGGGCGATGACCTCGGCGGCAGCGATGGCTCCGAAGCGACCGCATGTCTCGAGATCGCGGCCCGAGGTCAACCCGTGCAGGAAGCCGGCGGCGAACAGGTCGCCGGCGCCCGTGGTGTCGATCACCCGATCAACGGACTGCGCCGGCACTCGCAACAGGTCGTCGGGGGTCACGATGACGCATCCTTCGGCGCCGACGGTGATCGCAGCGAAGTCACACTCGTCGCGTAACGCCGCCACGGCGTCGTCGAACGAGTCGAGCTGGTACAGCGAGAGGAGTTCGTCGTGGTTGCCGAACAACAGGTCGACACGGTCTTGCACCAGCGCCCGGAAGTCGTCGCGGTGACGGTCGACGCAAAACGAGTCGGACAGGGTGAGCGACACCATGCGGCCGTGCTCGTGAGCCACCTCGGCCGCCCGTCGGAACGCCGCTTTCGCGTTGTCGCGGTCGAACAGGTACCCCTCCATGTACAGCACGTGCGAGTCGGCGACGACTGACTCGTCGAGGTCGCCGACGCACAGCTCGCTCGACACACCGAGATAGGTGTTCATCGTGCGTTCGGCGTCGGGGGTCACGACGATCACACAGCGACCCGTCGGCGTGCCGTGGTCGCCGGGGGGACAATGGAACGTGACGCCGACGGCGCGCATGTCGTGGCCGAACACATCGCCCAGGTCGTCGCCGTTCACCTTGCCGATGTAGGCGGCGCGCCCACCGAAACTGGCCACACCGACCACGGTGTTGGCTGCTGACCCACCACTCATCTCCACCGCACGGTCGAGTGCCGCGTACAGCTCGACGGCACGCTCGGTCTCGATCAGGGTCATCGACCCCTTGACCAGATCGTGGCGGTCGAGGAAGTGGTCCTCGGCCGGGGCGATCACGTCGACGAGGGCGTTGCCGATGCCGACGACGTCGAATCGCACACTGTCGTTGTTGGTAGCAGTCGAGAACCGTCGGGTCAGGTCGGACACGAGGAACCACGCTACCCGAGCTACTCGATGGCGGTACCCTCCCGCGATGGCTGTCACTGTGTCCGAACTCGCCGAACTCGATCCCTTCCGACTTCCCGACGGGGTGCATCCGACCCGCTACGAGCTGCGGTTGCGACCCTCATTGGCCGACGCGACCTTCACCGGTTCCGTGCGCATCGACCTGCACATCGACCGTCCCACCGAGGTCGTCGTGCTCAACGCCGAAGAACTCGTCATCACGAGCTGCGATGTCGACGGCGCCGGCGCCACCTGGGAACTCGATGCGACGACCGAGCGGCTGTTCGTCACGCCGGCGGCACCGATCGCTGCTGGCGCCAGTGTGCTCACGATCGAGTTCGACGGGATCCTGAACGACAAACTCCGCGGCTTCTACCGCAGCACGTACCTCGACGACGACGGAGTCGAGCAGGTGATCGCCGCCACTCAGATGCAAGCCACCGACTGTCGCCGTGGCTTCCCCTGCTGGGACGAGCCCGAGTTCAAGGCCGTGTTCGCCGTGACGCTCGACGTGGAGGACGGGCTCACGGCGATCTCCAACGCACCCGAGGTCGAGCGCACGACCGCCGACGGGCGCAGTGTGATCCGCTTCGCCGACACGATGGTGATGAGCAGCTACCTGGTCGCGTTCGTGGTCGGGCGGCTCGAGATGACCGACACCGTCGACGTCGACGGCATCCCACTGCGACTGGTGCACGTGCCGGGCAAGGGGCACCTCACCGACTTCGGCCTCGACGTCGGGGCGTTCTGCCTGCGCTGGTTCCAGGACTACTACGGCATCGCGTACCCGGGCGCCAAGGTCGACCTCGTGGCGCTGCCGGACTTCGCCGCTGGTGCGATGGAGAACCTCGGCTGCATCACGTTTCGCGAGAGCCTGCTGCTGGTCGATCCCGCCACCAGCACCCAGAACGAGCGCCAGCTCGTCGCCGACGTGGTCGCCCACGAACTGGCGCACATGTGGTTCGGCGACCTGGTCACGATGCGCTGGTGGAACGGCATCTGGTTGAACGAGGCCTTCGCGACGTTCATGGAAGTGGCTGCGTGCGAGGCGTACCGCCCCGACTGGGAGCGTTGGACCTCGTTCGGTGTCGAGCGCAGTGGAGCGTTCGAGGTCGACTCGCTGGCCAGCACCCGGTCGGTCGAGTTCGAGGTGCGATCTCCAGCCGATTGTGAGGGCATGTTCGACGTGCTCACCTACCAGAAGGGTGGAGCGCTGCTGCGCATGCTCGAGCAGTACCTCGGTGCCGCGCGCTTCCGTGAAGGCGTCAGCCATTACCTGCATCTCCACAGCTACGCGAACACCGAGACAAACGACCTGTGGGATGCCATCGAGGCGACCTCGGGCGAACCGGTGCGGCGCATCATGGACTCGTGGATCTGGCAGCCCGGCTACCCGCTCGTCTCCGCCACCGTCGTTGACGGCGATCTCGAACTGCGACAGGACCGGTTCCGCTTCGACGCCAATGATGCCGACGGTGCAGCGGCCCCGGGCGATGCCCAGCGGTGGGCGATCCCCGTCCACGTCCGCATCGGCGGCAGCAACGACACGACGACCCTGCTGCTCGATGGCGCCACCGCAACACTGGCGCTCGATGGTGCGGCCGACAGCGCCCAGCCGATCGTCGTCAATGCAGGTGGTCACGGCTTCTTCCGTGTTGCCTACAGCAACGAACTGCGCGCCCGACTCGACGGGGCGGCGATCTCGTCGCTGTCCACGCTCGAGCGCTACAATCTCGTCGACGATGCCTGGGCCGCCACCGTGGCCGGTCGCATGTCGGCTGCCGACCTGGTCGACTTCCTCCGTGCTTTCGAGTCGGAGCGCGAGCACACCGTCTGGCAGGCGATCGCCATTGCGCTCCGCGGCCTCGGCCGCCTCCTCGACGATGGCGTCACCCGCACCGCCTTCCAGGACCAGGTACGCGAATTGGCGCGGCCTGCGCTCGACGCGCTCGGCGATCCGACCGGCGACGAGGCCGACCTCACCAGCAAGTTGCGCGGCCTGCTGGTCGGGTTGGTCGGCGTACTCGGTGACGACGCGGGGGTGCAAGCACGCTGTCGCGAGTGGTTCGACGCTGCCAGCAACGATCCGACCTCCGTCGATCCCGAGCTGATCGCGGCGGCCACCACGGTCGTCGCAGCCACCGGCGACGCCGATACGTACGAACTCATGCGCCAGCGATTCCTCACGGCGGCCACCCCTCAAGAACAGCTCCGCCATCTGTACGCACTCGCCGAGTTCGACGACGAGGCGCTGATCCTGGCCACCTGCGAGTTCGCCATGTCACCCGAGGTCCGAACCCAGAATGCGCCGTTCCTGCTGCGCTCGGCGATCGCGAACCGACGCCAGGGCCCGGCCGCGTGGGCGTTCGTACGCGACCACTGGCAGCAGGCGCTCGACCGGTTCCCGAGCAACACGATCGTGCGGATGGTCGACTCGGTGAAGTTCTTGTCGACGCCGCAAATGGTCGACGACGCAGCAGCCTTCTTCGCCGATCATCCGATCGAGCAGGCAACCAAGACCCTCGAACAGATCCTCGAACGCCAACGAGTCAACACCGACTTCCGGATTCGCGAGGCCGGACGCTGGAGCTGAAACGTTCGTCGGTTCGTTCAGAGCGAAAAGTTTCATCCCGGATCGGACGGGCACCGTAGAGGTGTCAGACCGTGGGAACATCCCATGGTCATTGCAATCCGAAAGGACCATCCGATGAAGAAGATCCTCGCAGGCGCCGCAGCACTCGCTGCCACGCTCCTCGCCGTTCCCGCCGGAACATCCGGCGCCCAGGAATCCGCCGACATCATGTTGCTGCACGGCATCCCCGGTATCACCGTCGACGTCGCCGTCGATGGCGCCGTCGTCGTCCCCGGTTTCGAGCCTGGTGACATGCAGGACCTGAGTTCGTTCGCCGGCCAGACCCTGGTGAACCTCGAAGTCCGCCCCGCCGGCACCACCGACGTCGCAATCGGCCCCGTGGCCAGCTTCGACGTTCCTGCCTCCGGCAGCTGGACCGTGGTTGCCCACCTCGACGCCGAGGGCACGCCGACCATCACCCCGTTCGAGAACGACACGTCGGCTGCCGCTGACGGCTCGGGCCGCCTGACGGTGCGCCACACCGCTGCTGCTCCTGCGGTCGACATCATCCTCGGCGACGCCCGTCCGGTGGAGAACCTCTCGAACCCCGACGAGGCCAGCCTCGACATCCCCGCCGGTGAGATCGCTGGCGCCACAATCGCCCCGACCGGTGGAGACGCCATCGCCGACGTTCCCACCGTGAGTGTGACCGCCGGTGAGAACCTGATCGTGTACGCCGTCGGCTCACTCGCCGACGAGACGTTCACCTTCTACACCCAGACCGTGGCCCTCGAGTCGGTCGGTTCCGCAGCCGGTGACGGTACGCCGGCACCCACAGCGGTGAACACCGGTGGCGAACTCGGTGCCAGCTCGAACTCGTCGGTGGCGCTGTTCGCCGCCGCTGCTGGCCTCTTCGCCCTTGCAGGCGGAGCGCTCGTGCTGCGCCGCCGTGCGGTCGAAGTCTGACAGTCGGAGTTCTACTCCCTTCACCACATCACATCACATCAACCCAAACACACTGATCACGTGAACGACCGCCCAACCTCCCCCCTCCGTCCTGGGCGGTCGTCACGTGACGTGGGAGCCTCGGTTCTCACGATCCTGATCGTCGTCGCACTCCTCGTAGGTGCCGGGCTGGCAGCCGCCGGTTTCGCCACCAGAGGAGGCGGCGACGACGTCGTTCTGGAGGCCGACGACGTGATCGCCGAGGTGATCCCGTCGACGGTGCCGCCGCTACTCGATGCCACGACCGAGTCGGCGAATGGTGCCGACAGCGAGACGGCAGCGAATCCCGATCCCGCCGACACACTCTCGCCGTTGGCACAGCAACTCGGTCCGCGTTTCAGTGCAATTCCCGAGAACTCCGCTCCCCGGCCACAACCGATCAGACTCCAGATGCAGTCGATCGACGTCTCGGATTTCCCGGTCCGCCCGGTGGGCCTGGAGCTGGACGGGCAGATGGAAATCCCCGACGAGACCGAGATCGGCTGGTATTCCCACGGCGCCACAGCCGGCCAGCCCGGCGCAACGGTGCTGGCGGCTCATGTGTCGTGGAACCGAACGGACGGTCCCTTCGCCCGGCTCGGCATCGTCGAACCCGGCGAGCAGATCGAGGTCACGCTCGACGACGGCACCCTGCGTCGCTACGAGGTCACCGAGCGGACGGTCTACGGCAAGCTGGAACTTCCCCGCGAACGCATCTGGCGCAACACCGGCGACGAAACCCTGGTGCTGATCACCTGCGGCGGCGACTACAACCCCGAGATCCGCCGCTTCCGCGAGAACATCGTGGTGTACGCCGTCCCTGTCGGTTGAGGCGCTGCCCGCCGACAGGCCCCAGGCGATGAGCCAAACCACCAGATGCTGGGGTTTCGCTCATCGCTTCACGAGTTCCCAGGCCTGCTCGGCCGGGAATCGTCTCGCCCACGTGGCCGGCACCCAGAATCTGGTGTCGTCGACCGAGGCCGGTGCCTGGATCTCGTGGTAGTCGGCCACATCGAAGCCGACATCGCGGAACAGGCGCATCCACGACGAGATCTCCATGTTGAACTCGATGCCGCCCGGATCCTCGGCAGCGCCGGTCCAGTCGAGACGACCGAGTCCGAAGTAGTCGCGCTCCAGCGTGGTGCCGACAGGGAGCACCCCCTCGGCATCGGTGCAGATCATCGCCAGCGGATGGTTACCGAGGAACACCAGGCGCCCGCGAGGCCGCAGGAGCCGATGCGCCTCGGGAATCCACAGGTGCGGGTCGCACCAGATCGCTGCGCCGTACTCGCTGATCGCGAAGTCGAACGAGGCGTCGGGCTGCGGCACCGATTCGGCGTTGCCGTGCACCCACTCGATGTCGTCGACGCCGTGTTCGACAGCGAACCTGCGGGCGGCGGCGAGTTGTTCGGCAGAGTTGTCGATGGCGTACACCCTCGCGCCTCGTCGCTGCATCCACGCCGACACGTAGCCGGTCCCGCACCCGAGTTCGATCGCTCGCTGACCGGTGAGGTCATCGGACAACAGCGGGAGTTCCTCGTTCGGGATGCCCCAGATCCCCCACGTCGGCTCGGTCTGGGCCCACGCCCGCTCACCGGAGGCAACCCACCGCGACGCAGTGGTGTCCCAGTGTCGTCGGTTCTCGGCGACGTGGTCAGCGAGCGCGGGTGCTGCGGGATCGGCCATGGCGCCAGTGTGCACGATCGCGCTCGTCAGCCACCGCACGTTTCTCGGTCCGACGTTGCTCAGCCCTCCGGCGTGATCCCGATCTCGTCGACGATCGCCATGAGCTCCTCCACCGATTCGAACGGCTGGCCGTCGACTTCGATCAGCCAGCCTCCCCAACCGGCAGGGTGAGCAATGGTGTCGTCGATTCCGAGTTCGGCGTTGTACCGGTAGCGGCGACCGTCGGGGTGGGACGCCACTCGTGACGTGTCGCTGAGTACCGTGACCGCATCGTCGGGGAACTCGTTGGCGACGCGTGCTTCGAGTGAAGCTGTCGACCCTGGTTGCTCTCCGCGCTCCATCTTCTGGCTGATCAACGATGCGGAACTCCGCGGTGGAAGCAGCACCGATCCGACGTGAAGGGACAACGGAGCTGAACTCGAGAAACACCAGCCGGTTCCACTGCGCAGCGTCGCGGGCCGAGAGGTACTCGTAGCCGTCGGGGACCGTGCCACTCGTGAGGGCGTCGGTCGCGATCTGTTGGAATGTCGCGCCGTCGAATCCCCAACTCTCCGCACCGACGAGCGTGCCGTCGCCAGTCGTCAACAGCAGATACGTGTCGGTTGCCGCATCGAACGGCAGTTTGGTCGGCGCGAAGTCGGCCGGGAGTTCGGTGAAGCGGATCCAGTGGTCGAGCGAGTCGACAGGTGCCAGGGTGCTCGACGGCGTCCCCGCTCCGTTCCCGGCGCCGATTTCGGCGGAGAACGACGTCATCGTCCAGCCGTCGGCGTGGACCTGCAACAGCGGCGGCTCGGGAACTCGATCTCCGACCGCTTCATCGACGGGGAGACCGACCCCATCGGTTGGCTGTTCGGCGGCGGGGAGTGCCCCAGGAGTCGGATCACCACCCCCGACGAGGACTACGGCTCCGCCACCAGCGACCACCGATGACGGGTTCCCTGATCGTCCACACCAAACGCGGTCGCGCCATCGGCGGCGACGAACCGGGCTCACTCGACCACGGAGCGTGCTGGCACAACCGCGACTTGTTACCGAAATCGCGCAAAACCCGCATCCGCCTGTCACACGGACGTTCGATCATGGAAGCGTTCACGCTGCCCCGGTGAGGTGCCTTCCTCCCCCTGGCGCCTCACCGGCAGCGGGTGAACCACTCCCTCGATTTGTGATCGTCTTTGGAGCAGGCTGGCGAGATGCCGACAACGCGGCAGGTAATGCTGCGGGATAGGTCTGGCGCAGGCACCTAGTTCGAGGCGGATGAGAGCGGGTGGCGTGCATTCGCTCTCTGGGCCGTAACGAGGCGGTCCCATCCAACGGCGATGGCAGCGAGGCACGAGATGCGAACGATGACAGCCATCGTGATTGCGTGGCGTGGGTGTTCGATACCGCTTCCGTACACATTGATGTAGAACCACGGCACGGCGCACAGCAAGGCGAAACATGGCACCGCGAGCCGGCTGTCGAACCGGAATCGACCGATGGTGGCCGCAATGGCGAAGCATGCTGCCCCGAGCCATCCTGCCCACGGTCCAAACAATGACCTGGGGATGATCGGTCGGGGGGCGAGCGGAAGCAGGGTCGCGTCGGTGGGATCGAGCAGCGGGTTCAGTTGTGTTGCGGCGGAAGTGATCGTGTCGTATGGGTGGGTTGCGAGGTAGCGCACGTAGGTTTGCCAGCCGTCGTTGCGGGCCCACTGAGCGACTTCCATGCCACCGACGAGCATGAGCTCTGGCGGGCTCTGGTCCGCCGGAAGATCGAGATAGTCGAGTAAGCCCGGGGGAAGGTCGTCCCGGTAGACGTAGGCGCGCGCTTCATTGAATGTGTCGTTCCAAGGCATGCCGTTGGCGGCGAACCAGGAGCTGGCCTCGGGATTTCCGAGGACTCGTTCGGACAGCACGGTGTACAGATTGAGTGTGCTGACGGCGTGGTTGTTGCTCAACATGAACAGACCCGCCAAGCAGCCCACAGCAAAGATTGGAGCCACCACTTTCAGCGGCACGTAGAGGTGAGCCCTGAAAGCGGCGACGACGACAATGATGGCGACGAGAATCATGATCGGCACGTGGGCCGTGCGTGTCATACCAAAGAGCACGGTGAAGCAGCTTGCTGCAACCCAAGCTGCTGTCGTGCGAGTCCGCACCGCATGTGTCCAACAGGAGAACGTCGCGACAGCGACAGAGAGCCCGATTGACTCGCTCAGGATCGTGAGGTCCCAGCGTGCGACTTGCGGTGTTGCACCAAGAACCAGGACCGCTACTGGGGCAGCGCGACGGAGATTCGGCACCAGGAAACGCACTTCAAGGGCGAGCCAGAGCCACACCAAGATTCCCAACGCGACGTGAACGACGACTCGCGCAGTGTCCGATGTGACCACCTGATAGAGAAGTGGGACCGGCCAGAGCCGGGTCGCAGACCCGCTGAAATCGAGGGTCAGGTATCCAAGCGTGTCCGGAAAACGGGCGATGGGCCGACCCCAGACCGGCACGATCCTGCACACAATGAACGCCAGAACGATCGCCGCATCGATGATGAGAGCACGGCTCACTCGCGTACGAAGCTGAGCTACATGCCAACGGAAGCCCATGTCTGCGGGATCGTATACCGCTCCACCACAGCGTCGCCCGGAACGGTCGGCAAACCCACTGACGTCGGCGAGGAAGCTGAAAGAAACGTTGGTGGTACAGGTGACACAGCAGTGGTGATTGTTTTCGGACGCCTTGGATGTTCGCTGAGAAGGGAGTGTCGTCGGCCAGATGGATGTCGGCGCCGACACAGACCGGCGAAACATGAGTTGTTCTGCGCCGTCCGTTCTGCAGCGTCCGTTCCGTGTCCCTCGTCGGCGTTTCGACGAACGCTCATCACCGGCATGCTGGCTCGGGACAACGAGTCCGCTGACGCCCGAATGGCCAACGGCTTGCACCTGACGCAATTGGCGCCGTGGTCCCGTTGGCCGGCGGAGAGTGCCGGCCGACCAGAACTGGCAGGGTTAGCTGAGACCGCCGGTGCCGAGCAGGGTGCCGCCTGCTGCGTATGCGTCGACACGTTTCATCACGTCCACCAACGGTGGGGGGCTCGGCGGCGGCGACGATTCAACTGGTAGTTCGGCGAGGACGACGAAGTAGCCCTCGGGTGAGGTGACGTCGACGTGGATGGTCCCGTCGGTGGTCACGATGTCGACGGCGACAGTGCCGGCGGGTGCTTGTCCGTGGAACGTGCAGTGGCCGAGTCCGGTTCCGTCTCGTGGGTCGACGCTGAGGGTGTAGTCGGCCCACGGTAGCTGCGGGTGGGCGACCGCTCGACTCATGGGACCGCAGCCGCCGCCGCCAAAGGCGGCACCGCTCTCGAACAGGAGGTCCCCGTGGGAATCGGCGTCGTCCACGGTCCAGTACTCGACGGTGCGCCCGCCGCTGGTGGTGCTCGCGGCGAGGCGGGCGTTCTCGGAGCTGATGTCGCACGTCACCTCACGAGTAGCACCGAGTTCGTCGACCATCTTGGCTTGGTCCGGGCTGAGCCGGTCAGCGACGGCTGCGTATGTGACCTCGGCCCCGGCGGCGAGAACAGCTCCGACGGCGAGGCCGGCGAGAAGGTTCCTTCGGCGGCGTGTCGGCTTGGGTCGGACCGGTTGTGGGCGTTCGATGGTGGGGGTGGTGCTGTTCATGACGTTCTCCATGAGGTCGGCTTCCCCAACTCGTAGGTCCAGTGATCGAACGTCGGTGTTGCTGTACATCGACTGCGCTACGAGGCGGTCGAGTTCTTCGTCGTTCATCACTGGGCTCCTTGAGTTCGGTGGAGGCGGAGGGATTGTCTCTCTGTTGTCTCATGTCCGGCGCCGTCGGTGCGTTTCGCCCTCTTCGTGGATTTCTCCGGCGCGTCCGTTGTGAGCGCCGAGCGCAGCTTGCTGCGTGCTCGATGCAGGTGAGTGCGCACCGTGTCCTGCTTCATGTCGAGTACCACAGCGATCTCTGCCGGGCTGAGTTGCTCTGCCGCGGTCAGGGTCAGCACTTCGTGTTCAACCGGGGTCAGCGACTTCATTGCCGCGGTGACCTGGGCGGCCAACGCCGGGTCCGCGACTGGCGGGTCTTCGAGCACGTCGTCGAGTTGCGAACGGAGCTTCTCGGCGAGGCGTCGTTTCCGTCGGTGGGTGCGGTCGCCGTTGGCGATGACGTTGCGAGCGACGCCGTAGAGCCACAGGATGGTTTCTGGTTCGTCCGGCACGACGTCGAGTCGACGCCACGCCGTCAACATCGTCTCGGCGACCACATCGGCGGCATCCGCCGGCGTTGCAGAGCGTCGCGTCGAAGCGCAGAGCCCAACAGTGCTCGCGCATGAGCTTCGTACGCCGAACTGAACTTGACTTCGTCAGGACTCTCCCGCACCCGAACCTCCATGTCGCACAGCCTGCTCTACGACATGTCCGCGAGGCCGGACAGCGTTTCGAACTTCTCGCACGGCTGGGCTCGCTTCGAGCACTTCTGCATCTCGAGACGCCCATATCTCCATGCGACGTCGACGCACGACGCTGCGAGAGAACGGCACGACTGCCGGGTCGGACCTGAGCGATATCGCGCTGTCCGGGGTTCGGGTCTCGGCGGCAGAAGACCGAGAATCCTGCCGGTGATGCGCTGTTTGATGGGCCATCGCCGACGAACGTTTCCGGATGGGTTGTCAATCGTGATCGCTCCGAGGCGAACGCCACTTCAGCTGCCAGCGTCACCCTCGACCGCAAGACAACTTGCGACGCGAATGACAGCAAGCTAACTTGTGGACGTGGATGCACCGCTGATTGCCACGAGCGCACGCAAGCACGGCATCCACGACGACAACATGATCCACGCCTTCAACCATCCGGTGTTCGTCGACGACCCCGACGACGGCTTCACCATGTTCGTCGGTGCCGACACCTCAGGCAATCTCTTGGAGGTCGACGTGATCGACAGCGTCGACGGACCGATCATCATCCACGCCATGCCGGCACGACCGAAGTACCTCAGGTGATCCCCATGCCCAGAACCGCACAAGAAATCCTCGACAACGCTGACGAACTCGCAGCACGATTCGAACATGCCGAGCCCGACGACCTCCGCGACGCCACCGCCCTGCGAGTAGTTCGCGAAGCATTCCTGGCCCGCGCCGAGACCGAACGCACACTCCGCGACGCTGTCGTTCGAGCCCGCCACGACGGGCACTCTTGGTCCTCGATCGGAGCAATGGTCGGAACCTCCGGCGAGGCCGCTCGTCAGCGCTACAGCCAAGCCGTCAACGCCGAGTAGCCAAAAATCACCGACACCAGTCCGCAACCAACCCCGCTCCACAGCGGCGTGTCAACGGGTTTGGGACTGAGCGTTATCGTGCTCGTCAGGAGCCCAACGACTGCCCCGTCGTCCCGATCTCATGATGCCGGTTGAGGGCGGGCACTCGGGTGTTGCTCGCCCGTCGTTGTCGATTGGGTGTGAAGTGTGCCGCGGATCGGACGCTCGCTGACATTGGCGATGAGCCACACCCCAACATGGAGAGGTTTCGCTCATCGGTGCGAGCTGTCGGCGCACAAGTCGAGCGGCGATGAGCCACACCCCAACATGGAGAGGTTTCGCTCATCGCTCATGGTCGACGCTGTCGGAAGGAACACATATCGTCCGCCACCGATGCCGTCGTCGCCCCCTCAGGATCGGCACGTATGTTTGTGATCGACGACCACCTGCGAGCCACCCTCGAACCGAGCATGTTGTTCGACGCGCAAGCGACGTTGGCCAGCGTTGGAGTCGTTGAGACCGCCGACGGCGGAGCCTGCGCGTCGATCGGACCTTCCTCCAGGAGACTCACAGTATTGTTGCGATGTCGCAAGTAAAGTGTGTCGATGTCCGGAAAAACGATCACCGCTCGGGAGGCCGCACAGCGACTCGACGTCAGCACACAACGGCTCC
>Ga0105055_10003607_pt1 | contig 23272 bp, 30 predicted proteins | sample BON03_FD_78090 | JGI IMG/M metagenome (GOLD analysis project Ga0105055, IMG submission 78090) | Freshwater microbial communities from Lake Bonney liftoff mats and glacier meltwater in Antarctica - BON-03 | ecosystem: Environmental > Aquatic > Freshwater > Ice > Glacier meltwater | place: Lake...
TGCTTTTATGGGAGTCGAATCGTAATTTCCATCCTTATATACATAAACACAACCACTATTATTTTCAGTACCAGTACCACTTTGAGTAGAACCGGGTGCCCCAACAGCCAATGTATCTCCCGAAATAGAAACAATATTTCCAAAATAATAATAAGTCAAAGGAACTCCACCCGATGGAGTTCCTACTTTTGTTGGTGTTGAATCGTAATTTCCATCCTTATATACATAAACACAACCACTGCCATTCGAATCCCCAGTACCACTTTGAGTGGTACCCGACGCCCCAACAGCCAATGTATCTCCCGAAATAGCCACACTCTGTCCAAAAAGATAGTTTGTTAGGGGATCTCCGGTCGATGGATATGCAACTTTAACATCGGTTCCAAAACATCCAGTGGGGAGTGTTTTCTTTCCCCATACGGTGGACCCTAAAATTGCAAATAATATAACCAATACAAATAAAGACAGCGTGAGGAACATTTTAATATAAAAAAATATTATTTATCTTTTAATCATTAAAGGATGAAATAACATAAAATGGAGCTTTATGTTGTGCGTAAAAAAGAAAAAGTTATCGGAGTATTTAATGATCTGAGTATTTATTTCTCGGGCATGAAGAATTCAGACTTTCAGAACGGAAAATCATACAAAAATTGTATAATCGAAAAAATCAAACTAAATGAAGTTGCTGTCAAAACAAATCAAATTATTTATAAGGGGAGAAGTTTCACGGTGAATAACATCGATGAACCGTTACCTCTTTTAGAGATTGTTGATACGCGGTTTTTATGAAAAGGATAGATATAATAAAAGGATGTCTATTGTTGATTTTTTGATTCAAAATCAGTATGGTTGTGTAAAGTTTGATAGTAACAAGGATAAATTAACTAAAATTATACCATCGGTTGCTGGAGAAACCGGTGTCTGTATTTTGAGAAATACTCTTTCGGATTTGGAATTGACAAAGAAATATATCTCAGTTGCAGGGGGAAAAGATAAATCAAAAGTCTCACTTATGACCGCGTATGAATTTGTGGAGAATCTGGACAAAAATTTAAATAAGTATTCGTTGTTATTTATTGATGATTTTCAAAAATCAGATTTCTACATGCTAGCAATTATGAATGAATGGTATAAACGATATCATAAGGAATCGGAACGCCTCCCATATCTCCTAATGGGTTCGATTGCTGTGTCCTATCAAAAAATTCCACTTCCACTTAATATTGAAAAAGTGTTGGATTTGAGTTATACATCTTTTAAAATTGTAACCGGGAATGATACCATTGTCGATGAAAATACAATTATCGTTGAACATTCAAAAAAGAATTATGCTCTAGGGAGTGATGAGTTATATGAAAACTTAATGGACATTATACAGGAAGAAGTAAAACATTATGAGAGTGGAAATCGGGCGATTGTTTATCTTCCAAACGAGGAAAAAATGAAATTAGTTGGAGATGGACTTGAAAAAAGACTTTCTAAAAAGATAATTATCATTCAACTTTTACCAGATTCAAAAGTTAGTTCTCCATACCGAGAAGGAGATGAATCTATTATAATTATACTTACTCTCGACTATACTAGATTAGGAATCTATTTTCCTCAAATTAAGACGGTATTTGATAGTGGCGAGGCGACGCGAATATACAATACACGAACAGGAGGACAGGGTCAATTTCTGAAGAAGATTGATCGAGAGGAATTAGAATTACGTCGAGAATCCTATATGCCAAAAAAATATATCATTATGATCCCAGTTGAATCTATTAAAAATTTAAGAAAAAATACAATTCCAATATCATATCGAATTAATCTCGCGCCACATATATTACATCTGATTAGACACAATATTACTGATTTGAGCTGGTTTAATCAAAAACACGCTATTCTTGACTTGGAAAAGACTGGTGCAATTGATGTTGATATGGGAATAACTGAATTTGGATTATATGCATCTGGTCTGTTCGAGGAAGGTTTTGATCTCAATATTTATCACACTCATCTATTGTATATGTCTGAAAAGGAATATATGTTCCCGGTGATTGTATTAGTTTCTCTCTTCCAAAATAAAACCGGAAAGTATTTTCATTCTGGTATGGAAGAAACTTTTCAAAATATCTATTATTCACTCTCAAAAGAATCTTCACCCTTTGCCGATAACATTAATAATGAAATGTTAGAGAATATGCTTGAAATGATTGATAGATTATGTGACGTACTTGATGTTGAAAAAAGAATCTACAATCCAAAATTAGCCTGGAATAAGATTAGAAAATATATAGATAAGGTATATAATTCTAAGTTGTGTCGTTATGAAGGAGGAGAATATAAAAATGGTTCTGGAGAAAGAATGAGAATTTACGGAAAACGTATTGAGGGAAACATTTCTAAAATTATTCTTCCGATATCAACTTTTAAGAATGAAAAAGGAGAGTGTTTTACTGATTTTTATGTATGTATGAAGCCCTTCTCTTGAAATTTTATATATAAATATATAAAAAATGGATTATATTCCTCACTTCCTCACTTCCTCACTTCTTTGATGGAGCGAGGCCACGAGCCACGAGGTCGAAAACGTACCAATCTGAATGGACTGGCTTCTTCTTCTTTCCCTCCTTCTTCTTTCCCTTCTCACCATCTGGAGAGCACAGCTTGCAAACCTTGCTCTCTCCCACGCTATTGTCCTTGACCAGCGGCCGAGTGCATATAGAGCACCAGCCACATGCCTTCCAGCCCCGCTCCTTGCGCATCTCCTTGACCTGCTCCCTCAAAACCTTGTGATTTTGACACTTTGGATCGTCAAGAAGAGTGTTGACATACGCTCCGAGTTGACGGGTGAGCGGGGTTGGTTCAGGCTTTTCGCCGGCGCGAAGCTTGCGCTTTCTCTCGGCTTCGCGATCAGCCTCGCGCTCAGCTTCGCAGAAATACGCGTTACAACCACGACACACCAATCCAATGTGCTCGATTGGGTAGGCGTCCTCGTATCGAATGTCCTTCGTACGACAGCGATCACAATCCACAAACTGTGGCGGTGGTGGGTTTCTCATCAGTTGAGCCATATAGAGCTCATCTGACACAGACGCCGTTCTGTCCATCACGCCTTTGACCAGACGAGCCATCTCCTCTTCATACTGTTCATGCTGCGCAAGTGACCGTGGTGCTGGGTACTTTGACATGATTTATTTCGGTAAATATTCTTTTATTTTTCAATTTTGAGCACTTTCCGTTTACTTGGACGACAACATATAATAAGTTTTGGTACAATCAAATCCCAGACAAGAATACTATCATCTACCAATTCGTTAAATACCGGTCGATGATCTCTAATAAAATCCAACACCTCTCTTAAATCCCTCGAAATATTCCTTCCTTCAAGCGTTTCAAATAATATAACAACGATTAAATCGACAAGTTTTTTACTGTCTTCATAGGATAGATTTTTCTTTTTCTGTGCCTTTTCGATAATCTTTACAATTAATACAATAAAACCGGTAATGGTGGTAATTTTTTCAATCTCATCAGGAGCAATATCTTTAACGATCTTTAAAACGATTTTGTCCATTTTAAGAATACATCAAAAAGAAATCGTTCTAAAATGGATGATAACATTCCAGGGTCTTTCTCTAGTATACATGGTCTCGCTTTGATCGAATTTATTAGCGTAATTGTTTTGATTGGTATAGGAATATGGTTTGTCGATGTATGGGTTAAATGGGAAGGAAAGAATTACGATCCTTCTATCGACGAGGGGAAACTCGATATCGATTATAATTTCCAGGCCATTACCGTTGTATTCGCTGCTATTGTATCGATCTGTATATTAATCTATATGATATGTGGAAGTGTAACCGCGTCACAAATTAATCTCCACTACGCAGTCCGTTCGGTGACACTTTCAGTTGCGATTATTCCTGGTGTTCTCGGGGTGATACTTTTCTTGAACGGTGGAATGTCATATGATGCCCAGAAAAAAATAAACGAAACATATGATGATATCCTAAAAGAGAATGCAAAAAAAGAGCTTCGTTCAAGAAATATTCCATATGATAATCTTGGTGCGGCTTCTTTTGCTGCCGGCAGTATTCAGATTGTAATGTCAATTGTAATTCTTTGCTATTATTATCTTGTAGTAGCAAAGAAAAAACCTCCTCCTCCTCCGGTTTATATACCTCCTCCTCCGGTTTATGTACCCCCACCGGTTCCGAGTAATTATCTTGAAAATGATCGAGGTTTCTCGCGACGGATGAGCCCTGCGAGCCCTGCGAGCCCTGCGAGCCCTGCGAGCCCTACGACACGTACTTAATTTAAAGATTAAGCGAACGCGCTACGCACTCCGCCCTCGACCTCCACTTTTCATAAAATAAAGAATAAACAATACAATTACCAAGAAACAAATTGACATAAATGTACCTAGATTATGTTCAGTGACCTCACCGGTTTTATTAACAAGTTTAATATAACGTTCCAAGTTCTCAATACTCACTTCTCGATATGAGGATTCTGAAACACTTTTATGGCGAATTTTAATTTTCTCAAAACCCTTTGTTTCAAGATCTCGAAAACTATCTATGTCTACCTCACGCGGATCTCCGGTTAAATATAAAATAGCATAAACATCTCGATTCGCTGGCGTGTCGACACTTGAAATGGATACAAATTTTTGAGTTTCGGTATCATAGATGAATGTAACATCTTCTTTCTCTTCATTAAGTGGACAAAACTCTTCACCTTCAATACAGCCCAATAATAGTTGAGAAACACTACCTGGTTTTGGAATCTCGCCTTGAACAATATATTTCGATATTTCTTCAATTAATCCGCCATATGTAATATCACCTTTTTCAACCATCTCCTTTATCTGAATTAGATAATCAGACAAATCTTCACCTATTTCTCCAAGACTTTTATCCTTATTATCTTCAGAAAGGAGTTTAGCAATAGCCTCTGAAAGTTTTACATCTCTTTCGTCCATACTTTTTAGTTTCAATTATCCTTTATGATTTCTTTGATTTTTTTGATAGATGTCATGAAGAGCCCCAAAATAATCATTAAAGTTAATCCCTGGATTTTGCTCTCGAAAAGTATCAATTTGATATTCATCAAAACAGTCGGTGATAGCTAGATGACTGTCTGATTGATAATAAGTTGAATATGGAGAGAGTTGTTTTCTTCTCTTCTTATATTCCATAAAAGTTAAATTATGCTTTGTATTCTTCTCAATGTTTTCGAGACTACCATGTTCTCGAATTAATTGAAGACTTTTAACCGAACCAATTCCAGGTAGGTTTTCATTAAAATCTGTTCCAAAAAGGATACACATATCTCGAAAACATTTCCATGTCATCTTAAGAGCCTTTGGAATCTTCCATGGTTCAATACCTTTTACATAATATTGATCTCCCTTTTTAAAGATACTACCGAAAACTTTTCTAGCTGCTAGTGGGTAAGCATCGGTATCATTTGAAACGACCATCGAGATTTTTCCCTCATATGAAAGAGATGAGGCTAAATTTTCAGCCTCATCTTCGGCTGTAATGGAAGGGGTTCCAATGTCAATTAAAAACTTCTTAATCTTATCAAACTCTTCCGGTGGGAAATCATGATTTGTACTGCAACTATTTTTCCATCTCTTGATATCAACATCGGTAAGTTCAAGGATACTTTTTTCCTTGAATTGTTCTCTTAAAATTTTATGTTTTTCGAGTCCTTTCTTCCTTTTTTCCCTTCGATCAACTTTAGTTTGAGATTTACTGGCATCTGCCTCACCATCCCAAATCCATACCGGTGTAATGTGATGATCGAGTAGTTTTTGAACAAAATCCATGATCATCTGTTTTATGCCAGTTGTAATTTCATCTACACTTGGTTCGTCAAATATGTTCTTTCTTCTATTCATGATATTTTTAACAACAATTGGCTTGAAGATACACACCCTATTCAATGCATCAACTCCCCATGGTGTTCCAGAGAAATCTGAAAGAGGCTGTACAAACTCACAGTCGATTTCATTCTTTCTAACAAACGGTCCTAGATTTTTTATCCCCATCTTCACTTTTTCTACTCTTCCTTTTTTAAGAATGTCATTTTTACACGTCAAGAATATTATCCTCGTTAAGGACGGTAAACTGTTAAAAAACTTTTAACTTTCAAACTTAAAAGATGCTTTATAGTTATATTATATCAAATGATTCTATTAAGGACTATTTCCCAGAAACATCCGACGCTAACCTAGAAGAATATGAGGAGGGAGGAGATGCCACTATAGTAGCAACCAATCTAATTTGTGTAAAAAGTAATAAATGGATTGATATTCTTGAAAAAGATCGTTACATTCCATTTTCATTTACATCGGAATGTACTATCGATCCTAAGAGATCAGAATTGATGATTCGTTATATTGAAAAAATAACAGATACCAAAGGAATATATCTTTCTGAAGTGAAAAGATTAGGAGAGAATGGATGTGAATATTTCTGTTATATTGGAGATGACAGTTTATATGTAACTGAACATGATAGTTATAATATGAAGGAGGATCTTTCTATTTTTGAAAAAGGAGATATCTTTTTAACCGATAAAGAACATGAGGGGAAATGCTATGATATCTCTCATATTGAACCAGGTATATGGTATTCGTCGGAAGATGTCATCGAAAATTCAAGGAAAACCTATTTTGATAAATCACAATTGGGATGTGATATATTAGCGCTTCATGATAATTATGATGGAAAATATTTTAATAATCTAAATCCTATTCATATAGAACATCTCCTACAAATTGAAGGTGGAATGTTACCGTCCGCCATAATCGAAAAGAAAAAATGGCCTGGGATGATTGATATAATGATTAGAAAAGAAGATCCAATTCATTCACCAATAAAGATCTTAAAAAATCTTCAGAAGGGAAGATTTCATTTTGGAAATTTTACTACTTTTGAAGAAGATCTGAAAAATGTAAAAGACTATAAAGTACATGTTATAGTTACAGATAAACCACTTGAATTGATCTATACACTTAAGATGAATGATATTGATTATCTTCTGATTGAAAATGATGGTATATACGAAATTATCGCCCAATGTGATACCTTTCCTGAGTGTTCATCATCTTTTCCATCCTACGAGGATTATATTAAGGATAGTTGTAAAAATAGCAAAGAAATTCTTAAACTACCACCTATTGATCAGATGAATTTTTTTATTGATGATGGTTATGGAATTAAACTTGAACGAGAAAATATGATTTATGTTAATCCACACACAAAAACTCTTCTTCCTCAAAATATTATTCATTCTGTCGGAACGCTATGTAGTGGAATTGGAATTCCTATTCAGGACTATGATCCTCATCGAGAAGTACATATCGACGTTCCGGTTAAGGTGGAAATTGAAAGAATTAACAAGGAACATGTCTCAATTTATGTTAAGACACATCAGGAACGGTATTGTTTGGAAGAGAATTTCCCTTATCACGGTGAAGAAGATGAACTTGAAATGTTGATTAGAAAGTTGTGGGTAAAAGGTTATCTCCTTGATGATTTGGGATTGGTTAGTATTCTATATTATAATAGAATGCATAAAGGCTCGATTATCAAACCATGGTGGTTTCAACACAGAGATCATCATCATGCAAATAGCCTTCTCGAATTTATTTCATCTCTCTAAAAATGCCTCCCTACGTTTCAGCCGATTATTATTTAAATTATTCTATATGGAAACAGTTTCTGTTTACGATAGATATATTGTTTTCTGGTCTGCTCTATTTTATGGTAGGTGTGGGTTTTTCGGCTTGGTATAATGATAATATACTTACTGATTTAGATCGGACTAAGGGAATATTTTTAAATTTTGTGGAGACTATGGCTTTAATGTTAATAACAATTGCGGCTATTTATTTGATTATTCATTTCATGCCAAAAATACCTTCACTAGTTCCAAATCCACCACCGGAACATCTTAATTTCCGTTTAAGAGGAACGGATATTATTCTTGCTTTTGGAGTGGTAAGTTGTCAATTGCTTTATCTTGATAAAATAAGATACCTCTACAATGAACTAAAAGACAGTAGTCAAGTTGAACTTAGTAATATAATAAACAATTATAAAATTTGTCACGATGGTTCTGTTGTTCCGGCGGGGTCATTTGCTTGTACGGCGGTTTAAAGCCCCCATGGGGTTGGTCTTTCAAAGCCCCCATGGGGTTGGTCTTTCAAAGCCCGAGTATCTTCTCCACCACATTAACATTTCCCATATCAATATTAATTTTTTTCAAATATCTTGATAAAATATATTTGCTTGCAACTTTATCATAATTATCTCCTCTTCTACTTCCATCTATCGGATCATAAAAATGATAATCTTTTCTTACAACCTGAATATGATGATTTAACATTCGATGAAGATTTTTCTTGTCCCATTCTCGGTAAGAAATACCTTTTACAATTAATTTAGTTATTGATCCGTGGACAGGTCTCAATATAATACCGTCATAAAAATAAATATTCTCTTCGGGAAGAAAATCTCCCATAATCAAATACGGATTTAATTTTTTATAATCAATAGAATCTTCAATGATTGAGTCACAAATAATAATTGGAGTTGTATCAATAAGAGATTCTTTGTCAAGAGAAAAAATATAATCTGGAAATAGTTCTCTTAATGCATCGATATAATCTGGATTTTTAACATCTAGATAAACAACATTAGCCTCGCTTGGATCGGTAAAAAAAATAATTGTTGTTAGTATCGCAAAAAGTTTTGAAAGATATTCATTATTTTCGACGATTTCTATGGAAAGAGAATCAAGTAGAGGATCACCATTCCCCAATGTAATATATCTGTCTTTATCAAAATATTGAAGTGTTGATTTATGTTGAGGGAAAAAACCTTTACCAAGTGTCATGTTACTTTTAGATGTTATTAACTTAAAACAGTTCTTCCAAAATCTCTTTTTCAATTGGATCTTTGGTCTTCTCTTTCAACATTTCAATAATCTTTGCAATACTGTTTACCTTTTTCTCTCCGGGTTCGGTAAGCCGTGGTAAATCAGGGGGAATATCCCGAATAGTATACTCTATACCGTGAAGCTTATTTTTGTATTCTTTCTTTTTCAAAATATCTCGAATATCTTTTGCATTTCCCTCGATTATTAGTTTGGTTATTATATCCTCATCAAAATTATATTCGAGTAAGTTTTCAATCGCCACATTTTTTAATATCTTGCTCTTCATACCAAGATCAATTCTTTCAAGTGTATGTTTCTCTTCAAGAATGTAAATTCCTTTTTTACTTGTATCGGCATATGACATTTGATATGGAGTTCCAACATAAGTTACGCCGTTTTCCATCTCCTGATATTGATGAATATGCCCTGAGTAAACTGGCGGATAATCTTTGTTCCACTCATCTCCGGCAACGGAAATAATTCCACCCATTTGAGCGCCTCTGAATTCTTGATGTGCAAAAATAGCCTTATATTTTCCACTTCTTAACTCCTTATCTCCAACATTAACTGTGGCAAGTGCTTCCATAAAACGACCCGGTTCGACATATGGAACTAGAATAAAATCCTTATATATTTGAACCACATCTACAATATGTGCAGAATAACCATATTTGAATGGATACAGGGTATGTTCTTCGGTAAGAAAAATACTATTGTTTGGCCGATCATGATTTCCAACTAAAAACCACATATCGTATTCTTCTCCAAAATTTATTATAAATTTGGATACCTGTATGATGGGTTTTATATGAACCTTTTCATGAGTGTCGAAAATATCCCCGAGAACAACGATCATATCTACCGTATTTTCTTGTAAATATTCCCATGTTTTTTGAACAAATATATCGGTATCACTGGTTTTTGATGCCTTAAAATGAGGGTCTCCTATGAGTAGTATCTTCATGTTTTTGAGGAAGTTATCCTTTATGTAATTCAATTTCACACCTCCCTTAGGGAGAGGAAGGTGTGAAATTGAATATTAAATTAAATTTTTTGGGAAGAAAAGATGGAGGCACCTAGAAAAACTACATACGCATATGCTGTAGTCAGACGAAACGTTGAGCCCCAGTTCAATCTGGAAAAGATGATCTCTGATGCGATTGCACCCTTCACAGATCCAAAGAACGTGCTTCTTTCTATTACGAAGAGACATATCATGACGCTACTGGTCATGACCAGATTCTACCGAGATACAAGTGGCTGGACGCTTCCTCCAGAGATGACCTCGCTCGTGATCTATTTCTTGATTTATAGCGTGCCGCAGCGCGGGGTTGATCCGATCAACGGCATTCGTCAAATAATGAAGAATTGCACAGCTGAGATGCGTCAATATAGAAATAGTAATTTCAGTCTGTTTGGAAGCAGTATCCTGAATCATCTTTCGAGACGCCAAGACGATCACGGAAAATGGGTTGGCGGAAATCACTATCCAGGGGATTGGGATATTTTTTTACCCCATAGTAGTATGGATATCCCTATCATTGATACTTTTTTTGAAGGTCTTCCGACGACTAGTCAGGTTATTGTAGACAATGTAAATAGTCGAATATTCGAAAAAACATATGGTCCGTGGAAGTTTAACCTGGTCAACTATATACACCCCCGTGAAATGGCCTTAGATGTTTTAGAGTGTGAGGTTTGCTATTTTTCCTATGCGGATATTTTCACGAGCATTTACCAATATTATGATGAGTTTCCAAGGGATTGGAGAATGAATGAACTTCACTATAATTTTATATGTCCAGAGAAGTTGTTGTCTATGGGTTCTCGTCATCTGAATTTTAAGGCATTAACAGCTATTCTCATGGATCGTAGAAACATGCTTCTAGATGATCAGATGATTGATCGTTATCTCGTAATCCAGGAGAGACGACGCGCCAAATACGAACGTTTCTGTGAGATCAATCAACTGAAGATGATCATCGAGGTTTTAGACAATGAAAGAGATATCTTTAGGATAGTCAGTTATGCAAGCGGTTATAACAGGCCTGGCGTTTTAAAGTGGGGTCAACCATAAAAAAGTACAATATTCCCACATGCGATTCTTTTTCCGGCATTCCCGGTTTTCTTACTTTCAATGGTCTTGTCTTCGTCTTCATAGATTCCAACACCCATATCATCTTCATCTTCATGAATAACTAAACCTTTTCCAATGATACATCCTTCTCCCTCAAAAAGGGAGATTTTTTTATTTGTAAAACCAATATCCACCATACCATCAATATTTGGTATGATATTAAAACATAAATCCCCAGTATGTTCTCCGTGAGGAGTTCCTTTTATATTTTCAGGACTCCATTTCTCACCGATATTAAAATGACCACCCATAGCGCTACAACAATCTTCATCCCACATATCAGATGAATATCCTTTTTCGTGAATGTGAAAACCATGCGCTCCTTTTTCCAAGCCATCTAAATACACTCTAACCTTTACTGGATGATCCTTCATACTTTGATAAAATAGTACATATCCATCTAGGGTATCTTCTTTTGAATATGATTCGTGGTTATCTTTGCCTCTTTCCCATAAGACAATGGCCTTCATTTTATAAAGAGGATAAACTTATTATGAGGCGTCACTTTTTGAATCGAAACTATTTTTAGATTGTCCACTAGAACTGTCCGCGCCATTTTCAGAAGAAATGGTACATTGCCAGATAATAACCCCAAGGAGAGCAAGGACTACAATTACAACAATAATAATGATAATACTTTTAGTTGACATATGAGATGATGATTTATGATCATCATTGTGATCATGATATACTTGTTTTTCATGAGATTCTCTTTGATTGCTTCCTTGATTGCTTCCTTGATTTCTTCCCTGATTTCTTCCCCGATTTTCTTTGTCATATTCATACACAGCTTCCATTTCACCCTTATTAAGAGAACGCGGATCAAGATCACCTGCTTTTGCTACATTATTATTAACATACTGCATACCTGCGTTTTGAGCATACTCAAGAGTAGACATTTTATATATCATTAATAAAATGCATGCATTAATCTTGGCGTATAGTTATATTCTCGGTTTATTATCATATGTCGTATTTAAGAGGGAAGTGTGGATATTGATACTCTTTTATATTATTTTTGAATTGAATGTAATTAGTTCATATCAATATCTTGAATGGAGATGGCATATGCCAAAAAGAATTAGTTTTGCATTAGTTTATTTTCTAGGTTATTTTTCCTTTTATATCCTATACGGTAATAGGTTGATGCGTGACGATTTTGTACAGGATAATATTTTTATTTAAAATGTACCTCGCTAAATTATTTCTTGGAATAGTATTAATCTTTATATTAATTATGTGGTATTGTTTTGCAAGGTTTTTCTATGTTAACTATCCAGATAGATTTGAAAGACGAAAGGTAACCGAGAATGATTTTGAAAGCGGTGATGTATTGTTAACTAGTTTTGAAAATTATGGAAAGATGATTTCAAATTCTTTACTCAGAATAGAATTTATGCATCCATCAATAGTTGTTGAGAAGGATGATAGAAAATATGTAATTGAACTGATGAATTACAACTCAAAAAAAGGTTTTCATATGATGCGATTAGGAGAATGGATTATAAGAAACAAGGATAACCTATTTTTATTAAATAAATTATCGACCCCAGATAAGAGAAAAGAAATCTCCGATAAAATCATTGCATACTCATATCAATATTCAGAAGGAGAAAACAAAATTAATAGTGTTGGTGGTTTTGGAAAAAAAGAATGTTTTCGTTACGGATATCCATCTAAGGATGGATATGTCGAGCCAGATATTAAGGATAATAAAACATTATGTAACGAGTTTATTGTTTTTTTACTCACCAAAAGTGAAATTATTTTACCTACAAAGAGTATAGAACATTATGAACCAGATCAATTTATTGGAATGACAGGGTTTGATATCGCCAACCCATATATGTATAAAGAATACTTTTTATGTGATATTTCTAATTTCTTTTCATAACCGAGATTCAAAAGAGATGAGTGATATTGGTAATCTAGTTTTCTTGGCACTCGCTTTTGCATTAGGAATGGTATTTTATACTAGTTTCTTGATAGTTATGTATTATATTTTTTACAGAGAATCTCATAACGAGACAGTTGATATTATACCTGACAAACAGTCAGTGGACGAGGCAACTGCTGATATGGAGGAGATTAATATAGAAAATATTTAATGAAAGAGATATATATTTATTACATATATATTTTACATTGATTCAACAAGATGTTGACCCAATGCCTTTGAAATCCAAGTTTTTGAAGTTTTAAGGTCACCTGCATGATAGTATATCATGCCAATTATATAAGCAGCCTCCTTGTTGCCATTGCATGCTTTAACCATAAGTTCATCGGAGATATCGGTAAACGTTTTCGGCTTCTTCATCTTTTCGATTTTCTGTTCAACCTCATTGTATATTTCAAGATCTCTACCGTCCAGGGCGGCTATCCTAACTGACTGTTCATACAAGTTCTTTGCCTTGGTGAGTTGTTCAATGGTTTCGGGGACGGTATATGCCTCTTTCCAAGCCAATCTCAGAATAGCTGGGCGATACTTGTATTTGACACTCTCTTTCAAATAGTCATGAGACTTCGCAATATCGATGTTACAACCATCGCCGCTCATAAGACATTCCGACAAGAAAAATAGAAGCTCCCCTCTATGCGGATCGGCACTATTATTGGTCGTAGAATACAAGCTATGCTGCGGCGAGAGATATTTGTTGCCCATCTTATACAATTCCTTAGAGAGCTTTTTGGTCACTTCGGTCCCTTCATGAAGACGAACAATATTAAGAACTACCGGAGTCATATATGCGTCTTGACTTTCATCAAGATCGATAATATTCAAAAGGAGCGGATAATCCTCAATGGTTCTGTTTTCCGATATCGCCCAATCCCTAAGAGCTTCCCAGTTTGAGCCGTGGGGAGAAAAGAAATGCATCACCTTTTCGATCAGACTTCGATCAATCTTCCCTTGAATGGCCAATCTGTGGATTATCTTCCAAGACAACCCGGCACTCACCAGAAAGTTGTTTCTGGTGATCGTGTCTGGATGTTCTTTCTTTAGTTTGTAGTAGGATTCCCAAACGAGATCAACATACGTTACGTTGGACTCGATCAGTTCCCCGTACAATTTGAATTTCTCTGAGGGCGTGCCATTGTCAAGCATCACACGTATCGCTGGTTCATATCCCTTGTCGGCTGACTCGATCAGGCAAGACTTCCACTCCAGATCGTGAATCTTCATCAAATGAATACTGAGAAGAAACCGGGCCTCGAGGTAGTCTTCGCTACTTTCAGGAACACGTCTAAGATAATGTCTGTAGTTTTCATCTTCATCTACAAAGAGACGGGCCAATTCCATGGCGCTCCTCTGACATGTAGAGGAAAATGTTCCTTTTGCCTTCACAGTATCACCTTTCCGGAGGTAACACATTCCCTCATAGTACCTGGAATCCTTGTAAGTCCCAAGAAGGGAGATATGCATGAGACATTCCTCCGTATCAAGAGAGTAATAGGATATTATAACCAGGTTGTATCTAGCATCCTTATGGTCTGGATCGCATTCGAGACACTTTTCAAATAGTTCTTTGGCTCCTGAAGTACCCCATACCTTAACACCCTGTTCAAAATAGTCATGACCAGGACTTATATATCCAATTGATGGAAGTGGAAGTGAATGAGATGCCATTGTAGAATTTTTTTGTGTTAAAATTCTTTTATTACTCAATTTTGTTTTATGCGTATAAAAGAAAACCATTAAAAAACATGTCTCTCATTGATTTTATCAAGGATCTCGAGCAAAAAGATTCACGTATTTATCATCATTTCAATGAACCCGAAATTCTTCTCGGAGCCTTAAAGGAACTTAGAGATGATCTGATTGGTCAATTGCCTTTTAAGACCGAAATTCTAAGGATTATCAAGGCATTTGTAGCTTCTAAACAACGTGGAATTTATAATGATAAGGATATGAAACATTGTCTACTTTATGGTGGTCCGGGTATTGGAAAAACAATGGCATGTCGAATATTATGTAAGGTATTTGTTGGATTGGGTGGTTTTGGGGCAAAAAGTGGTCAGTCGAAGTTTGCTAGCTTTAATAAGCTTCAGGATGAAATTCTTCGTCGTCAAAAAACTAAAATTAAGGCATACGAATCAAATAATAAACGAGTTATGCAGCGAATCAACGCGACCGACAAAGCTGTTGTTCATGCCAAAAACTGCCTTAAGTTGCTTGTAGCGGCACCTCATCCATCGGCGAGTCAATTGATTAATGAGATCACTAGAATTATCGAGATTATTGATACAACAAATATTGAGTTAGCCGATCTAACCAGAGATAAAGTTACCTCTATAGGAGGAATGGAAGTAGAGGCTGATAAAACTATGGCAAAAACAAAGGGAGATCCGGATCTTCCTTTTACCGAGGTAAATACCAATGATGTAGTTAGTCGTTATGTGGGTGACACGTCCCATCTTTGTACCAAAACTATGGAACAATGCCGGGGAGGAGTAGCCTATTTTGATGAGGCATATAACATATGTCAAGATTCGCGCGGATTTACAGATTCATATGGTCGAACGGCATTGACAATCATCAATCGATATATGTCAGAATATCCAGATGAATTGATTGTCGTTTTTAGTGGATATAAGGCCGATATTGAAAGAAATCTTTTCCGTGTCCAAGAGGGTTTGGCAAGTCGTTTTACTTATAAATTTCAAATGGAGAAGTATACTGGAGACGAAATGGCCAAGATTTTTATTATTGCACTAGAAAAGAATAAATGGAAGATTGAAAATACTCCGCAACTTCGTAAACTTATTACCGACAACATATCGCTTTTTAAATATCAGGGGCGTGATATGTACAATCTTGCAATCTATACCAAGAATATTGTAGCCGATAATATATATTCGGATCTAATTGCCGGGAAAAAGGTGAGCGATACAATTACCGACATGGAAATCATTAAGCAGGCCATTGAGACTTTCAAAGAAATTCGTGGCACCCATGACGAGGACCGAGATGTTAGAACCGAACTAGAAAGATTACTAGATAGTACACTTCACGGATAATATTTTCTATGTATATGTAAAATGGATATAGTGGTAGATAAACTTATCGAAACTATTAATAAAAAAAATATTAAGGTGGTTACAATCAGTGAACCAAATCATCGTTCATATACATCTCATACTTTTAATTTTGAATTGATGAAATGTGTGCTTCGTAGGACCGATATTAATACTTTTTCAAGTGAAAAATTAGGCGTATTTGATGCAATGATGATTGAGTGGCATCTACGTCAAAAAAAACCACTCCCGGAAAATATTCATAAAATACATGAATGGTCTGGTTTAGGAACTAAGAGATGGTTGGATTATTTTAAAAAATGTAGAAGTGATCGATATCGTTTAGTGGGAGGAGAATTTAATCCATTTCATCCACATCATTATGAAATGAAGGCTATAAATGAATTATTTTCCCCAAAATTTGTAAAAACATTTTTTGAATCCAGTGGAGAGATCGTAACTACTACGGAAAACGACAAACTAGCATTAGCTAGTTTTCAATGTATGGAAGATTTTTACGGTAATCGAGAAAAGTTCTGGCAGATGAATATTAAGAGAATTTTAGAAGAACATGACAATTTATTTATTGTTGGATTTCATCTTGACAAAGGTGAACCGATCGGAAAGATGATTAAAAAAATGTATCCTTCGCAATCACTATTTATTGGAAGTTGTTCGATCAATATTCGTACACAACTATTGATTGTGGGTGATGAAAATAATTCTCCAGATAAATTTAATCATGCCCTCGAAACAAGAAATTATAAAGAATATGTAGATGATATTGAAGATTGGGCTCCGCCAACGTCATTCGAAAGGAAATTAGCAAAGAAGGCTTCTGATCAATGCTTTTATCTTTACAAGGTACCCGCTTCTGTTAAAGGCGAGAAAATTCGAGGTATCGGTTGTTTTATAGCTATGACTGAGAGTGAATATCGGGATAAGAAAAAGATGAAACAGGATATTTTTACCCCGATAAAACGTTTTGACTATATCGTTTATATGAGAGATAGTCGGTATGAAGAGGTTATGTTTCTATAGGTTGCACTATCATAACAATGACCAATACATCTTTATATTGATATAAAGATTTTAATTTTACATAATTAACTATTTTCTCTCCCTTAAGATCATATTGGGTTTATTAAAAGGAACATGTTTTAGTATATTTCCCCTCCGGAGGAGCGAGCGAAGCGGGAGGGGTATTCGCCGATGGAAGATTCAATATCAACGGCGATCTTTTTCCACCAGACGGTCTTCTTACATGGAAACCGCTATTCGCATCCGCTTTAGATGACTGGATCATTTGGGATACCCTTTGCTTATTCTTTTCCCTCCACCCCGGTCTTTCGATGTCTGCTTTAGCATCTAAAATGTTTTTCTCTTTCGAGGCAAAAAGATCTGTAAGTTCGCTAGATATTATTCCATTATACTCGTCGCATTTCTCGCAAACATCTAGACAAAATTGTGATTTCATTAATTTTTCCATGATCTCTTCAAGACTATTTCCATCAATTAACCCACCTACTTCACATTGTTCACATACTTTACAATTCAATTCATCTAAATTTTCTGGCTCAGCTGGAAATGATGAATTATCATCGGTTTTTTTCACAACGCCAGCATATCGTCTAAGATGTCCTATTTGACGGTCTTCTTCTGGAAATGTATCACTTCCCGGGTAAAAATATTCATCGTATTCCGACATCGTTTTTAATATGCAATAATAATAAATGCCAGAAAAATACAGGGTAGGAAAAAAAATTCCAAAATACCGACATCATATATCACGTTACCTTTCGATACAAGAGTTCCATTTGCTCGATAAATATATGCTTTCCGGATAACCCCACCTATATGATATTCATTTTTTAGACTAAGTATTTTACTGTAGTTTGTATCGCTAAATGTTAAATTTTGAGGGAATATATCGTTATAAAGAGTAATATTTAACGTCCAAACTGTTCTAAGATATATTACCGATCTAGGATAATGGTTTTTCTCTCCACTATAGTAATCATTAACCTGATATCCCAGATCATCATACTCACCGAAACAACTTCCTATATTTCTCTTCTCATGGCAACTTCCTATCTTTTTATTAAGAATCATCTCTTCACATAGAGGCCATTTTTCAGCATTTTGACATTCATCTTGACTTTCTCGTATATAAATTTCTTCATTAGAGATATATTGTTCAGTAATTATAAAGTTTTTTCTATCGTATATTCTCTCGAAATTAATTAGATGCTCAAAAACTACACTAATATATATTCCAAGGGGTATCAAAAGGGCATACATGATTTTATAAAATAATATATCTATAGAGAAAAGTTTTCAATTTCAGGGAGTGTATTCTATTTAATATTTAAATAGAAAAAAATTTACTCTTCGTTATGATTCTTTTTGACGACGTTCCGGTCTAGGAGGAGGCGTGTATTTCAACTGCTTTTGTTTGAACGATGAGATTGATTTCAAAAGTTCCCACATAAAACGATCAACACAAAGATTGTTTCCAACAACGGCTACCTCAACCATCATAATGCCATCTTCCGACTCTCGATTGTTAAAAAATACATGCTCTATCAAGGTGCTATCCTTTATCTTTTTAAGATGGGAACTTTCGGCTCCTCGAAAATAAGCCACTTCTTCCGACTTGATATAGACTGAACGTCTAACGTTTTTTCTATATCTGGTTATGATATCTTCCATCAATGGATTGAATTTCTCCAAATCAATTTCCCCTTCACCAGAAGAAAAAGAAATTCCATTCAATCCAACACGAGCAATTTTAACGTTGATCTCATCAAACTTTTCACGGTTATCTCCTCCCATGATATAACTGATCTCGTACGGATCGGGGGAAGTATGGTGAAATTCCTTAGCGTTGAATTCTGACATGATACTTTTTTATCCTAAATATTCGAATTAAAAAATCATTTTCGGTATTTTCGGTATTTCCCATGGGAAATACCGAAAACGGGTTTCCTTAAATCATTTTCGGTATTTCCCATAAGGATTTCAAATTCTTTTCTTTTTTGTAAGCATATTAGGAGGGAGTGGAATAACTACTTTTCCGGTAATTTTTTGATTAAAATAAATCCATTCATCATGCTTTATATCACTTTCACTTAAACATCTTCTCAATCTATGTTTTGCTTCAGTTCGAAGTCTACTTAAACGCAATTTTCCATTTATAGGATTACCTTCAGCAGATAACCAATAATGTTTCCATTTTTTCTCTTCTTCCATACAAACTTTCTTCTTGTCCATCTCATATTCATATCTACCCAGATTGTTATTATATCTAATCTCTTTTTTCCTTTTTTCCATCATATTTCGACATGACCGCAACTCCTTTTCACTACATATTCCTCCAAAACCATAAAATTTAATAAGATCCTGATGATTATCGCTATCAATTAATCTTTGAATTCTTTTCTTTCCGCTGCGAGAATTATATGTTGCTCTAAGGATACATATCATTGTTTTCTTCATTTCTTCGGTCAATTTACAGTTGATTACATTGTATGATGTATTAGAAATGGCTAGTTCTTCTAGAACATTCTCATCGGTATACCCCAAATTTCCATCCTTATCAAAATATATAGATCCTCGTTTACTCATGGTTGTTTTGAAAGAAATGGTGTTTATATATTTTTCATTTTCTTTTATGTAAAAAGAAAAAATATTTAACCTCCGGTAGATGTACTTCCTCCAAGAAAACTAGAAAGTAAACCATATGCCGCCTTTTCACTGTCGGTAGCATCTGTAGACATCTTATCTAAGAATTGCGAGAAAAACTTCAACGCGACATCGCCATCCGACCTAGCCTTCTCATCTATCAAATCTGGATTAGAAATTGTAACATTGCATACATACGGAACGTCATTCGAGCTATCATAATTCAAATCATACACGACTCGGAACCCCTTTTCGATAAGCTTCAAACGAAGCTCTTCCTGAAGAGGAATCATGAACTTAAGATTGACAGATGGAAAGCATTTGTTAATCTTTTTAGTGGCCTCGACGCACTGTTTTACCTGTGATTCCTCTGCGGTAAGTGGTTTGAGTGTAATGGGTACTTGAGTTTTGGCGCTAGGAATTTCTTCCATCTTTTTATTTTATATCTTTTTTTAAACATTATATTTTCATTCCTTCTCTTATCATTAAACGTTTTAGAAGAGGGTGATGCCATTCTTTTTTACTTCTAGGAGAAGGTATTTTCTTTTCATTTACCTTTCTGGTAAAAGCTGTAATTCCCAGATCCTGAAATTTATTTCGTAAATGTCTAATTTGTTGTATTATCTTCATCTCCTCTTCATTTCGAGTATGAATCTCAATAGATTTTTTATCTGGGTTCATCTTCCATCCGATAGGTGGTTTACTTCTAAATTGATTGGTATCCTTTAAATGCTTGATAACACTTTTTACCTTTTCGGAGACCTGTTCTCTCTCAAACTGAGCTTGACTTGCCAATAAAGTTAACACTAATTTACCTGCTGGCGAGGTAATATCCATTTTTAACTCCTGAACAACCAGATGACAATCCTTCTTTTCAATTTCATCTGCTATGGAGAGTAAATCGATCGTATTACGAGCCATACGAGAAACATAACAAACAAATACCCAATCACCTTTTTCTAGCTCCTCTCTCATTTTAGCTAATGCCGCACGTTTCTCAGTACTTCCGCCACTGATACCACGATCAATATAGATCTTTTTCAAGAACATGTTTCTTCGAAGTGCCTCTTCAAACAATTGACGTTCCTGAGCCTCAAGCGAAAACCCATCTCTGGCTTGTTCATTAGTTGAGACTCGAATATAAGCTACTCCGTAGTTAACATTAATTGGATACGGTTTCAATGCTTCCTTGGTAAGCGAACAAATGTCACTATTTTTTCCGGCTTTATAAAGAATAGTTACTATATCACAACCATGTTTTTGTTCTTCCCCAGCTATGGGTTTAAGAACAAGCGGAAGAATAGTTAGTTTTTCATCATTTTTAATAGCATTCCAGATCCAATTTTTCATTTCTTCTAAATCTAAAATTTTTTCATCTTTAATGATAATCATATTCCAACCTTCAACTTCTAAAGGAAATTCATCTGACGTGGCGACGAATATTATAAAACGTTTCTTTCCAACCTCAACTACATAATCATATTCCTTTCCGTCTACAATTTCGTTGTATCTATATGGGATCGAGAGAGATTTAAGTACGTCACTTAGTTTATTTTCTTTCTCTTCACAGTTTGGACACCATTTTCCTAAAAGAATATCATTTGAATAAATTGAAAATGTATGTAAATTTTTACACATAATTGTATGCTCGCAAAAGATATCTTCACCTTCTGTTACGATTTTGCCTTTCTTTTCTGCGATAACCGTTTTCCACATCTTTTATATATTTATTTCTTCAACTTTAGCTTAATATATTTTACTAGATTCTCTTTGTTCATGGCACTGGCTCCTTTAATTCCAAGAGTTTTTGCGATATTCTTTAATTCCTTTATCGAATAGGCGGTTTTTGTTTTGTCTCGTCTGTCGGTAAGTTTTCTCATATCAATGTTTATCTCGACAGTCCTTTCTTTTTCTCGCACAATAGTATCTTCTACTTCAAATGTTTTATAATCGGTTGAATCATGCGGCAACTCGATAATAGTTGAACCAGTTGGATATGAATATGGAAAGAAATCAAGGGTGTTCATTTTTAGTTACAACAATATTTCGACAACGCAATTGTTCAATTTTAAATAAAAGATGGTCGAGACGTTTCCTTTCAATTTGAGCTTCAAGACTTAATTCTTCTAATTCATAACAGTTACTCGTAGTAATTTCTTCGACTGTAAATGGTAAAGTTTCGGTTTTAATGATAATCTCCTCCCCGGAGGGCCCTGCTCCACTCGCTCCGAGGGGTAACTCGATCTCTTTTTTCGGTATCCCTCTGATCAATTTGAGTAAATTTCTTCCTCGAATATGTGTAATTTTTTCTTCTCCTTCTTTACACCCACAATCACCCATTTTAATTTTTGAAGATAATACTTTTTTATGAAATCGACTTTCCAAAAAAGACATACCTCCATAAAAATGAATGATCAATTTCCAGATATTCCAACTATCTCAGATATTCTGAGTGAAGTTGTATTTGCTGACGGTTCTAATCTTGATCGAAAGCAGGTTGATCGACTACTTAGATTAAAAAGAGAAGATAAGACTCCTATGTTTGATATTGATGAAAAGGAATTGATTTTGAATACTATTACGATAATTGATAAATTGGGTTTTGAGAATACAATGGAATATCTTAGAGATGAAAGTAATCGAGAGGATATTACGGAATTAATTATTAATTCTCCAATTTTTATAGACATAAGAAGGAATAATTTCCTAGAGATAACTAAAGGATTAGTTATTAAGAAGATAACACAATCAATCTATACATGTGTCGTTTGTGGCAGTAAAGATATTGAAGTTACTATAGCACAAACAAGAGGAAGTGATGAAGGTTCTACTACATTCTTTAAATGTAATGCATGTGGCGGTAGAAAGGTGAGATGATACTAATCATTTTATTATTTAATAAAATGATTAGTGCTACTCTTTTAATTTTAACAATTGGAGTTGTTATAATTGACTGTATAGCTCAAACTATAGTCAGATTATATTGGGAGAATAAAGATAGATTTTACCTAATGTTAGTAACGTGGGCTATTTATTTTGGAGCCATCTCAATTTTAGTGCTCATGTATGACTATAGTAAAATTGCTATAGCCAATGCATTGTGGGATAGTGGATCTATCGTTTGTTTATCGTTGATAGGTTATTTTTATTTCGGGGAGCCACTTAATGTCGGAGAAATAATTGGAATGTCAATAGTAATTATAGGTTCACTTGTAATTGGTTTTACTGCCGGAGAGAGAGCTGAAGATTGAAATTGAATCTCTTAAAAAAAATTAAGAGATATAAATGGAGTCCGTTCCGTGGGAAATATGGATGTACATTCTTGATCGCCCCGAACTAAAAGGATGTAGTGGAATTTTGAGAATGGTTTGTAAAGATTGGGAAAAGTATATAAAGAAACAGAAAACCAACCCAATAGAGGCAGTTAGAACGATCTCTCTTCTACGTTTTTCACTTTCTATTTTGTCATTACCCAAATACAGGGTATGTGAA
>Ga0105055_10003612_pt1 | contig 23256 bp, 25 predicted proteins | sample BON03_FD_78090 | JGI IMG/M metagenome (GOLD analysis project Ga0105055, IMG submission 78090) | Freshwater microbial communities from Lake Bonney liftoff mats and glacier meltwater in Antarctica - BON-03 | ecosystem: Environmental > Aquatic > Freshwater > Ice > Glacier meltwater | place: Lake...
GCCCTCCGGGCTCCTTCCAACACCCCCTTGCACGATTAACTCAGGATCGAACCCAGTAGCCTTTGCCGCCAGATTTACGCGCTTTCTGACAACCGTTCACAGCGGGTGTACCTGGCGCTTGCGGTGGTGCTGGTGTCGGGCTCGCGCGCCGGATCGACTTCAACGCGCGCGCGGCTGGGCGCCGAGTTGGGCGTCACGCGTCAGACGCTGGGGCGTTGGCAGGCCTGGTGGACAGAGCAGTTCACGCTGACGCCGTTGTGGCGCGCGACGTGCGCGCGTTTCATGCCGCCCGTTGATGTTCTGGGGTTTCCGCTATCCCTTCTCGAGCGTTTCATGGGTTCGCCGGCGCACAGCCTGATGCGTTTGCTCGCGTTCCTCAGCCCGGTGACGCTGCGCGCCGGGGGAGCGACCGGCGCCGGGATATTCGAGGGCCGCTGATCACACGCAGAACCTGTACCTGGACCTCCCGGTCGAGGGGCCATAGCCTTGACTCCAGCAAGGCGCATCGCCGATACCGTGGGCCGTCACAACGTGGAGCGCGGCATGCTCACGCTGCACGCCGACCGCGGTACCAGCATGCGCTCCAAACCGATGGCCTCCTTGTTGGTCGACCTGGACGTGGCCAAGAGTCACAGCCGCCCTTACGTGTCCGACGACAACCCGTTCAGCGAGGCCCAATTCAAGACCTTGAAGTACCGCCCCGACTTCCCGGCGCGCTTCGGTAGCCTGGCCGATGCACGCGCTTTCTGTCAGCAATTCTTCGCTTGGTACAACGACCAGCATCAACACTCTGGCATCGGCTACATGACCCCGCACAGCATCCACTACGGCACGGCACAGGCCATCCATGCCACTCGGCAAGCCACCCCGGACAAAGCCTTTGCGGCTCACCCGAACCGCTTCAAGGGCAAGCAACCTCAACCCCATCACCTGCCTACCGAGGTATGGATCAACCCACCGAAGGACTCAAACAACCTGAATATCAAGCAGGCCAACACACTAAATTAGTTCCGCCACCCGCAGCAAAGTCATTGACACGCTCCGGTAACGCGCCAGCTTCGTCAGCCGTGCTTCCTGCTCTTGACTGAGTTCAACGATCGGGCCAACTCGCAATTGCTCACTTTAATTCAAACCAGAGTAGAGCATTGAAGTGGAAGCTAAATAATAAAAGCTGTCAAGAATCAAACACTACACTGATGTTGCCCAATACGTTTCCCCGGCTTGATTCAATCGATAGACGGGAGCGCGGCCGGCAATCACACCAAGTCCGACGCGGGCGTACAGACGTCGCCAGGCCGGGTTCCGGCTTGAGAGGCCTATCATCATTGATTTGGCGCAAGATGTGTCGGAACTTGTTACTCATTTTCTCGATGCCGAAGTAGGATTCATGATTTTTTTTCAACCTGCTGCTGCCCGGCGAAGCTGTGTGAAGGTTAGATGAGCCCACCCCTGCCATCATCAGGAATCGCCCAGAGGCCACGCCGGGTGGGCTTGGCAGCTCAGGCGCTGGAGCGTCTTGAGGAAATGATCGTGACGCATGAGCTCAAGCCAGGCAGCACCTGGTCGGAGGGTGCGCTTGCCACCTTGACGGGATTCGGCCGGACGCCGGTCAGAGAGGCGCTGAAGCGGCTCGAAAACCAGCACCTTGTTGAAATTGTCGAACGGTATGGCGTGCTGATCACTGAGATCAACGTGCAAAAGCAACTACTCCTGCTGGAAACAAGGCGCGAGTTGGAACGGCTCGTCGCTTCACGGGCCGCGCGGCGGCGAACCGAAGAAGAAGCTGCGCAATTCTTCGCCTATGCCCAAGCGCTGCGCTCCGCCGGCCAAGCTGACGATGTGCTCGCGTTCTTTCGCGTGCATCAGCGCTCCGAAGTCCTGGCGCTGCAGGCCAGCCGCAATCCGTTTCTGGCCAACGCGATAGCACCATGTCATGCAATGTCGCGGCGCTTCTATTTCCTGCATTATCGCGCAGCAAACGACCTACTTCTTGCCTGCGAGCTCCACGGGTTAGTGATGGAAGCCATCAGCGCGGGCGACGAGAAGAAAGCGGGCACGGCCGCAGATGCCGTGTTGGACTACGTCGAGAACTTCACCCGCGCCACACTTTCCGCTGGTTTCTGATCGTAACGGTCAACGCACCTCTCGGCGTTCGCCAGACCATTGCGGCACATTGTTCATCCGTGGTGGGTCAAACCCATTGACGGTCAGTTGCATCCGCCGTATTATTTCACTGATATATCAACAAACCACTACATATCGTAAGTGGAACATCAGAGGAGACAAGGCATGACAAGCAACGACTCACGCAGGCATTTCATCGCGGCTGCCGCAACCGGAACGGCACTGGCGTTTCCGATGATCGCCAAGGCCCAGACCAAGATTCGATGGCGCGCTCAAACCATGTGGAGCGCGGCCGAGACCACCCACAAGGCATTCGAGGATTTCTGCAAACGCGTTGCCATCGCGACAGGTGGACGGCTCGAGATTCAGCCCTTTGCCGCCGGATCGGTGGTTGGTGCATTCGAGTCACTGGATGCTGTGTCTGCGGGTGTGCTCGATGCGCAATCTACTGCACCGGTCTATTGGTCCGGCAAGGACGCAGGTTTCTCGATGATCGGTGACCTGAATTTCGCCTACCAGCACCCCTGGCAGGCGGAGGCGTGGTATTACCATCGCGGCGGCCTGAACTTGTTGCGTGAGGCCTATGCGAAGTACAACGTCTACCCTGTCGGGGTCAGCTGGTGGGGGCAGGAAGCGCTTGTTTCCAAGAAGCCCATTCGCTCAACCGACGACTTCAAGGGGGTCAAAATCAGAACCCCGCAGGGCATGTTCGCCGAAATCATGACCAAATACGGAGCGTCCGTCGTCATTGTCCCGGGGGGGGAGGTTTACTCTGCGCTCGACAAGGGTGTCGTGGATGTGGCCGACTGGGCGACCGAATCGATGAACTTCCGGATGGGCTTCTTCGAAGTTGCCAAGACATCTGTGAAGATCGGCCACTCGATGCCGGTGCAGGAATTCGCGGTCAACACCGACAAGTGGAAAGCGCTGCCCGATGACATGAAAGCGATCGTCTCGAGCTGCGTCCGCGAATGGTGCTGGGACCAGATCCAGCGCATCGCTGTCGAAGATACCCAGGCAGTCGCCAACATTCGAGCCAAGGGTGGTACCGCGGGCTCGATGCCCGACGCCGAGATCGCCAAGATGCGTGCGCAGGCAGAAAGGACCTGGGAAGAGTGGTCGAAAAAGACGCCGCTCGCCAAGAAGGCCTATGACTCGCAGATTGCGTGGCTCAAGGCCCTTGGTCTGGTCGCGTGACCGTTCGGGCCGCCAAAGGAACCACTGGCGTGGGGGATGAAGGCAGCGAATCCCCTCGCCACAAACCTGCGATTGTCGCCTTCTGCCGACTTGTCGACCGACTCAACGAAGGTGTCGGCTGGTTGCTCGGTCCGATGATCGTGTTCGTGGCGGCGGCGATCCTTTACGAGGTGATATCGCGCGGTGCCTTCAACGTGGCGACGCTATGGGTGTCTGAGGCATCCGTCTACGGGTCAGCAGCGGTCTATCTGCTGGCCGGTGGCTATGCGATGCTGCACCGCAGGCATGTCCGCATCGACCTTGTGTTGGGCTCACTGTCGCCGCTTCTCGCGCATGTGCTTGACGTCATTGTGCTGCCCTTCCTGATCCTCTATCTCGGCGCGTTGATCGTTGTCGGCGCAGATATTGCATGGACCTCGTTCTTGCAGGGCGAAGGGACGGGCACGCCATGGAACCCGCGGATTTGGCCCATCAAGGCATGCATTCCTCTTGCGGGGGTCCTGTTGTTGCTGCAGGCTTTCTCGAACCTGTTTCGGGACCTGGGGCTCGCCCCTGCGTGCCCTCCTGCGCATACACCGGCTAGCGCCGCGTCACGAGGTGCGGCCACGACCGCCCCGCCAAAAGCATGAGCATCGAAGCTATTTCCGCGTTGATGGCGTTGTCCTTCATGATTCTGCTGGTGATGGGTTTGCCATTGGCATTCGCGGCCGGCGCTGTGGCTGTCGTGTCCGCACTCGCATTGTTCGGTCCACCGGGACTCGTTCTTGTCGTCAGCCGCATCTTCACGCTTCTGGGTAACAACGTCCTGGTGTCCGTTCCGCTCTTCGTGTTCATGGCCTGCCTGCTGGAGCGCTCGGGAATCGCAGAGGATATCTTCAGCGCGGTCGCTGCCTGGGCGGCCGGAGTCCCCGGTGGACTTGCGGTCGCGGTCATCATCACCAGCACTTTGATGGCGGCAATGGTCGGCGTGCTGGGAGCCGAAGTGGTCACCATCGGCATCGTTGCGCTGCCTGCGATGCTGGCCCGTGGTTACAAGAAGGAGCTTGCACTGGGATGCATCTGCGCAGGTGGAGGCCTGTCGACCCTGATCCCTCCTTCAGTCGTGTTCATCCTCTATGGCTTGACCGCAGGTGTCTCGATCGGCCAGCTCTACATCGCGGGCCTTTTGCCCGGTCTGCTACTCGCAACGCTTTACATCGCCTACATCGTGATCCGGGCCAAGCTCGATCCATCTATCGCACCGCGTGCCGCGATGTCCGAGGCCAACCTGCCTGTGAGGGAGAAAATTGCGCTGCTGCGAAAGCTCGTGCTTCCCTCGCTGGTCGTGTTTGCAGTGCTCGGCTCGCTCTACCTGGGCTGGGCCACCCCCACCGAAGCCGGTGGCGTCGGAGTCGCAGGTGCCGCGCTCGCCGCGCTGGTCAAGCGGCAACTGAACTGGACATCCGTGCGACACGCCATCGGCGAGACCACCCGCACCACCGCGATGCTGTACTGGCTGTTCTTTGGTTCCTCCGCGCTGATCGGCGTCTACACCTTGGCGGGCGGCACCACCATGATCCAGGATCTGCTCGTAGCCTTTCCGCTAGGGCCAATCGGGGTGCTGGCTCTGATCCAGTTCATCTGGATCGTGCTGGGATGCTTCATCGACTGGATCGGCATTCTGCTGTTGACGGCCCCGATTTTTGTGCCGGTCGCAGTCAATCTCGGTTACGACCCGGTCTGGCTTGGCGTCCTGTTCTGCATGAACATGCAGATCTCGTATATCTCACCGCCATTCGGGCCCGCGGCCTTCTATTTGAAGGGCGTAACTCCGCCCGACATTTCATTGACCGACATTTTCCGGTCGATCTTGCCCTATCTCGGGTTGCAAGCCATCGCGCTTGGCCTTGTGATCACTTTCCCGCAGATCGCCTTGTGGCTGCCAGCCACGATGGGGCGGTGAGGACTATCGATCGGCATCCCAGGCTGACCGTGAACATTCCTTAAGGAGTATCTGATGAGCAAAACACTGACCGATTCCCAGGTCGCTCAATTTCGCACGAACGGTTACGTCAGTCCCGTGCGGGTGATGAGCGAAGAAGCAGCCCGTGAGGTGTGCGAACAATTGAGCGCATTCGAGCGCAACAACGGTGGTCCGCTTCGCGGCGAACTGCGGCACAAGTCGCATCTGCTGTTCAAGTTCCTCTCAGACGTGGTGCATAACGAACGCATCGTCGATGCGATCGAAGCCATCTACGGCGCCAATCTTCTGTGCTGGACCACCAACTTCTTCATCAAGGAAGCGAACACCGAGGCGTACGTGTCGTGGCACCAGGATTCGACGTATTGGGGCTTGTCCTCTCCGGACGTGGTCACTGCATGGGTGGCGCTGACCGACAGCAATAAGTCCAACGGCGCCATGGCCGTGATGCCAGCGACGCACCTGATGGACCAGGTGCCGCACAAGGACACCTTCTCCGACAACAACCTCTTGACACGCGGACAGGAAGTCGCGGTGGAAGTGGACGAAAGCAAGGCAGCCCGGCTCGACCTGAAGCCCGGCGAGATGTCGCTGCACCACGTGAGGCTGATCCACGGCTCTCCGCCCAACCACTCCAATGGCCGGCGGATCGGATTTGCGATCCGCTACATCCCCACTTCAGTCAGACAACTTTTCGGCGAAGACTCGGCAACTCTGGTGCGGGGTGTCGACCGATTCAACAGCTTTGCGCACGAGCCGATTCCCACTGGCGACATGCAGCCAGAGATGCTCAAGCTGCACAAGGAAACCACCTCGCGCAACGCAAAGGTGCTCTATCGAGGAACGCAGGTTCAGTCGTATGCAGACCCGAGCGCGCGTGGCAGCTATCGATAGCCGGGAGCCTGCAACATGTCGGATTTTAATGCCGCAGTTTTGCACACGGTAGGCAGCGCGCTTGCGATTGAGCGGGTTTCTTTGGCGCCGCTGCAGCCTGGCGATGTTCTGATCCGCAACCGCGCGAGCGGCTTGTGCCATACGGACCTCGAAGTCATCGAAGGACAGCTCGCCTATCCCTTGCCAATCGTGCTCGGACACGAGGGCGCGGGCATCGTCGAAGCGGTCGGTGCATCGGTCACGCAGGTGCAGCCGGGCGATCACGTCGTCGCATCGTGGAACCCGAACTGCGGTCACTGTTTCTACTGCGAACGCGATCTTCCGATTCTTTGCGAGCCATTTACCCGACACCAACCACGCGGCCTTTTGCTTGACGGTGCGTCACGGCTGCAGATTGACACAAGGCCACTACACCACTTTTCGGTTGTCTCGTCGCACGCCGAATACTCGGTGGTCCCAGAGGCCGGTGCCATCAAGATTCCCGGCGAGATTCCATTCGATCGTGCATGCCTGATCGGTTGCGGCGTGATGACCGGTGTCGGTGCCGTCATCCGATTGGCGCGGGTGGAAGCCGGCAGCACGGTTGCGGTCATCGGCTGCGGCGCCGTCGGCTTGAATGTGATCCAGGGCGCGGTGCTCGGGCAGGCCCAAATCGTGATTGCGATCGACCGCGATCCAGCCAAGTTGCTGCAGGCCGCGCTGTTTGGCGCGACCCACACGTTCTGCGCGGACGACACGTTGGTCGATCAACTGAAAACACTCACTGCCGGACGTGGCGCTGATTACGTGTTCGAGGCGGCGGGCGGCGAGGCCGCGCTGCAACTAGCGCTGGAGGCCACCCGGCCCGGCGGACAGTTGGTGATCCTCGGCAAGACGCAGGTGAATCGCAAGGTAGCCCTGCGCTTCGGGTCCTTGATGGGCGAAAAGCGGATTGTGCGCTCCAGCTACGGTGGCGCCCGCCCCAAGCGCGATTTTCCGTGGCTTGCTCAGCTTTACCTAGATGGCAAGCTCAAACTCGACGAGCTGATTACTTCGCGCTTTGCTCTTGCGAACATCAACGATGGCTTTGACAAGATGCGGCGCGGCGAGGGCATCCGCCATGTGGTGTGCTTCGATTGATGGCCTGATCGATGCGCCATCCTCCCCTCGCGCCGGGCTGGATCGACCGACCGCACCAGCTCCTGGACCTGGGCAGCATGCGCCTGGAGTCGGGTGAGACGCTGTACGGTGCATTCGTTTCGTACGTGGTCCACGGCAACGAATCACGCATGCAGGATGCGGCTATCCTCGTCACGACGGCCATCGGCAGCACGCACCATCGCCTCGACTTTCTGATCGGTCCAGGGAAGGCCCTCGATACCGAAAAATTCGCCATCGTCGTTGTCGACGCGATCGGCAATGGCCTTTCGATCTCCCCGTCCAACAGCCAGCGGCAACGCGGCGCGAGATTCCCACGTTTCACCATCCGCGACATGGTCACATCTCAACGCATGCTGCTCGACCACCTGAGTATCGGCCGGCTCGAAGCGGTGGTCGGCGCGTCCATGGGCGGCATGCAAGCGCTTCAATGGGGCGTCAGCCACCCACAGCGCATGGCGTCACTGGTGGCCATGACGCCGATGGCTCGCACCAGCAGCTGGTCGCAACTCGTCAACGAAATGTCCCGGCGCGCACTCTTCCTGGACCCAGACTGCCGTCTGCCGCGCCAGCGCGACGACGCGATGCGCTTGTGGACACCACTGACCCAGCTACTGATGACCCGCACCCCCAGCGCATTGGCGAGCTTCGAGTCCCAGGCGCAGCTGCTCCAGTGGATCGACACGCAAGCGATGGTGCTGCGCCAAGACGGGCCTGATCCATTCGACTGGTGCCACCAAAGCTGGGCCTACGATGCACATGACGTTGGCACCACACAGCCGTTCGCAGGAGACACGGTCGCCGCATTGAGGTCGATCGAGGTGCCGACGCTAGTGCTGGTGCCGACGCTCGACCTCTACAACCCGCCGCAGGCTGCGCACGCGGTTATTAGTGCTACGCCGAAGGCCCATTTCGTCGAGTTGCCGGGGGACTGGGGCCACGCGAGCGCAAGCGGCATCGACCCAGCTACCACCGACGTGATTAGCGGTGCGATACGAGATTTTCTCGGCCGGACGCCAGGTTCATGTTGAATACCGCCCGACGGAAGGCCCGAGCGATCGTATGCCGTCAACCATGGGAGATACACCCAAGGCGCCGCGTCAAAAGCCTCTGCCCGCTAGCCCGGGAACGCATGGCGTTGGCGCTGGGTGAGACCGTCGTGGCGGCACCGTATCCGCGCATCGCGGACGGGGCACATACGATGGCGTTCATCGAGGCCTGTTTGGCCTCGCATGCGACGGGCCGGTGGGTCGACGTCGCGCCGCTGCCTCTCACGCCGGCGTGATGCCTGGGTCGGCGGCCGTGCGGCGACGAATGTAGGTGACGAACGCGAATCGCATGCCGTCGGGTGCCACCTGCTGCTCGCGTGCAGTTTCCTGCCACTGACCGTCGAGCGGCGGCGCGTAGACATCGCCCGCGAAGTCCTGCTCAAGCTCGGTCACCACGGCCCGCTCGGCCAGCGGCAAGGCCGCGGCAAATAACTGTGCACCACCGATCACCCACAACTCCTCGGGTACCGGATGCATCGCCGTGCACAATGCACAGCCCCATTGCAGACTGTCCACCCCCATTGCGCCTTCACTGTGCCATTCGCGCTGGCGGGTCACGACGATATTGGTGCGTCCCGGCAACGGCTTGAAGCGTGGCGGCAGCGAATCCCAGGTTTTGCGTCCCATCATCACCGGCGCACCAGTAGTCAGCCGCTTGAAATGCGCCAGGTCCTGGGGCAGGTGCCAGGGCAGCGTGTTGTGGGCGCCTATGACGCCGTTGCGGGCGCGGGCATAGATCAGGTTGATGCGCATGGAACGGACCGCCTTTGCGTCAGACCGCGATCGGCGCGGCGATGGACGGATGGCACTGGTAATCCTGCATGGCGAAGTCCTCGAAGGCGTAGTCGAAAATCGATGCCGGCCGACGCTTGATCAGCAGTTCCGGGTAGGGGTAGGGGGCGCGGCTGAGCTGCAATTGCACCTGCTCATGGTGGTTGCTGTAGATATGGCAGTCGCCGCCGGTCCAGATGAAGTCACCGACCGCGAGGTCGCATTGCTGGGCCACCATGTGGGTCAGCAGCGCATAACTGGCGATGTTGAATGGCACGCCCAGGAAAATGTCGGCACTGCGCTGGTACAGCTGGCAACTCAGGCGTGCCGGTTCGCCTGGTACGGCCGCCGGCGCGACATAGAACTGGAAAAACGCATGGCAAGGCATCAGCGCCATCTTGTCGAGCTCGGCCACGTTCCAGGCGCTGACAATAATGCGCCGCGAATCGGGGTTGGTCTTGAGCGTCTCGATCACGTTGGCGATCTGGTCAATGTGCCCGCCATCGGGCGTTGGCCAGCTGCGCCATTGCACGCCGTACACCGGGCCGAGGTCGCCATCAGGGCTGGCCCATTCGTTCCAGATGCTGACGCCCCGTTCCTTGAGCCAGTTGTTGTTCGCCGAGCCGGTGAGGAACCACAACAATTCCTGGATGATGGAGCGCAGGTGCACCTTCTTGGTCGTCACCAGCGGGAACCCCTCGTTCAGGTCGAACCGCATCTGGTGGCCAAACACGCTGCGCGTGCCGGTGCCGGTGCGGTCGCTCTTGTACATGCCATGTTCGTATACATGGCGCATGAAGTCTTCGTATTGGGATCGGATCGGCGCGGTCATGGCAGCTTGGTCGGATACATCGGGATGCGACAGAAAAATGGCGGGCCGGGCTGATCGCGTTCGGCGGCAATCACCCCCCACTTTGTGCGACAAAGTGCACAGCCCCGTAGTTGACTCGATTGTGCCTCAGGTACAGTGGGGTTGTCGGTGCCGGGGCGATCATCCCCGGCTGCAGGTGCACCAATGACCCCTAATGACGTGGTGCCACCGACGCCAGTATCGTGCCTCAGCCGGCGATTCCGCTGGCGCTGAGGTGCAGCACCCGATCGGCCTGGCGCGCTGCGGCCGCCGAGTGGGTAACCAGCACGAGCGACGCGCCTTGCTGGCGGGTCTGGCCAATCAGCGCATCCATCACCTTGCCGGCCGTCGTCGGGTCCAGATTGCCGGTGGGCTCGTCGGCCAGCAGCAGCGATGGCCTGTGCACCAGCGCGCGGGCGATCGCAACCCGCTGCAACTGGCCGCCACTGAGTTGCTGGGGCAGTCGGCCACCCAGGCCGGTGAGTCCGACGGCGTCGAGCATCGCCTGCACCCGGTCATGGTCCGTTGCGCTGCGCCCGCCCCCCTGGAGCATCAGCGGCAGCGACACGTTCTGCGCCACATCGAGGTGCGGCAGCACATGGAAGGCCTGGAACACGAAGCCGATCTTCGCGCGCCGCATGAGCGCGCGTTGCTGGTCGTCCATGGCATCGAGGTCGGCGCCATCGAGGCGCACGTGGCCTTCGTCCCAATGGTCCAGGCCAGCCATGCAATTGAGCAGGGTCGATTTGCCGACGCCGGACTCGCCGATGATCGCGACGAACTCGCCGTTGGCGACTGTCAGCGACACATTACGAAAAACGCACTCGGCCCCGTAGTTCTTGCGCAGCCCCTGTACTTCCAGCGTCATGATCGATCCTCGGACAGTTGCAGACCGGCCTGCAGGACCCGGGCCTGCGCATCGTCGTCGTCACAGGCGATGACCTGGCGCTTTGGCATGCTGCGCAGCCAGGTGATCTGGCGCTTGACCAACTGGCGGGTGGCGATGATGCCGCGTTCGCGCAATACGTCGATGGGCCAAGCGCTGTCGAGCGCTTCCCAGGCCTGGCGATAGCCGACGCAGCGCATCGACGGCAGGTCAGCATGCAGGTCGCCACGCGCGCGCAAGGCCCGTACCTCGTCCACGAATCCCTGCGCCAGCATGGCATCGAAGCGCTGCGCGATACGCTGATGCAACCGGTGGCGCTCACGCGGCTCCAGCGACAGCATCGGCATATCGGCAAAGCGGGTTGGTACAGGCAGCGCGCCCGGTCCGCCATGCAGCGCGCTGAGCGCCTGGCCGCTGACCCGGTACACCTCCAAAGCGCGCTGGATGCGCTGGCTGTCGTTGGGGGCCAGCCGCGCGGCTGTGGCCGGGTCGACCTGCGCCAGTTTGGCGTGCATGGCCGGCCAGCCGACGGTGGCGGCCTCCTGTTCGAGTACCGCGCGCACTGGTGCGTCGGCCGGCGGCATCGCGTGCAGGCCGTCGACCAGTGCCTTGAAGTACAGCATCGTGCCGCCCACCAGCAACGCCATGCGCCCACGCAGGTTGATGGCCGACACCAATACCTCGGCGTCGTGCGCGAACATGGCGGCGCTGTAGGCATGCAGTGGGTCGCGGATATCGATAAGGTGGTGTGGTACCTGCGCACGTTCCTGCGCTGTCGGTTTGGCTGTGCCGATGTCCATGCTCCGATATACCAGCGCCGAGTCGACGCTGATGATTTCCAGTGGCACCTCCCGCGCGAGCGCTAGCGCTGCGGCGGTCTTGCCCGATGCGGTGGGCCCTGCCAGGGCCAGGCACCACGGACGGGAATCAGCCTGCCTTGGGGCGACCATGGTCGGGTTCTCCGTATTTCTGCACCAGTATCCAGCCCGACAACGCGATCATGATGCTCCAGAACCAGATGCCGTTGGTCAGCGGGAACACTGTGCCGTCCATGCGCCCGCCGAGCCAGGTGCCGGCGCCGAAAGCGGCCAGCATCATCAGGAAACCGTTGAGCGCCGATGCGGCTCCCGCCGTCTTTGGAAACGGCCCGACGGCGCCGCTTTGTCCGCATGGCTGGTGCACGCCATGGGCCAGCATGAAGACACAGTACGGGGTCATGATGAACCAGGCGCCGTGCGGGCCGCTGCTCCAGCCGGCCAGGCCGAACAGGCCAATGGCGCTGCCACTGACCAGCGTCATCGTGCTGGCGATCGCAACGGTGCGCCGCACGCCGAATCGCGCCAGTAGCCGTCGGCACAGGAACGTACCGCTCAGGAAACACAGGGACATCAACGCCATCAGCAGTCCGTAATGGGTCCGGGTCAAGCCCAGCATGTCGATGAAGACAAACGGCGATGCGGCCAGAAACGTGAACAGCCCGCCATACGACGCCGCCGAAAGGGCGGAGTAGGCGATGAATGTCGCATTGCCGGCAATGTGCATCCAGTTACGCATGAGCGCGAGCGGGTGTAGCGGCTGCACCGCGTGGTCTGGCAACGACTCCTTGAAACGCGCCAATACCAGCGCCAGCGATGCGGCGCCGAACAAGGCCAGCATCAGCAACGCCGCACGCCAGTTGAACAGTTCCGCCATCAGCCCGCCCAGCGGGGCGCTCAGCACGGCGATCACACCCAGACCCGACAAGGCCTTGGACATGACGCGTGCGCCGTCGCCAGCGCGATAGAGGTCACGGATGATGGCCCGTGCGCAGGTCACCCCGGCGCCCATTGCGGCGCCCTGGACGGCGCGCCACAGCACCAGCAGTTCCATCGACGGTGCGAGCGTGCTGCCGATGGCTGCAACGGTGTATGCGCCCAGACCCGCCAGCAGGACCGGACGCCGTCCAAACCGGTCCGACAGCGGCCCCCAGATCAACTGGGACACGCCAAATGCAATCAACAATGCCGACAAGGTCAGCTGGGCCTGACTGATGCTGGCGCCGAAACCGGCCGTTAAAGCGGGCAGGGCCGGCAGGTAGAGGTCGGTAGTGACGGGTTGTACGCCCAGCAAAGCCGCCAGAATCAGCACCACGATGCCGTCGCCCATGGCTGCGGGTGCGGGCGTCGCCGGTATCGGTTGGGTACGGGGCGACGACGGCATTGCGCACGAGGTTAGCAGAAGGGCCCGTGGTGTTGGCGCGGTCCGTGATGTCGGCGCACGCCAGGCACGGTCCCGGAGTCTCTTGCAGCCGTTATGCTCATGGACAATCCATCCCATCCGGTCGCATGTCAACGCTCCAACCCCCTTTCAGCCCGTCCGCCGAGCGCAACAAGCAGCCGATCCTGGAGGCGCTGCGCCAACAGTTGCCGCAGCATGGGCGGGCGCTCGAGATCGCCTCCGGCACCGGGCAACATGGGGCCTGGTTCGCCAACGCCTTGCCAGACTGGACCTGGCAGCCGACGGAACTGGACCCGCGGGACCTGCCCGGCATTGCGGCGAACGCCTTACAGGCCGGTTGCAGCAATGGTTTGCCGCCGGTCGTGCTCGATGTGATGGCGTCGCGCTGGCCGTCGCTTGGCGACGCATTTGCGGAACCGTTCGATCTGGTCTACTGCGCCAACATGCTGCATATCGCGCCATGGCCTTGTTGCGAGGCATTGATGCGCGGATGCGCACGCCATCTAGCCGCCACTGGCCGATTGATCGTGTACGGGCCATTTTTCGAACGGGGCATCCTGCCTGCGCCCGGCAACCTGGCCTTCGACGCGGACTTGCGTGCCCGCGATCCGGCCTGGGGCATACGCACGCTCGACCAGGTGCAGGGCGCAGCCCATGCGGCGGGCCTGCGGTTGGCGTCACGGCATCCGATGCCAGCCAACAACCTGCTGCTGGTCTGGCAGCGTCCCGGGGCCTGAGCCTGAGCCGGCGCCAGGCTTGTGCCGCCGCTCTATCAGCGTCCGCGCAGAAACAGGCTGTCGAGTTCGCGCAGGCTGACCTGGCGCCAGGTCGGACGACCATGGTTGCACTGGTCCGAGCGCTCGGTCGCCTCCATCTGGCGCAACAGCGCGTTCATTTCGGTCAGTGTCAGCATGCGGTTGGCGCGCACCGCGCCATGGCAGGCCATGGTGGACAGAATCTCGTCGCGGGCGCGTTGCACGACGGTGCTCGCGTCGTGCTGGGACAGTTCCTCCAGCACACTGCGCGCCAGCGCAGCCGCGTCGCCCTGCGCCAGCGTGCTGGGCACGGCCCGCACTGCCAGCGTGGTGGCAGACAGTGGCGCGATGTCCAGCCCCAGCGTCTGCAGGGTGTCCCCATGGGCCTCGGCGGTGGCGATGTCGTGTGCGGTGGCGGCAAACGTCACCGGAATCAGCAAAGGCTGGCTGGCCAGGTGTTGCGAGGCGCCTTGTGCCGCAGCATGGTCGAACTGGGCCTTGAGGCGCTCATAGACAATGCGTTCATGCGCCGCATGCATGTCGACAATGACCAGCCCCTGGGCGTTTTCTGCAAGTATGTAGACGCCCTGTAACTGGGCCAGCGCGCGGCCCAGCGGCCAGTGTTCGTGGTGTGCCTGTGCGTCGCCGGTTACTGAAGGGTCCTGCGACGGGCTATCGGGGGCGCCGGCATCGGTGGCGTTCGCCAGCGGCACCGGTCCGTTGTCGGCCGGGCGGGACGTTGTCGTGTCGGTGTCGGTGGCCATGGCGCGGCGCACCGGCCACAGGGCTTCGAAATCGGACACCCGATGGCCACCCGCAGGTGTGCCGAAGCGCATCGGTGGTTGGCTCCAGCCACGAGCGGAGAATGCCGTGCTTTCAGCGCCGGCACCGCTGAGCACCTGCGTCGCCGCTGGCGTCAGCAGGCCCTGTGCCGGTAGCGTCTCGCTACCTGCGCGCGGCTGCGCCAGTGCGTCCTGGATGGCACGCCGGACCGCCTGGTGGACCTCGCGACTGTCGCGGAACCGCACTTCGATCTTGGTCGGATGCACGTTGACATCCACCCGGGTCGGGTCCATCTCCAGGTACAGCACGAAGACCGGCTGACGCTGGCCGTGCAGCACATCCTCGTAGGCGCTGCGCACCGCATGCGCGAGCACCTTGTCGCGCACGAAGCGGCCATTGACATAACAGAACTGCTGGTCGGCCCGCGCCCGGGCCGCATCGGGAATGCCGATACGCCCATGCAGGCGGATCGGGTGGCGGTTGTCACGGCGCAGGTCCGGCTCAGCAGCGCCGACAGGCGCGCCCTGGTCTTCTCCCAGTGCGATGGACCGTGCGACGAATTCGGCGCCCAGCACGTCGGCCATGCGCTGCGCCTGCCGTGACGGCAGGTCCGTGTCGGGCGTGCCGGCGCATGCACGCCACTGCTGCACCAACCGGCCCTCATGCCAGATGGCGAAACCGACGTCGGGACGGGCCAGGGCAGGGCGACGCACCGCCTCAACGCAATGGGCCAGTTCGGTGGCGTCGGTCTTGAGGAACTTGCGCCGCGCCGGCGTGCTGTAGAACAGCTCCTTGACCTCGACCGTGGTGCCCGTCGACCGCGCAACCGGCCGCAACTCGCCGCTGCGCCCATCGAGTGCAAAGGCGCCGGTGGCACCCTCGGCGCGCGAGGCGATGACACAGTCGGCGATCGCATTGATGGCTGCCAGCGCTTCGCCCCGAAAGCCGAAACTGCCGACCGATTCGAGCTCCTGCAGGCTGCTGATCTTGCTGGTGGCGTGGCGCTTGAACGCCATCGGCAGTTCTTCGCGCACGATGCCGGCGCCGTCGTCCTCAACGGAGATCAGGCGCACGCCGCCGGCCAGCAGCCGCACCGTGACCTGGCGTGCGCCGGCATCCAGCGCGTTGTCGACCAGCTCGCGCACCACCGAGGCCGGCCGTTCGACCACCTCCCCGGCTGCTATCTGGCTGATCAGTTCATCGGGAAGTTCGCGGATGGCGCGACGCGCGGCGGGGGCAAGGATAGCGTTCACTGGGGCATTTTAAGTCTGTCATATTGCCGTTCCGGGACGGCAGCGATAATCCAGCGCCATGGAACTTGTCTCATTCATTCTCGATTTCATCCTGCACGTCGACAAACATCTGGAGATGTTCGTGCAGAACTACGGAACCTGGGTTTATGCCCTGCTGTTTCTGATCATCTTCGTCGAAACCGGCCTGGTGGTGATGCCGTTTCTACCCGGCGACTCGTTGCTCTTCGTCGTGGGAGCGATGTGCGGCGTCGGGCTGATGGACTACCCCTTTGTCATGGGTCTGCTGGTGGTGGCGGCCATCCTGGGGGACCAGTGCAACTACAGCATCGGCCGGTATTTCGGCCCCAAGGTGTTTCAGTGGGAAAACTCGCGGTTTTTCAACAAGCGCGCGTTCAACCAGGCGCATGATTTCTATGAGAAGTATGGCGGCGTGACCATCATCGCCGCCCGTTTTCTGCCATTTTTGCGGACGTTCGCGCCGTTTGTCGCTGGTGTGGCTTGCATGACCCGCTCCAAGTTCGCGCTGTTCAACGTGGTTGGCGCGCTGCTGTGGGTGGTGGGCATTGTGACCATCGGCTATTTCTTCGGCAACATCCCGGTGATCAAGGCCAACATGGACAAGGTGATCTGGGCGCTGATCTTCGTGCCGGGTTTTTTCGTGCTGCTGGGCGCCTGGCGGGCCAAGCGCAAGGCGGCAGGGCAGGCGGCTGCCGGGTAGCCTTTTTGGGGAAACATTGGCGCTCGCACGCGGCGCTTGGGCGGTTGGGTGCGTTCAACCCGGAAGCTCTGGCTGAGTTCGATGATTGACGCTGGCGCAGCAGACCATGTGGTAGCGAAAGTCGGGCTACCCGCAAAATGGGTGACGGCACCTGCCAAGCACCCTGCGGCGCAATGACGACTCTGAATTGCTGACACGACAAAATCAGCATCGAATCCATCGGCAGATGGTCCGGTCAGGCTGAAAAGCGCTTTTCTCCGTCCAGCCAAGTGGAGTGAATCTTGACGGACTGAATGTCCGTTGGCGCGACAGCTGTTGGGTCTTTCTCAAGAACCACCAGGTCGGCGGCTTTGCCGATGGCCAGACTGCCGCACACGTGATCCAGGTGGCATTGCCATGCAGCCCGCTACGCGCCATGAAGAACCGGTCGCAAGGGAAAGTCCATGGCCGGCGCTGCGTAGCAGCACAACCTGGCCCGCCGCGCCAACAGTTGCAACGAAGGCAAGCAATTCCGGCCCAGCTTTACCGTCTCCCGGCTTCCAGGCGCGGCCAGCGCAGAAGCAACGCGGTGCCAAGGCCCCACAGGCCGTTGAGCGTCGGTCCGAGCCAAGCTGTCGCGAGGCTGAATTCGAAATGCCCGCCTTTGAGCGGAGTCACGACGTACCAGGCCACCAGCGTCGGCAGGGTCGCACCGAAGACGAGCGCGAAGAGCCAGCGCACCCCCGACCGCGCCATGGCCCGCGTCAGCAGCGCCAACGCCACCCCCCCACACGCCGCCCCATAATGCCAGCGAAATCACCTGGGGCACGCCGAAGGGCGGCACCGGCCGCATAGCCCAGGCCGGGTGCGGTACCACGCCCGCGAGGTAGTACAGCTGCAGCCGCCCACCAAGCCGCGAACTGCCGCGTTGGCAAAAGAAGTGTTCGTTGGCATCGTCAGGACTCCGGGTCGATAGGTCTGGTTTCAGGGGATGGAACTGCAGAGCAAGCAGCCTCCCTACGCCATGACACCATCACAAAGCGAAAATATTCTCGTGCTGTCCCTACCGGGAGTCGGCGGCTCGGCGTATTCCCGCAAGCGGGCAAGGGGCAAGCAACGCCGGCGCGTCCACTGGCGCGACCGGCTTGCGGTATCGTGAAGACGCGCGATGCTAAACTACCTGCCGGTCCGGGAGCCCACAGCGCAGGTCAGTCGTCGAATCCCAGGAACACCGCAGCCTCGTCCACCGATTTGCGCTGCGATACGACCGCGTTGGCCAGAAAACTGTCGTCAGGCCAGCCCATTGCGACGCAGGTCTGGATCACCTGGTCTTCCGGGATGCCGGCCTCGGCCCGCACCACCGGCGACTGCATGATGCCCTGGCTGTTGATCACCGAACCCAAGCCGCGTGACCATGCCGCGTTGACGATGCAATTGACTACGCCACCGCAGTCGAAAGGTGCGATGTCGCTGCCGTGAATGGCGCGGTCGTAGATGATGACGATGGACACCGGCGCGTGGAACTGGCGGAAGCCGCGCAAGACCCATTCCTGGCGCTTGGTCTGGTCGTCGCGGGCGATGTCCATCGCGGCAAACAACTGCTTGGCCACGCCGATCTGCCGCTCGCGGTGGACACCGGTATAGCCTGGGCCCATTCGGAACTCGCGCGAATGGGGTACGCCTGCCAGGTTGCGCTCGACATTGCCCCGCCGGATGCGGTCCAGCACCGCGCCCCACTTGGGGTCAGGCCTATACCTTCTAATTGAGTTAGAAGGTATAGGCCTGACCCCAAGCCTGACCCCAAGCCTGACCCCAAGCCCCTAGCCCTGCCGACCGCCACTGTGAAGCGCTGCGCATGGGCCCCGCGAGCCTTCGCAGCGCGTGTGCGACGGACCCAACGAGCTCAGAGCGACCGGCTCCGAGCCAACGGCGGATTCCGCGAGAAATACCCCTCGATGCCTCGCACAAGGGCATCGGCGAGTGTCTGCAGGTACTGGTCGTCATTGAGCCGGGCTTCTTCTTCCGGGTTGCTGATGAACGCAGCCTCCACCAGCACGCTGGGAATATCGGGGGCCTTGAGCACCGCAAAGCCCGCCTGCTCGACACGCGGCTTGTGCAGTTTGCTGATACGACCGATTTCGCCGAGCATGGCGCTGCCCAGTTTCAGGCTGTCGTTGATCTGGGCCGTGGTGCTCATGTCGAGCATGGCGCGTTGCACGGCTTCGTCGCGTGAGGCGACGTTGAGGCCGCCGATCAGGTCGGCCTTGTTTTCCTTGTCGGCCATCCAGCGCGCGGCGCTGCTCGATGCGCCTCCCTGGCTTAGCGCAAACACGCTGGCGCCCTGGGGGCGCGGCGTGTAGAAGGCATCGGCATGCAGGCTGACGAACAGGTCGGCTTGTACCCTGCGCGCCTTTTGCACCCGTACGTGCAAGGGGACGAAGAAGTCGGCATCACGCGTGAGGTAGGCACGCATGGCGTTGCCGCCTACGGTCATGGTGTTGATACGGTCGCGTAGACGGTGGGCCAGGCGCAGCACCACATCTTTCTCGCGGGTGCCGCCGGGGCCGATAGCGCCGGGATCTTCACCGCCATGGCCCGGATCCAGCGCGACGATGATCAGTCTGTCGGTGCGGCCTGTCGTCGGGGCTGCACGGTTACTGAGCCTGGACTGGCCGGCGTTGGCCACGACCGGCGCTGAAGGTGTCGAATTGGTGAACGCGCTTAATGGTGGCCCCAGGAACACGGTGGGATTGGCTGGCGCAGTGCTGCGTTGCGCGATCAACTCACCAAGCGGGTCGGGCAATGCGGACGCCAGGCCAGACGGGCCTATCGGGGCGGCAGTGGCTGCTGCCATGGCAGGTGCCTCTTTAGTGCGTTCAGCGATCAGCAGCTCCAGCGGATCGGCCACCACGGCTGGGTACAGGTCGAGCACCAGGCGGTGCTGATAAACGCTGACCGGAAGCAGGCTGAAGACTTGCGGCTTGGCCTGTTGCTTGAGGTCCAGCACCAGCCGCACCACGCCGGGGGCGAACTGCCCGACCCGGATCCCCATGATGGTCGGATCGTCCGCCCGGACCTTGGCCACCAGTTCCCGTAGCGCAGGGTTCAGGTCGATGCCTTCGATGTCCAGGGCCAGCCGGGGTGGGTTGGCCACGAACAACTGGCTGGTGTTCAGAGCGCCGTCGGACTCGATCGTGACGCGGGAATAGTCGGGCGCCGGCCATACCCGCACCGCCAGAATAGTGGCGCCACGGGCGATCTGCGCCGCCCCCAGCAACAGCACGAGGGAGCCGGACTGGAGTAGCGTGCGTCGCTTCATGGGCATACGTCAGCCAGCAATGTGGCGCCGGTCGGGGTTTGCGCGATCAGGCGCACGGCGCGGGAGTCATCGTCCTGCACCGCGATATGGATGGCCAGATCGGCCAGCGGCAACATGCCATACGCCTTTTCGGGCCACTCGGCGAGCTTGAGTCCGTCGCTGGCGAAGATGTCGCGAAACCCGGCGTCTTCCCATTCGTCCGGGTCGTTGAATCGGTAAAAGTCGAAATGCCAGACATGCAGGGCGGTATCACGCGTTGGCGTGCGTGCCAGTTCGTAGGGCTCCACCACAGCATAGGTCGGGCTCTTGACGCGCCCGCCCACACCCATCGCCTGCAGCAGGTGGCGTACGAAACTGGTTTTGCCGGCGCCGAGTTCGCCGTGCAGTTCGATGAAGCAATGCGCCATGGCCGGCTGCTGTGCCAGCGATGCGGCGAATAAACGTGTCGCGGCCTCGTCGGACCAGACAAGGCTTTTTACAATCAGGGGGTGAACAATACCCATGGACTCGTCGATCAAGGTCAATTGGTTTCCCGCATTACCGGCTGGGCCCATGAACTCGGCTTCGCACAGATCGGATTGACTGGCATCGATCTGTCGGACGCAGAGCAGGGATTGCTGGCGTGGCTGGATCAGGGCTTTCACGGCGATATGGCTTACATGGCGGCGCATGGACTCAAACGTGCCCGACCGGCTGAACTCGTACCTGGCACAGTGACTGTGCTTACCGCCCGCATGAACTATTTGACCACAGCGGACAACGATGAAGCCCATTCCTGGCAGGCGATCGAGTTCGATCGTCTCCATCGCGCAACAGAAGGTGTGGTGTCGATGTATGCCCGGGGACGCGACTACCACAAGGTGATGCGCCAACGGTTACAAAAACTGGCGCAGCGCATCGCCGCCGACGTAGGTGAATTCGGCCACCGGGTGTTCACCGACTCGGCGCCAGTCCTTGAGGTCGAACTGGCGCAGCGCAGCGGCCAGGGCTGGCGCGGCAAACACACACTGGTGCTCAACCGCGACGCCGGATCGATGTTTTTTCTGGGCGAGATCTACCTCGATCTGGCGTTGCCGACCAGCGATCCGGTGAGCGAGCATTGCGGCAGTTGCAACGCATGTATCGATGTGTGTCCGACCCAGGCCATTGTGGCGCCGTACCGGCTCGATGCGCGGCGCTGTATCTCGTACCTGACGATCGAACATGCCGGAGCGATCGCGCCCGAACTGCGCCCTTTGATGGGCAACCGGATCTATGGTTGTGACGATTGCCAGCTGGCGTGTCCGTGGAACAAGTTTGCACAGCGCAGTGCGCTGCCCGATTTCGACCCGCGTGAGGGCCTTGTCGGGGCGCAGCTCGTGACCCTGTTCGGCTGGAGTGAGGCCGAATTTTTGCAGCGCACAGAGGGCAGTCCGATCCGGCGCATCGGCCATGTGCGCTGGCTGCGTAATATCGCCGTGGCTCTGGGCAATGCGCTGGCGACCGCGTACGACCCGCTGATCGAGCAGGCGTTGCGCCAGCGCCAGGACGATCCGAGCCCGCTGGTGCGTGAACATGTGGCCTGGGCCTTGGGCTACCATCGCGGCAACACCACCGATTGAGCTGCGGCCGACGCCGAACCCACCTGCCATGACCCGAATGCGATTGCTGATCATCGACCCCCAGAACGATTTCATGGACCAGCCACAAGCGGCCCTTCCGGTGCCGGGCGCGGATGCCGACATGCGGCGTCTGGCGGCCTTTGTCGATGTCGCGGGTGCACGCATCGACGAGATCGTGGTCACGCTTGATTCGCATGCCGGCGTCGGTATCGAACGCACCACCTTCTGGTGCGACGCCGACGGTGCGCCGCTGCCGCCTTTCACGGCCATCACCGCCGCCGACCTTCAGGCCGGCCGGTTCCGCCCGCGCGATGCCAGCTGCACACAGGAGGTGCTGGCCTATTTGCAGGCGCTGGAGGCTACCGGCGAGCGTACGTTGATCGCCTGGCCGGTGCATTGTGTGCTGGGCAGCTGGGGCCATAACATCCAGCTGCCGCTGGCCGATGCCATCAACCGCTGGGAAGTAGCCAAGGGGCGCGCCTGCGAACGGGTGGTCAAGGGTTTGAACCCGATGACCGAGCAATACAGTGCGTTCCGTGCCGACGTGCCGCGCGGCGACGACCCGCGCACCCAACTCAATACGCCGCTGATGGCACGCCTGGCGGTCGGCGACGAATTGCTGGTGGTCGCAGGCGAAGCGCTGAGCCACTGTGTTGCCGCCTCCGGCCAGGACATGATGGCGCAATGGAATGAGGGCCGATTGCGCAACACCGTGTTCCTGACCGACTGCATGAGCCCGGTGGCAGGGTTCGAGGCGGAGGGCCAGGTGTTTGTTGCCGAACTGCGCACCCGCGGCGTTCGTTGCATGACGGCGGCCGAGGTCGCCGCAATGCCGGCATGATGCTGCGTCGCGTTGCGGGCCGCCGACGCGCGGCATGACCCTGCGCGACGCCGCTGCAACATCGGGCGCCAACGGCGCGGTGCGCCGACGCGTCAACCAGGTCGTCGGCGCGGGGGTGGAGCTCGGCGACAACGCGCTGTCGCAACTCGATCCGGTACGCTGGACGCGCTCGCCGCTGCGCTGGGTCATCGGTTGGTGGATGGTGGCCCAGTTCGCTGCGCAGATGCTGGTGCTGATGTTGTCGCCGTCGAGTTACCGGCGCAGCCAGTGGCGCGAAATCCAACTGCAACTGGTCAGCGCGACGGCCCCGTTGCTGCCCGGTTTCATCGCCTTGTCGGCGCTGCTGAGCCTGGTCATCATCCGCATCGTGGTGGCGACCGCCATGTCCTACGGACTGTCGCAATATGCGCTCGACGTGCTGGTGCGCACGCTGGTGATCGAACTGTTGCCCCTGCTGGTGGCCCTGTTTGTCGCACTGCGGTTCACCATGCCCAGTGGTGAGTCGGTCGCCGATCTGCGCCAGCAGGGCGTGTTGCGTGCGATGTGGCGTGACGGTGGCGATCCGGCGCGCGATGTGCTGCTGCCGCGGGTGCTTGCAGGCGTTTTTTCAGTCGTATTGCTGGCGGCCATCAGCGCGGTGCTGGCCTTGGTGATGACCTATGTCACCATCTACGGGTTCACCAGCTGGGGCTTCGCCGCCTACACCCGTGACGTGGGCCAGGTGTTCACGCCCACAGCCACGTTGATATTGGGCTTGAAAGCGTTCTTCTTCAGCCTGGTGGTTGCAATCCTGCCGATAGCGCCAGACCCGCGATTCGATGGCGCACCTCTGCAGCGCCGCGACGAGATCAGCCAGCTCGGACGCCTGTTTGCGCTGATCTTGCTGACCGAGGTGTTGTCACTGGTGGGCAACTACTATTGA
>Ga0105055_10003613_pt1 | contig 23253 bp, 12 predicted proteins | sample BON03_FD_78090 | JGI IMG/M metagenome (GOLD analysis project Ga0105055, IMG submission 78090) | Freshwater microbial communities from Lake Bonney liftoff mats and glacier meltwater in Antarctica - BON-03 | ecosystem: Environmental > Aquatic > Freshwater > Ice > Glacier meltwater | place: Lake...
AGTATTGGATGCGATTCGGCTCGCAAGGACATGTGTAGGATTGAAAGATGATTTTTACAACCGACACATTGTGGAATTCGACCTTTTTGAAAGTATATTTGAAGTATTCTGCAACAATGGAGTGCGTAATAATCTCATCAATTCGGCGACCATTGAGTTGCTGGAATTCATTCAGCTAGACAATATTTACATACTACTCAACTACGTCTACGAACGCTATGGTGAGATATTGTCAAAGATCACATATGTCGATACCTATCAAAAAATCAAGGAGAAATACCAAACTCATAAACGCGAGATGGAAAACGGCAAAGCCCATTCTGTAAATCCATTTGCAGAGAGAGGCAACCAGCCTTCGTCAAAGGAAGAAAGTTATTTTGAACGAGAGGAGGAAGCGACAGCACCACCGAATGGAGCTGAACTAGGAGAAGAACCATTCATTAAGATGCGGCGGAAAATGCCATTGGTGGATTATGATGATGATGAAAAAGTGCCGTACAATGTTAATGTAGTAAATCAACCAAGTGTGGTAGACGGCGAAGCTAGCTACATTTAATAATTATATTTTACTAGAACATTTGAAATAGTGGTGGGCATTAAAACTCTGGGGATAAAGAAACAGTCTTCAAGAGCCGGCTGTTCGTTTTTGATTTGACCAGTTTCACAATGCTGCCAGTATTCGACATCAGTGAAAGGATCAATACACATAAGCCACTTCTTTTGTTCCTCCTCCATATAGAGTCGATCAACAACTCCGCTCGCCTCAACGAGCTCTTCTAATTGGTTGCTTCGTACAGTATCTCTCCTCTTCCAAAACATACGCTTCTGCGTCCATGTCCTCCAAGTAAAGAAGATAGTTCGGACATTCAAATTCATCCAATTAAACAAAATACGTCTGGTGATACCATACTCCCTTCGAGTATTGCGAACCACGATCTTTTTCTCTGCCTCTAAATACGCTTGCACCAGCTTGGTCCGAACTCGTGCAGTCCGAAGACGCAGTTCCCCTTTTCCTTTGATTAATTGGCTTACTGCTCCTATGGATGAATAGTCTTCCAGCATATTATCACGCCGAGTTTCTTCTGTGAATGTTTCATCGTCTTCTTCTTGCTCGTCTCTGAGGATATTTAACTCTACATCTTGAGGATGATTTTCGAACTCATCTTCTAAGTTGCGAAGCTCGTCCTGGCACTTTTCTGCTTCCCATCCACGAGACCTTTCCAGCAATCCTATTAATGTTTTCTTCTTGTTGTTCAGTTTATCGATTCGGGCTAGTTTACTTTTTTCAAATCCTGCCATCTTTCGTTTGCGATTATTTTCTCGTTTCTCCTTTTTCTTTAAAAGCACCAGAGTCTTTTTGAGGATGTATTTGTCTTGACGCTCTTCTTCTAATATACGTATTGCTTCCTCTTCAGCGCATTCGTCAAAGTATCTTGCTCCTTGTTCACTTTTAACATATTTCGTCACTTCTAATTCACAATTAGTAAGTCGCTCATTCAGCGAATCGGTTTCTGTATTCATACTTTCACGTTTGACGCTTTCAAAGAAACTCACAAGGTTCATTTTGAGAAACTGTGCTTGGCGTTCACATCGAAAATGCAAATTTGGAGGCACACAAACTACAGGGTGTGTACCATTGTTACATCTACAAAGTTTAAAAGTGGCAATATGGGACTCAGTGTATATCTTCCCGTAGGCATCGGTATAGGTGCTAAGGGCCGAAAGAGTTTCATCAGCGCTGTAATGAAATGGCTCCGGTAGAAACTGAACTAAATGTAACTGCTGTAAAGTGTCAAGCTCCCTTCTCTCTTCTTGTAATAATTGTTTTTCCTCCTCTTCGTCATTTGAAATGAGTTTAGCCAATATCATTTCTTGCACTTGGAAAGCGTTTCGGCGTAAATTGCGGTATTTGTTCACCAGAGGCTCGATTTGGGTTGTTTTAAGAGAGTTCACATAGCGATTCCATTCAGGAATAATATTTTCGAATAGATATGGCTGCACTATTGCGAAGAACATATCGTTTCTATCTCCTATAGTTTCATTCATTAATCCAGGCTGAAAGTATTGTGGAAGCAGCAAACCTTCTTGATACATAATCGCCAACATACTCTGCAAATGCTGCACAATATGTTTCTGCTCTTTGACTCGGACCATGTTAACATTAACTTGAAACCATTCTTTGGTTTTCTCCACTCCTTTTATAATAATATCCATTGAAGGAGAAGACATAGGATTCCCTTCCAGGTGTAACGATATTAGTTTCTCCAATTTCAAAAAGTCAGGAGGCAATTCTTGTATTTTATTCCAATCAAGCCAAAGTTTTTCGAGGTTTAGACAGCTGCATATCTCGTCTGGTAGCCTTAGAATTTGATTATTGCATAGTGACAGGTTTTGAAGATTTACTAGTTTACCAATTTCCCGTGGGATTCTTGTAAGTTGGTTATTATCTGCATTCAGGGAAACCAGCGTGCTAGCTAGTTTATCTATACTACGAGGAAGCTGGGTAAGACCAATTTTTCCAAGAGAAAGCATTTTGCATTTCAAGTCACCAAAGTTATCTGGAAGTTTGGGGAGTTGGTTTCGTTCCAAATTCAACCGAGGGAGATTCACAAGTTTGGAGAAACTATCAGGTAAGACTTTGATGTTATTAGCACTAATAGATAGTTGCTTGAGCTGGATGAGACTGCCTATATCCTTTGGTAGATGTTCCAATTCGTTTTTTATGAGATTCAGGTCTTCAAGGGTGTTCAGTGATGTTATTTCTTCCGGGAGTTCCACCAGATGACAATTACTAAGCCCTAAGACTACAATCTTTGTTAATTGCGTGAACAGTGCACCTGGTAATCTGACAAGAGGATTCCCTATCAATCGAATCACCGTGAGTTTTGGCGCCAAGTTGTGAACGTGAGGATCAATTTCAACAAAATCCTTCCAATTGGCTATTAATTCTCCTGTTCGCTCAGCTGCAATAAACGGAGCATTCCATTTTGCTTCTATCTCTTGACGAATATGAAACTCCTTCTCTTCGTTTTGTTTTTTCCTATCCACTTGTCGTTTTTCCTCTCTTTCTGCGAACGCGAGTTTTATTCTCTCTTTCTCCTTATTTTTTTTAATGTCTTGTTCGTAAAATAACTCGTCTCTAGGATCCATATTCACATCTAAACATTCGCCCAGTAACAGAGGTTTCGCTTCAAATACCTTCCCGGTGACTACGTCCGTGTAAAAGATGACTTTCCTATCAGGATCGTACCTTTTCTGGTAGCGACTAATACAAACTTCCATGAGTATCTTATGCGCTCGGTATTTTCGGTACACGCTTTGCACCATTGAAGCAGCTGCATCATCTAGTCGTTTATTGGCTATATAGTATTCATTAGATATATTTCTATCTAATATATATACTTACCTGTAATGGGGGCTTGCTTCCCGCAGTTGATGCATTTTAACTCTTTGTATTTATTGCTTCTTTTACACACTGGACATTCCCATGGAATACAATGTGCTCGTTTCCACCTGGTCGACCAAGGCCTACTACCCATAAAACGGTCAAATGGATGGGGACCGTACCGTATTTTGATTGAACAAGATGCTTGCAAGCTTGCATGACAAAGCAGTGACTGGGGAACCATTTTATTCGTTTGAATTTTTCCCTCCTTTTTCAGAGCGAGGAAGACAAGCACTTTTGGCGCGAGTGGATCGTATGGCTGATATGCAGCCCCAGTTTGTTTCGGTGACATGCAGTAGTAAGAACAGGGATCTATCCCTCAGTTTGTGTAAGAACCTCCTCAAATTCTGCGGGGTTAATGTAGTAATACATATTTCTTGTAGTGGGTTCACAGTAGATAGTTTATGTGAGTACTTGGAAAAAATCAAAGATGAGGGTATTAGCAACGTATTAGCCATCAGGGGAGAAGATTTTGACCCTTTAAAAGATGAGATTCCAAACGCATTGGAATTGATCAAAATAATGAGGCGTGAATTTGGTGAATATTTTACTATCGGAGTTGCCGGATATCCAGAGGGTAAAAGTGTTGAGATTGCACGGCTAAGGGAAAAGGTTGACGCCGGTGCTGATTTTTGTTTGACTCAAGCTATATTTGATCCGAATATATTTTCAATATTTAGAGCTCAATGTCGTAAAGCTGGTATTCCAGAGGGTTTTCCAATCATTCCTGGTATTATTGTGATACAGAGTTACTCTCATGTGACGTCGATATGTAACCAAATTGGTGTTTCTATTCCGAAGCACATCCTCTCTGATTTAGAAACTATCAAGTCCAGTCCCAGCGAAATGGCCGACTACGGGATTGCATTAGCGACAGGCTTTTGTAATCAGTTGCGCTATTCAGTTCCAGGTCTCCATTTCTTTACTTTCAACTTGGAGTCTTCAGTTCGAGAAATTCTTCAAAACAAGTTGAAAATGACTCCTCAAAACAAACTCCCTTGGAGACCTTCGTTGGAACCTAAACGCATAGAGGAGGAAGTTCGGCCTATATTTTGGGCTAACAGACCCAAAAGTTATCTTAGTAGAACAGATTCATGGGATAAATTTCCAGCTAGTAGGTGGGCTGACGCGAATCTCTCGTTTTCTTCGGCTGAAACGCCAGGTTGGGAACAACCAGTAGATGTGAGATTGAAACATTGGGGTGAGTCGCCTCAAAATGAAAGCGAGGTATTTCAAGTGTTTGCAGAATTTGTTGAAGGGTCGATTCCATGTCTTCCATGGTGTGAAGAAAGTTTGCATTTAGAAACCAAAGTGATCCGGTCAAAACTAGCAGCTATTAATCGTGCTGGATTCCTTACTATTAATTCACAGCCGAGAGTGAATGCTGCACCTTCCAATGATCCCAATTTTGGATGGGGGCCTGACAGAGGATACATGTATCAAAAGGCCTACATTGAATTCTTCACAAGCGCCAAACGATTGCGGAATCTGATAGATCTTTGTAAGGGGGGATCCTACGATGATTTAGTGTACCATGCAGTGGATGCTAAAGGCAATACCTATTCTAATAACACTGTAGGAAAACCATGTGCTGTTACTTGGGCAGTTTTTCCAGGTAAGGAGATTATTCAGCCTACAGTTGTAGACCCCGAGAGCTTTCTTGTGTGGAAGGATGAGGCGTTTTCATTATGGATAAGAACATGGGCTGATATTTATCACGAGGAATCTTTGTCCTATGACCTCATCAACGATATTCATGATCAATACTTTCTCGTCAATATCGTAGACAACGATTTTATTAATGGGGACATTTTCCAAATTTTTGATGATCTTGTAAAGATGAATTAACTTATAATTAAAAATACCTACAACTGTACTAGTCAGCCTGGATTTATCGAGAAAAAGAAATAGAAATTGATCAATTTTGTAGTTTTCGTTGGGAAAGAAGACTATACAATGTGTTCGCTAGAGGAGTCTCACTAGTTCCATCAGCAATAGCATCTGCTCCATTTTTCAAAAATATTTCTTCTTCCAAGTGCGAATTGGTAGAAACGCCAGCAATGAACCCAGTATGATTGTTTCTTCTCATACTGATGAGCAAGTCGTCACTTTGAATGTCCATACAAACCATTCTATACGCTTTCTTCGCAATGAGTGTTTCAACTTCTGCCTCAGAAGAAGCTGAATCAATAGTCAGATTGCCACTCCCTGTTCTCTCTTTGTGCAACTGAAAAAGGATCAAACAAATTCCAACGGATGTTGCATCATCCAAATTTACAAGCAATATATCTGCCACAAGCTTTTCTTCAACTTGAACGTCAAATTCTGAATCTTTAAAATGGTCCATGATTTTTTTGTGATCCATTCGCCCTCTATACCTTTTAGTCTCCTCTACATACCTCGTTTTGTCATCTTGTGCCATATTTTCAAATATTTCTTTTTCTTCGAGTGGGAGAGATCTCCATGTATCACCTAACTGCGCTCCAATATTTACAAAAGCTTCCTTCACGTTAAAACTCTTTCCATCTGCGTTTTCTTGACGAATTTGAACATAATGAGTTTTGAAGAAGAAATTCCATGCACACCGAGCTGGTTTTGGTGGTGTGTCATTTGGATCCCGAATTTCTCCTCTTTTTTTCATTACTGCATTTGTCCTTCTCTTTGTCATGTCGTATTTTCTTTTAACGGGCTTCTTCATAGCAGGAAACGTTATAGGCGCATTCCCGTCATTGTTAAATGGACCTTTGAATCTACTTAATGGATCAACTTCAGGGTGGCAGTTATTAAATGCAGCGGAAAAGATTAGGGCTGATGTAGGAACCTTCACTGTCGATACATTGACAGGAAATACACCTTGGTCGCCACGTCTGAGAAACGCAGACGGCATGTTGAACGGACTATAGGGCAAACAAGCAGGTGGTACACATCCCGGTACGTTGGGAAGATGCTGTCGGAATCCATCATCGTTCATCGTAAGTACTCCTCCTGAATTCTAACCTGCAGCTTTGTTCTAACTAGGAAACTAGATTACAGTGTACGAGTAGTCGGTTATTCTGGAATAAAGACGTTATTTTCACCAACTAGTTTATAGTAATCACTAGCCATTTATACCCAATAGCGAGTATTCCTTATGGACCATTAATATGTGCCGTTAAAATTGAATTCATCCATTAACCCAACCCATAAATCACCTCGATTCGTAACCAAGCACATTAGAAAACACTCATTACAAGAAACTATAACATTCGTCAGTATGCATCGAATTTTGTAAAAGTATGGGGACCGTACCGCCAACCCAGCTTTTTTTCTAAAAAGTGAAGTGAATATTTACGTGAAGGATATTTTTGATTGCAAAACACGATGGTTCGTCCTGTTTCAGTTAAGTTTACCTGGAATGGCCTTTCTAAATCAATATGGGTGAGTCCAGGTATGTCCTTGGGAGAGCTGAGTAAAACTCTCTGTGCTTCCTTCGGCTTGCCAGACGGTTGTATCGGTTCGCTGGTGTCCTCTGGGAAAGAAGTGAAACTCGAGCGCATATGCAGGAACCCCTCCCAGTTTATAAATCCTGTTTGTTTGGTTGTTGTTGAAGAGAACGTCGAAGAAGACGACGATGTTACTACTGATGATGAAGAAGGAATTCCAAGCATTTTTTCCTTTAGTACGAATGAAATCAAAGTTCTGATCAGGATGTTTCAGACTGAACAAGCCAGAGACGGAAGGATTGATTGGGAAACTTTCTTTGCGGTGTTCAAAGAATTTTCCAAAAAATCTCAAGTATTCAAGAATGTTAAAAAGGAAAGACTAGGGATGATTTTGCGAAATTTGTTTTCAGTTTTCGATCAAGATGGAAATGGGATTATTGACTACACCGAGTTTCTCAGTGGTCTAACGGTACTGTGCGACGGCACCAGGGATGAAAAGATCCGCATCGCTTTTGACTTGTATGATTTTGATAAAGATGGATTCATCTCGATGCCAGAAATGAAGAGATACTTGAAATCAGTTTTTACTGTGATGCAAGAAACTTCTTCTGAAGTATTTGATCGTCATGGTGTTTCAGCAGAGGAACTTGCTGACATTACTGCGGAGCAATGCTTTTTGGAGGCGGATACAAACCACGACGGCAAGTTGAGCTTTAACGAGTTCAAAGTCTGGTACTCGGTGGAACATGGTAAGCAGCAATTGGAAGTATCCCAGGTACCATTGTCTTTATCCGAACTATCTCATTTGTTGAAGTTGGATCAGCTTAATGCCTCGGATGTACTTGAAGCATTTTCTGAAGTTGCTCATGACGGAAGTTTGAATCGAAACCGTTTTCGCCAGTCGTTGTTGAGTTTGATTCGAAATCACGGCATGACTCTCGACCGTGAACTGAGTGGCCCTTTACTGGACCAAGTGTTTGGTGTGTTTGACCAAGATAAGAATGGCTTGGTCGATTTTGAGGAACTTGGGGCAGGTATCAGTATATTATGCCGCGGTAGTCGTGATGACAAAGTTCGTGCTGCCTTTTCTTTGTATGATTACAACAATGATGGGTATATCACCATGGACGAAATGATCAATTACATGGGCTCTGTTTTCCGTATGCTGTATGAAACACAACCCGAAGTACGTGGTTCAATGAATGGAGTCGATGCAGAAGAATTAGGAGAAATCACTGCCAGACAGTGCTTTTTGGAAGCAGATATCGATAGAGATGGTCGACTATCCTTTGAAGAATTTCAAGCATGGTATGGAAAACCAACCAGTATGAAGCAGGTGGAAAATCGGCCGCAGTTAACTCGACAATCGAGCAGTCTTGCTGATTATGATATTGACCTGGCGGAAATCCAAAGAGTGACTGGGTTGGATTCGCTTGCAGTCTTTGACGTTTTCAGGTTCTTTGGATCGAGAGCTGTTGGAGGTGTGATAGATCGATCCGGATTTCGAGATGCCTTCAACGAGATCCGAGTGGTGACTGGCAGAAGTACATCTCCAAAGGATAAAATGATTTACGATACCATTTTGAATCGTCTTTTTGAAGTATTTGATGATGATGGGAATGGAACATTGGATTTCGTTGAATTGGCTAGTGGACTCGCAGTGGTGTGTCCTAAAGAATCCGATGAAGCCGCTCGTGAAACCTTTCGGCTGTTTGATGCTGATGGAGATGGCTTTATTACGAAACAGGAGATGGAGCGATACCTTGCGTCAGTTTTTAAAATGTCCGCGGAATTGTCCAAAGAACAACGAGACAACCCACATGCACTGGCAGCAATATCGACGGAAGAATGTTTCTTAGAAGCTGATAAGAACAAAGATGGAAAGTTGAGCTACCAAGAGTTTTCTCAATGGTTTAATGAAGCAGATTCTCCAATGTCCGTACAAATGGTTCAACAAGTTACTGGACTAGGATCGATCTCACTTGAAGATGCATTTGATGCGTTTTCAGAAGCCATTGATGATGTATCCTCTACGTCTGTGTCTAGATCAGCCTTCAACGATGTTATCTTCAGTATTGCACCACCAGATGTGGACGTCTCTTTGCTGCGTAAAGTAGCCGGCAAATTGTTTGATGCTTTTGATATTGATCATAGCGGGGGTGTCGATTTCTCAGAACTAGTTGGAGGTCTGAGTATTTTATGCAAGGGTAACGAGGAGAGTAAGACTGCTGTGGCCTTTGCACTGTATGATCTAAATGGAGATGGATTCATTTCGAAACCTGAAATGACCAAGTATCTTGCAAGTGTCTTCACTATTGTGTTCACTCTCGAACCTGCCAAGAGAAGCTCTATGTCGCCATTGGAGTTAGCTGTGGCTACCACGGAAAACATCTTCGCCGAGGCAGACGTCAATAAAGACAACAAATTGAGTTATGATGAGTTTCAGAAATGGTTCAACAACGGAGGAAATGGCCTATCATTGGATCAGATTCGAGAACTGACTAGACTCTCGTTTTATACACCTGAAGAAGCGTTTGAAATATTCGCAGCATATTCTAATGAAGAAGGCCTTTTAAGCATGAAAGGTTTCAGAGACTCCTTTAAGGAAATTCTTGCCGGATCCGGAATGCCTGTGACGAAAGAAGAGTTTCAGAAGATGAAGGTGGTAATGCAAGGATTGTTCCAAGTCTTTGATGCCGATGGGGATGGGGTGGTTGATTTCGCTGAATTATCAAGTGGACTGAGTGTTTTGTGTGGCGGTGGCGAGGATGATAGAGCGCTAGCTGCTTTCAAGTTGTATGACTCAAATGGGGATGGGTTTATTTCACTGGATGAGATGAAAAGATATTTGACGTGTGTCTTCAGGGTCATGTACTCCACTCAACCTGGAATACAAACGCAAACCGGAGGAGCTTCTCCTCTTCAATTGGCTGAAGCAACTGCGGAAAGTATTTTTGAGGAGATTGATCTGAACAAGGATGGAAAATTGAGTTTTATTGAATTCCAGAGATGGTATTCCGGTAATTCAGGTCAAGGTTTAAGTGTAGCAGCAAATATTATGGCCGCTGATGATAGCTGGTTTTCCGTTTCGGAGATTCAGCGACTTACCAATATTGATCGGTATTCTCCAGATGAAATATTGGAGGAATTCATCAATGCTGCTGTGGAACGCCCACGGAATCCCCGATTGAATCGATTTAACTCCAACATGTATGTTTCAAGAGAATCATTTGATCAAGTATTTGAAGATATTGTTGGTGATGACACATGTGAAACTGAAGACGATTTCGTACGACTGACATTCATCATGGATCGACTGTATGATATGTTTGACACTGATAGCGATGGTCAAGTTGACTTTAGTGAGCTTGCAGCTGGTCTTGCTGTTCTATGTGGAGGAGATCAAGACTCGAAAATCATCGCCACCTTCCGACTCTTTGACCAAGATGGTGATGGGTATATTACTCAGCAGGAGATGCGGGCGTACTTGACTTCCGTATACAAAGTGCTTTTTGCTTCTCAGCCTCAGGTACAAGCTTCTGCGCATGGACTTGGTGCTGAAGAATTGGCATTGGTGACGGCGCAGCAATGCTTTGTTGAAGCCGATACCAACGTAGATGGTAAATTGTCCTTTGAGGAGTTTAGATCTTGGTACTCGAGACCAGCTGGTCAGGCCGTAGCAACAATAGTGAACCAGGTGCCACAGTTCGTGAGTTTAGAGGAGATACGAACGATTACTCGCCTCGATCAATACGACCCGGAAGACATGAAAGATCAGATCATGCAATTCGCTGATAGGCGAGGAATGATTGATCGTCCTGGTTTCCTCACTGCTTTTGAAGAGCTCATTGGGGAAACCGATATCTCCTCTTCGGAGATAACCAGGTGTGAGTTTGTGTTAAACAGACTGTTTGATATCTTCGACACGGATCGAAACGGTTGTATTGATATTCAGGAGCTAACTGCAGGACTCAGCATCTTATGTGGAGGTTCGAAAGAATCCAAAATGAGTGCTGCATTTGACAACTACGACCTTGATGGAGATGGAACTATATCTCTACATGAAATGACAAGGTATCTCACAGCTGTGTTCAAAATAATGTATGAGACCAAACACGGAACTGCGCAACGTGTTGGAATCAGCGCAGAAGCACTTGCTGTGGCTACTGCTGCATCCATATTCCAAGAAGCAGATGTAAATCAAGATGGGCATTTGGATTTGGAGGAGTTTAAGAAATGGTACGATACTGAAAACAATGTAGTGAATGATATCGTAACAGAAGCCCCTTCGTGGATCTCCTTGGCTTCAATCCGAGAACTCACTCGACTTGATCAGTTTGCACCCAGTGATGTTTTCGAATTCTTCGCAACTCGTTGCTCAAATGGTGAAGTAGACCGTCAAACATTCGAATATTGTTTCCGGGATATAGCCATGCAAAAGAGCCCTGCAATGACGTCCAGTGAGATGGATAGATTGCATCTGGTCATGAACCGATTGTTTGATGCCTTTGATACGAACAAAAGTGGTGTAGTGGAATTCACCGACTTGGTGAGTGGACTAAGTGTATTATGCGGAGGAAACAAGCACGACCGCGCGGAAGCAGCCTTTGAGTTATACGATTACAACGGTGATGGGTTCATTTCCTACGAAGAGATGCTCTCCTATTTGACCTCGGTGTTTAAAGTAATGTTTCAACTAGAACCCTCGAGTACGAATGGTATGGCACCTGGTACTACACCTTACATGGTAGCAGATGCTACTGCGCAGCGAATCTTTGCGGAGGCGGATGTGAACCATGATGGTCGATTGAGTTTTAATGAGTTCAGGGCATGGTATTCTCAGACTACCGTGAAACCACTATCCCTAAGCGACGCTCGGACTTTGACAGGTCTCGCAAATGTAGAAGCAGCAGATGTGTTTGAAGAATTTGCAGAGAACGCAAATGAGGACGGGGGTCTTTCCAAGGAAGCCTTTGTAGAGTCGTTCGTTCCATTTGTAGCTGCCAATGTGCAACCTGATAGACGACAAAGAGCATTTGAAGTTGTAGACACTTTGTTTGGTTTGTTTGACCAAGATAAGAATGGATCCATCGACTTTATTGAACTTGCAAGTGGTCTCAGTGTTTTGTGTGGTGGTACAACTGACTCCAAGGCGGAGGCGGTGTTCCGTTTATATGATCATGACAACACTGGATTTGTATCGAGGGAAAGTATGGAGTGGTATTTAACCTCCGTGTTCCGACTCATGTATGAGACTCGTCCTGGCACTCAGCAACGTGTGGGTGGAGTAGACCCTGTGTCATTAGCTGTGTTGACCACAGAGCAGATATTCGGCGAGGCTGATTTGAATAATGATGGGTTACTAAGCTTTGAAGAGTTTAAGGCATGGTATTCCTCCGATGCCATTGTTCAAGATGCATCGAACTCTGTGACTGTTGATGAGATCCGAAGACTAACTGGTTTTGGTGGGGTCTCGCAACATGATTTATTTGAGGAATTTGCATTAGTGGTGAATGATGATGGATTGATTGGTCCTAATGAATTCAAGAATGTTTGCTTAAAGATGGTTCAAAATAGATCATTGACCATTGAAGAACGACAACGTCTTCCGGTGGTTCTGAATAAATTATTTCAAATATTCGATCTGGATAACAATGGAATGGTTGACTTCAGTGAATTGGCAAGTGGCGTTGGGATCCTGTGCAACGACCCCCGAGACGCCAAAGCTGAAGCTGCATTCGCTCTTTATGATGAAGATGGGGATGGTTTCATTAACCTTTCGGAGATGATTCGTTATTTGTCAAGTGTGTTCAAAGTTATGTATGAAACGAATCCCAACATGGCTGCACAGGCAGATGGATTGTCTCCCAGTGAACTGGCTCAGCTTACTGCCGAGCAGATATTCATAGATGCAGATATCAACCACGATGGTAAATTGAGTTTTGATGAGTTTAAAGCTTGGTATTCAGAGAGTGCGGAAGAGGAAGCTCCTGTCATGGCCACGCGAGTAAGTTCAAGTTCAAATTCATCCCTCAGTTTGAGTGATATTCAAAAGATCACTGGGTTCTATAATCTGGATATCCACGATGTTTTTGAGGTATTTGCCAACTACACCAATGATGCAGGCGTCCTTAACAGAGCCGCTTTTGATGGTGCGTTTGACAAAGTAACTTCTCTTTCTAATGATCAAAGAAGTTCCGTAGAACAAGAGAAACTGGAGAGTGTGAAATTGCGGTTGTTTGATATTTTCGATATTGATGGAAATGGGGTCGTGGATTTTTCTGAAATCTCAACTGGTCTTAGTGTATTATGTGGAGGTACTCCTCGTGTCAAGACAGAAGCTGCGTTTGCTTTGTATGATACAGATGGAGATGGTTTCATCGCCCGAAGTGAACTTGAACGGTATCTCACTTGCATATTCAAAGTCATGTATGAAACGGCCCCAGCCAATATTATGGACCTCTCTGTTAGTCCAGAACAGATCGCAAGTGCCACGGCTGAAGACATTATGAAATCAGCAGATACCAATGATGATGGAAAACTAAGTTTCGATGAATTCCAGAAATGGTACGAAGGAGATGGGGCCGTGGTGAACAACATGCAGAGTTTCGTGGAATCTAATATTCCGATAGACGAAGCTCGTCGAGTGACGGGTCTGGATCAACTCACCCCTGAAGAGGCTTTCCAAGAATTTGCATTCGTGACTGGACCGGATGGAACCATCAGTCGTGTTGACTTCTTCCGTACTTTTAGAAAATTCATTGTGAGAAAGGGCGAAGTGGACGATGTTAAACGAGAAATGGTTATTTCTAGACTGTTCACGGTGTTTGATGCTGACGGCAATGGAGAAATCGACTTTAGTGAATTGGCTAGTGGTCTCAGTATCTTATGCCAAGGCGACAAAGGATCTAAAGTCCGGGCTGCGTTTTCTTTATTTGATGTGGATTCTGATGGGTTCATATCCAAAGAAGAGATGCAAACGTATCTTCTCGCGGTGTTCAGAGTGTTGTTTGAATTAATGCCTTCCACGAAGAATCAAGTGGATGTTAGTGCTGAGGATTTAGCAAGAGCAACCACAGAGCAATGCTTTGAAGAAGCCGATATTGATCACGATGGAAAGTTGAGCTTCGATGAGTTCAGCACTTGGTTTTCAACAAATGGGGAGTTCTTTCCTACCAGCAACGAAACAACGAAGGAAACGAGTGTGGGGGGGCTACAAGAAATCAAAAGATTGACCAAATTGGAACACCAGAATGTTGGTGATGTGATGAAGTTGGTGCAATCGATGACGGGCGGAAGTGATTCTTTGTCTTTTCAAGAGTTCGTGTCTCTTTTTGAAATGCTTGTTGAAAGAGGAGGCGGGCATTCGAATTACCGAGATCAGGAAGCGGCAGCTGCTGTGATCCGGCAGATGTTCAACTTGTTTGATCAAAATTTAGATGGACTGGTTGATTTTAGAGAGTTATCGTCGGGTCTGTCTGTATTGTGTGGCGGTTCACGGGAGGAGAAAGTGGAAAGCGCATTTGCGTTGTATGACTACGATGGGGATGGATTCATATCCCTTGAAGAAATGGTGCGATATCTCACATCCGTGTTCAAAGTTCTCTATACAGCTCAACCTGATACTGCTGCTAGCATGGAGGTTTCACCAGAACAACTTGGAGTTATCACTGCTGAGCAATGTTTTCTTGAAGCTGATACGAATCAAGACGGTAAATTAAGTTTCGATGAATTCAAAGCATGGTATGCTGGACAGTACTAAATATATTTTTATTGATTATTTTTTTGCAAGGTTGTGGTAAGTCCATGATCTCTGTATGCAGCTGTGAACTGAGATGAAAATTTACTTGTGTGTGGATGAAGTTTAGTGGAGAACTTCGGAGCTCTGCTTCCTATTTCATTCGCACTGGTCGAGTAGATTTGATTTTCTTGTTTGCTGTTCAAGTTGTAGTTGTCGAAGTTCAACTTAATGGAGGTATCTTCTTTAGACCCTGGGATGACTTTTTGATTAGGAGGCAGTAGATGTTTGGCAGACATTACTTGTTCCATATCTTCCACTGCTCTACACAGAGTATTCTTTTCATAAGCGAAATTCCCAAAATCCTGATTCGTGCGTCTATAGAACGTCGCCACGAATTTCTTTCTCTCCTCTGATAAGCCGTGATCCTTGAGTTTCCTCACCTCTGCAGCCACGTCCAGGTCTTTCGGATGGGACCATCCATAATCATCGTTCGATCGCCGATAAAACACTTGCTTACTCATCGAACTTTGTACTTCAACGGATCAATTCATGTAGACCATAAATCACTGGTGAGAACCATTCGAATCATGCCTCGTCGTGGTAGTAGAAGAGTGAGTTTACATGTTTCCTTTCTTATATATTGTATTAAACAGGTCTTAGGTTAAAAAGAGAACGCATGTTATAGATGCAGTGAACAAACCACTGTCTGCGGTGAAAGCTGCTAAGAGTGTTATTGCACCAGTGAAAAAGTCCATCAAGAAAGATGAAGGTATCGATCCTACAAAAAAAGATATTCCGCGAAGTATTGTGGTGACCCATGGCAAATCAAACCGTCTCTTGAAGGAGCTGGTAGACAATCTTCGCAAAGTGATGAGTCCTCACACCGCTTTGAAATTGAAGGAGAGGAAAAAGGCATCAATGAAGGATTACATTTCCGTTGCTGGCTCGTTGAAAGTGAGTCATATTCTATCTGTAACCCAAGCCACCAAGACGCCTACGCTTAAGATTGCTAGGATGCCGCAAGGACCGACATTGTCCTTCAGACTTCAAAGCTATGCACTGAACAACCAAATTCGATCGTCCCAGAAGAACAAACTTGATTACATGTTGGCGTTGAAACATGCTCCATTGGTAGTGCTGAACAATTTTGATGATACAAGTAAAAGACACATGAAGATCGCATCACTCACATTCCAGGCCATGTTTCCAGCCGTTAATGTGCGTACTGTAAAACTCATTGATTGTAAGCGTGTATTGCTGATTCATCTTGATCAAGAGAACGATGTTATTGAGTTTCGTCACTTTCTTGTGAACACGGAATCGCGAGGAGCGAGTCGCGAAGTGAAAAGATTGGTTACATCTCAAATTCCCAATCTGTCTCATGTCAACGACATTAGCGATGTGATATTGGGGGATGTTGCAATTGGTTATGCAACATCTGATAGTGAATTTGAAGACGAATCAGCATGCGTCAACATCGACCTCCGAAAGAAATTGAAGAAACCTGTAGTTGGTGCCACCAGTCAAAGTGCAGTAAAACTTACGGAAATAGGGCCGCGGATGACGTTACAAGTGTATAAAGTGCAAGACGGCGTGTTTGATGGCGAGGTTCAATACCATGCCCATGAATCTAGAACCAAAGAAGAGATATTAACATTGAGGGGAAAGCATGTTATCAAGAAGGAGGAGAAGGAGACTCGAAGAAACGAGCAAGAAGAAAATATTAAACGAAAACGTCTAGTTGAGGACGAGAGGAAAGAAAAGAAAAAAGCAAAGAAGGAAAGAAGGTTAGCCAATCAACAGAAAAATCTCGAGGAAGTACCTGAGAGTAGTGAAGAAGATGATGATGAAGATGATGATGAAGATGGCTCTCAGGAATGATTGTTTCCGTATTGTTAATGATTGTATTAATCAACTTTTCTTGTACTTCGAAATACGATTCAAGTAAATAGTATTTTATAATTAGTATTGTTCCATTATTAAAGATTGTAATAAAGGTTCAGTTTTACTTTTCTTGTACTTGCACCATAGGAATAGGATCCCTCCGAGTATAAAGCATAAAACAACTACCGCCACTGTAATGGCCTTAATATTGTGCGTGATAAACGTAACATCAGGTAAAGTTGTGCAGGAAAAAGATGATAGATAAGCTCCGCATCCGATATTCCACAATGATAATCGGTAGGAAGAACCATTGAAGGTGTTTCTTACAATGGGGCCCTCAGTGAATACATTCATACGATCACCCAAAAAATAGACCACGTACTCCTTCAGTCTATCGCACCCTTCGCTACAATAGCGATCCAATTGATTGTTAATGGAATGAGAAATTGTGGACAAATTGAATGCAAGGCCTTGCAATGTATCCTCGCACAACACCTGAGAACACGAAGAAATAGTACGACAACCGACGAACTCTCCCAACCAAGTCTCATTTCCTCCCAGAAGAGTAGCCAGTGAACTTATATCAGATTTTATCTGCAGGCATCCTGCTTTACCGTGACGATCCAATTGACTAGGGATTCCTAGTGGATCAGAAGCAAATTCACACAAATGGTCCACTACCAAATTCACAGCGGCGATGTTTTGCACATCAATAATCATATCTTCCAACAATTTCAAAAACGAAATCAATTTAGAGGACAGTCGGATGCATATATCATTTGAAATATGTGTCGTGATTATATCGTTTTCTGTTTTTGTGTAAAGTAACTGCGAGGGATCACAAAGCGAACACATGAACCCGGAAAAATAACCGATCAAAACCGTAAAGAAATTTCGAAATTTCACCATAACATTTTGGTTGGAGATTCGGGACAAGAGCTCATTGAGAGGCACCCGAAGCGAATTATATACCAACTTCAAATCTCTGTTCACACTGAAAAAATTCCGAGACATCATTTGTATCAAAAACGAAAGAAATTGTGCAGGTTCATCCTGGAACCTCATAAACATCGCCTCTAATGGCCGAAAATGCAGCAATTCCAGTCTAGTAAAAGTCCCCTGTACGTAATTGAAGCTCGATATATCACAACATGTAGCCTTAAACCCACACATGTTACTGCTCATTGCGATCGGCTCTGTTCGTACGGTTATATTAGGAAGCCATGAAAGCCTCCTGCTGTTTGCTAACGGTTGCGGACAAGCAGCCTCCAGATAATAAATGATGCATGTTGCCACGACAAGAAACAACTTCATATCCATGCGAGGGGACCTTCTCTTATTTTAGAGATCCAACTTGAAATTTCAGTCCAATTTCAGAAATTTGAAATTCGTCCTCCGTTGATTCTTCAGTCTGACTAATTCATTATTCTCAGGATTTGTTTACTAAACTATTCGCTGATTGTTAAAAAGGAGTGAAGATGCTACTTTTCAGGAGATTAGCTGCTGATTTAATATACTAAGCAACCTGAAAAACGAGGCCCAATCGGCTGACACTCGAAGCTATAGTTTTATAGTGTCCTTTCTGTTGGAACTTTTAGTAGCTAATTACGATTGGATTAAAAGTATGTTCTTCGCCCAAAATTTAATATACCTTCCGATAATCAGTCCTCTTGCACCCAGCTGAATTCAGTCGTTGGTGAATCAGTGTAAACCTCTGTTGGATACATTATTACTGGTGAATGACAACGTGAAATTGCTTGATGGGAGGACGAGTATCTTATTGGGATCTATTTGCAATCGCTTTCATAGTAGTTTCACTTTCTATCTAAATATAAAAATGGCATGAAAAATTCAAAAATGGTTTGAAATATGTCCTCATGTTCTTCCTTACTTTTTAAGTATCAAAACCGCATTGTTCCAGATAAAACTTTCCCGTTTCTTTGTCAGTTACGATTCTATATGGTAAGGCGCATCCCATATTAGGATGTTCTTTGAATGCTTGCTCGCACCGCTCCTGATTCCAATGTTGCTGGTGGTCGCCAACAGTATGTCTGAATATTCTACAATTGAATTGATTTTTTCAACCTCAATCATGCCGGAACAATAAGGGCACATTCCACGATATACATCGTCCATTAGAACGAGGTCTGTATGAAGTCCTACATTTGGTACATATCCATCGAATATGCCGCCTTCTTGTTGTTGTTGCATAGAACTTGGAGATGCAGGTGTGGAAGAACCTGCTGCTGAGCCATTCGGAATTTCTGACGGAGCAGAATTTGAAACCGATGTTGTCGGTGACTCTGTGGGTGAATCTATTGATGAATATGTCAGAGAATCTGCTGATGGATTTGTTGGAGATGCTGTTGGAGATGCTGTTGGTAAATATGTTGGCGTGTTGGTACGAAGTTCTGTTGGAGAATGAGTCGGTATATATAGTGGTGACTCGGTGCGACTCTCAGTTGGTGAATCTGTAGGTGAATCTGAAGACTTTTTAGTACGAGAATACGTGGGTGAATTAGTACTTAAAATGCGACCATAAGCTAGAGCAAAAAGCGTAGCGAGAGTAAAAAGCGTAAATAACACAATGGATGACGACCGTGACATCATTCAACTTTTGCAAAACGATTCTAAATATAAATCAGTTTAGATAGTACTTTCAAGCTCCTAAACTATTTTTTTTAAATTAAAATACATCAGGAGAAATCAATTCAGTGATTCTAGCCATTCTACATAATGTTCTTGCGTCTGAGTACCTCACGGATTGCCATCAGGCTCTTTTCTTTCGACAAGATACTCTTGTTTATTATTAAGAAATTAGCATCTTATGGCTTTTGTTATCGAAATTCGATTTTTGTTGTGTTTAAAAACAAACCAAAGAATTCATTGATCAATTCAATTTTCTAATTATTAATTACAGATGTCATCATGAGGAAAGAAGATTCGTTGTGTAGTAAATTTCCGGCTTTTTTAGGACGCAAGTAAGAAACATATTTGAATTCGCGATTCAAATAACCTACCGAGATGTAAACTAACAAGGAGGCTGACCTAGCGTTCCGCGAAGTAGACATCGACACTGAATTGAAAGTTCAGTCAGATCGCCGAATAGTTTTAGTACTCAAGTGTGTAATTAGAGCAAATTGCCTCAGGAAAATGACCATATCTTCATTCGAACGTTCGAATAGTATTCACCATTCCTTTTTACCTTTTGGGTCAGCGAGCGAAGAATGATGAACCATTCTGCATTCATGACCCAATCTACACTAAGCTATTTATTTTATAATGCCACTTGCGTTCCTGTTTTTGGACTAATTTGGAGGAAAAGATATATTTGATTTACTGAACTGAATAAGAAAGTCAGTGAAGTATCTGAACTACTAAAAACTTATTCTTAAATAGGAAACTCAATAAAGAGGAAATCATTCGCGATGATTTTTCAAAAGAAAAAATCGAATAGTACCGGTAAATCAGAAGGAATTTAACTTCGTATCGCTAATAATTTTATGTCGAATCAAATTATTTCACCTAATAGAGACAGGACGGATTGTTATTGAAGAGTTTGAAAGGAACAAGTGGAACTCAACACTGAGCCTTTAAATTTCACTTTTAATTTCATTTTACTCCTCAGCTGGTGGAGCAGATGTAGATTGTACCGCAACGAATGCCGTCGAAGAACTGCGTAAAACTCTCGTTTTGATTGAGGTATCGCTCTTCAGGAACTCATCAGTGTGTTTCAAAATGAATTCCGGGTTTTCAAACAAAGTCGCATGAGTGGACCAGAAATCAGCGTAATGAACTGAATTCACCATTTTCTTGTTCATTTCCTTCATTAAATAACTTGGAGTGCAAAAATCCTGCATCCCACTTATTAAAAGGGTTGGATGTTGAATAGTGTGTAACAAATGAGACGAATCATGGGCGTTGAGTTCCTGGAACAATCTGAGGTAATTTTCAGAATCTCTTTCGGTTTTTCCAATGTGATGATAATACATATCCATAAAGATGTTGATATAATCATCTCCCCACAGTTCTTTCATTACAGGTGATCCGAAATAGGTGGAGTTTAATCTTAATGCCGTGGTTGCGGGTCTGGATTTCATGCAATACTGTAAAAAGTTCACAGCCAAATGAGCATCTGTGCCTAATATGTTTTCTACTAAAGCTTCAGAGAAATACCCTGCGAATGGAACTCGTAAATAGGGTTGAAACGCAGTTTTAAAAACATGACCATATGCTCCATTTATCAAAACAAGCGAATTCACTCTATCTGCATATAAAAGACAAAACTCTAATGCTACTTGAACGCCCTTTTAAACTTGAGTTAATTCTCAACTTTCGATTCCCTATTATAAAATAGAACTTACCATACTATGACCTACAAGTACTTCTGCAGTTTGAATTCTAAAATAATCTAGAATTTGTTCTGCATCCTCAGCGTGGTCTCGGATCGATATTCGTTTAGCTCGCTTTGGTGTGTCACTCCCAAACAACCCGCGATAATTCCAAGAGAGGTACGTGTACAAATCGCCATAACGATGAATCAGTGGAAGGTAAATTGAACTATCTTCAACACCCAATGGAGGCGCGAACATCATAACCTTGCTGTTCTTTCCTTCAGCTCCCCATTTCACTCGTGCTTTGATAGCGACTCCATCCTTCATCGTCACTTTGAACTCCTCAAACCGAGCATTAATTAGGTCGCCGAGTCTTTCTGTGCCCACTGAAGAATGCCGAGGTTGCTCGCCCTTGAGAGTATCAACCACAGACTTTACAACAGCTAAATCGTTAATGTACGCTGACATAATACTAAATTAAATAAATTGAAGGTATGCACAAAACTAAAATTGAAATGTGAATTACACGCGGAAACGTCTTGTATGGAAAGCACTAGATGTACGCTAGACAGAAATTACGTAAACAATATTGAAATCCATTACAAAAGGTCGGAATGATGTTGAAATCAAAGGCGAGTAGGTCCCCTCGATCAGACTTCCAAGTGAAGAATGAATTGGGCTACATGGCACCAAATAGGAAAACATATTCGAGGAGATGTTACCGAATCAGAAAACCACGAGTCAGATATGAACGCAGCAACTGAGTTCATGTCACAGCTATCAGGACTTGCACCTGAAGAGAAGCAGAAGCGCATCGTCTCAAGAGTCACGAAAGAGTTCGGAAGTGTAGGGCGTCTGTCTCTTTGCTCATTGGATCTTCTGGATACCCCGTGCGATGTTTTAATGTGTGTGGTTCATGCCTGTATGATAGATGATGGTCACTGTGTATGCATTGGAAAGGATGAACGTGAAACGGGTATTGGAGAATGGCCGGAAATATTTCCGCGAGGCTGGGTGGACAAGAATTCTTCATTTCCTGTATATTCTTTCAAATATAAGTGTAGCAACAACAAGATAGCTGTTTTGAAAGGGGCTCTTATGGGAACCCAGCTTCTTGTATCCTGCGTAGTAGTAGGAGACGTCAGTGAGTTTATGGCGCGTGCAGAACTATCAATAAAGGATTTCGTTGCTGGTTCCATTATAGAGCACCAAGAGATTCCTTCATACATGACTCGCAGTAGTGTAGTACAGCTTGCCAAGGTACTAAAGGACCAAATACTGAATCCGTTGTACAGACAGATAGGTATTTCCCAGAGGACCACCGCGACCACTTCAACAAATACATCAACAAATAATAGAATCAGAACAGATGTTCCAAATCCTGGATATAATCCTACTCATCCTGGATATAATCCTACTCATCCTGGATATAATCCGGGATATGGGGGAGGAGGTGGACTGTTTGGAGATGATTTAACACCTGGTGGTGGACTGGGTGGTGGAATGCTTTTTGGACCAGGCCATTCTTCTTTTGGAAGATTACCTGGAAGAGGAGCTCCAAGATTTGATCCATATGGACCTCCATTGCTACCGGGTTCATTCGAGCCACCCCCAGATCACTTAAGACCACCCGATAACGACGGGCCTTTTCTTTAAACAATATAATATTGAAACCTACTTTGATTTTAAATTTTCCTTTTTGTTAAACTCTGCTTCCTGCTGGTAGTATTCAATAAGACTTCTTGGCTCGAGCACAATCTCTCCGCGTTCAAGCTTGGTGAATGCATCAGTCAACATCTCTGCCACTTGTAAGTTGGTAACAAGAGGCACTCCGAAATCAGTTGCAACACGTCTGATTCTGTAATTGGTTTCCGTTCGCTTGGAAAGATTGTTTGCGAACATGAACACCATATCAATGTTCTTTGCTTGAACTTCATCATGAATACTTGGTTGCATTCCAGATTCCTTCCAATGAAGATGAATAACAGGAATATTTAGGGTCTTGATATACTTTGCAGTTTGCTCTGTTGCATAAATCTTGTATCCAGCCTCGTGCAATTTGATCAAACTTGGTTTGAAATCATCACACAAAGTCTCTTGAATACTCACCAAAACAGATTTGTTCTTTGGCACCTCGATTTGCAATGTGCTCAACATAGATTTAGTGAAAGCTTCTTCGGTTGTATTTCCGTAACACGCAACTTCTCCAGTTGATGCCATTTCCACTCCTATTTTAGGATCTGCTCCAGCAAGTCTCTTAAAAGAAAACATAGGCACTTTGACACCTACGTAGGTCTTTGGCGAGGCCCCCTTGCCTTCTAATCCCAAATCCTTGCCTTCCAACCAGGATGGTCGTCCGCATCCTACCATGATAGATGTTGCAGCTTCAATGAAATCAGCTCCAAGCGTTTTCGAGGAGAAAGGAAA